>ERZ894214.23-NODE-23-length-152994-cov-42.8122_pt1 | contig 152994 bp, 113 predicted proteins | sample MGYA00380290_ERZ894214 | MGnify/ENA primary metagenome ERZ894214 (study PRJEB32331, sample SAMN06328421) | human gut metagenome | biome: human gut microbiome; feature: stool | host: Homo sapiens | collected 2014-09-19 ... | reverse complement strand
AGCGATGAAAGTCAGATCTACATCGGGACTGCTGCTACATACGATGGGAAAAATTGCCATTGCATTAATTACTCTAATTTTTAACAAAGGAATCAAATACTGATTCGGATAAATATTAAATTATGTGTTTTAAGAATCCGTTTAAAGATAAAGATGATATCTGTTTTTTTGCTGCTATAATTTGCACTGCTATAGCGAATGGGGTAGCAGTTGGATTACCTAAAAGTAATATTCTAGGTTTGACTGCAATATTAGCATTTGCTTTAAATATGTTTATAACGAAAAGAGGCATAAAAGGTATACCTCTGATTATATTAGCTATTATCATTATCTATTTTTATCTAATTAAATAAAAAGCGAACAGATTTGAGGCAAATTCGGTACGGAAAAGAATATATTTAGGCACGGATTACACGGATTAACACGGTTGTTTTACGTAATCATAGCACTAAAACCGTGAAATCCGTGTAATCCGTGCCTAATTCTCAATTTATAATTTTGTTCATTTCCGTGCGGAAAGAAACAAACTGAAAACAACCGGAGCTTCGGATTGATCTCCTATTTCATATAGAAATCAGCGGGACTGAGTAACTTCTACATAAAAGTTTTAGGGCATTCTATTGTCATCTGTCAGACTTTAGTGGTTAAAATATTGTAATACAGTTATTTGTGTCATGACAATAAGCCTGATAATAAGGCTGACAATAGAAAACAGGTGTTTTATTGTCAGCCCATTACCCAAAGATAAATCCTGCGATTTAAATATCCTCTCTTTCTCTTTGCATTTTTTGAGCGCTCACTTTGCTTATGACAACTAATCAAAGTCGTTGTGCCATACCGGTAAAACAGTTGTGCCAACGTAGTGACACAACCGTGCCAATACGGTGGCACAGCTGTGCCAAGCCTTTGGCACAACCGTTTCCAATAGAAGAAACAACAGTTCCAAGCAAGGAAACGACAATTCTATAAACACGAAACAGCAGCTTTCTACAGATGAGCAAGCAAAAACATCCGCCCTGTCATTTATCCCCTTCAAGATTCGCAAGAATAAGAGAAATCATTGATGCCTCCTATCAGAATTGAAAAAAGAGGCTGACAATAAAACGCCTGTTTTTCTATTGTCAGCCTTATTATCAGGCTTATTGTCATGACACAAATAACTGTATTGCAGCATTTTAATCACTAAAACCTGACAGATGACAATAGAATCTGCTTAATTTTCAAATGTATATATCCCCATAATAGATGTTTTAACTTCTAATTTGTAACTTTTTCTATGATGACTAATCTTAAGAATGTCCAATATCAAAATTGGGCTGCCAAAGAATCCCTTCTTCGGCAGCCCTTCTTCATTGAGAATCAAAAAAACAGAGAGAGTAAGATATACTTTATTCCTGACCTCCCCCTAGAGCACGGTATAGGTTAATTAGACTTTGTATTTCGGTAAAATGATTGGCTGTCTGTGACAGTTGTGCACTGAGCAATGACTGTCGGGCAGTAAGTACTTCCAGATAAGTCGTATTGCTATGTTCCATCAACAGGGAAGTGCTTCGCACCGCTGTTTTCAGAGAAGCGACCTGTTTGTCCAGCAAGATTCTTTTCCCTTGGCTGTCCTTTTTCGGTAAATACGTAAAGACGCATCTGGGAACCTCTCCGGCTCATTACCGGAATGCGAAAGAGGAATGAGGCAGCTCAATTGTACGGATGAAGCCCGATTGTACGGATACAGCCAAGACCGGGAAATGAGTCTGTTATTGGGAAATGATCTCCTGAAAAGCTTTCAGGTAGCGTTTGCTGACCGTTTCCATATTAATCTTTTCCCGGATGATCCGTTCCGATTCTTTTCCCATTTCTCTGCAACGTTCGGGAGATTCGAACATCTCTCTGATTCTTTCTGCCAGGCTGTCGGCATCTCCGTCCTTAAAGAAGTATCCGTTTCTGCCTTCCATGACCAGGTCGCGTTCCGTGCTGTCGCATACGGCACAAAGAACAGGCATCCCGTACGTCATGGCGTCATTGATCGAAAGTCCTCCCATACCCGCCAGCACATAGATACTCGATTCGTTCATATAAGCTCCCAGCATCTTCGGATCGTAGACGGCTCCGATAAAGCGGATACGGTCTGCCAATTGCAAGTCGCTTGCCTGTTGCTTGAGGCGGTCCAGTTCCGGTCCGTCGCCTACGATCACCAGTTCCGCTTCCGGATAGTCGGCTGCTACTTTCCGGAAAGCCTCTATCAATAAATCCACCCGTTTCCATTTTACCAGCCGTCCGATGTGCAGCAGGCGGCGGTCGCACGGCGGAAGGATGGAGGGAGAAGCCAGTACGGATTCTTTTTCTTTGAGAAGCGCATCCGTATCGGTCGAATTGTAGGTGACGTGTATCTGTTCTTTCTTTACTCCGTAAGAAGGAAGGATATCGTAGGCGGCTGTCGAGTAGTTCAGCGTTCCGGCAGCCTTGGCGTAGCAGTACTTACGTATCTGGGTCGTTACCCATTGTCTCAGATAAAATCCGGTACCCTTGCTGAGCAGACGCATACCTTCGTCGTGCATCGGGTTGGCCTTGAAATATTCCCTGATCTTTCCGTAAGGCGGAGTCTGGAAGGGGATTTCGCGAATCACCAGTCTGGCGTTGCAAGACTTGATCGCTTTTCTCAGTGCAGGCTGGAAGAAAACTTGCAGGAAGTAGGGCCATCCTACCACTACTATATCCGGTTTTTCTTCCGCAATGATTTCGGGGAGTGCGGGAAAAGCGCTTTTTCCGTAGAACAACTTCTTTTCCGGCGTTGTCAGATGCTTGTAGGCGCCTCCTTCTACCATTTTCACCCCTTTGCCAATCGTTGTGTTTCCTTTTTGGGGGCTGACGACGGTTATTTCGATTCCTTTTGCCTGTAGTCTGTTGAGCATGGCATTCAGGTAGTGGGGGATTCCTCCGAATGTAAAAAGTACTTTCATTGTATATGCTTGCTGATTTGATTAAAACATGTGATTAGTTTCTCCACAGTGTGTTCGTGGGCGTATCGGTCGAAAGCGTGGAGGGGTGTCTTTGCTTCGGTACACAGCGAACGGATAGCTGCGCTGCATTCTCCGGCATTGTCTTCTCCGGTGGTCTGGCCTGTGCCGTACTGTTCCACTCTTTGTCCCATGCAGAAGCCACGGCTGACGATGACCGGTTTGCGGAAGGCGGCTGCTTTGGTCAGCAGGTTACTGCTGCCGGTGAACTGCTTGTATGCGGCAAAGATAAGATCGCTCTCCGCTATCAGGGCATTGAAGCAGCTTTCATCGGGAATCTTCTCTAAAGAAAACAGACAATTACTTCTTGACTTTTCAAAAGTCCGCAGATCGTTTTCCTGTTGTGCGGTGAGAGAAGATTTTCCGGCAATCAGGAAGAAGTAGTCTTCTTCGGGCAGTAAAGGGATGCTTTCCAGCAACAGTTTTATTCCCTTGCGGAAATTGATTGAACCGAGCAATGATACGACTTTCCTTCCTTGAGCTTTCTCTTTCAGTTCCTGTAGCAATGGGTAAGTGGTGGCGGGAGCCGAAAGATCGGCAAAGTCAGGAAACAGCAGAATGTTGTCCTGAAATGCTTTCAGGTCTTTTGCCGAGTATTCGTTCAGTATACCTGTCCCCACGCAATTCTTGCTGCGCAGGAAAGGCCGTGTATCGGGCATCCCCGGCTGGTAGGGCGGCAGGGCTGACTGAACAAGCAGCCCGCTCCACTGATAAGGCAACAGAAGATTGAACAGCCATAATGGAGCCAGGGTAGGCAACATATCGTCGAGGCAGGCGAAGAATACCAGATCGGGATGCTGCCGTTTAAGGCTCCGGCGCAGCCTGTATAAGTTTTGTAAACGAATCATTGCATTACGTAATACAACCAGCTTCTTCTGCAACGGTTTCCCGGCAGGAAGCGGCAGCAGCGGATGCGCCGAAATGGGCTGAAAGGCGACCGTATCCTGTATATGTTTCCCGTCGGGAGCGATGAGCAACGTTTCGTAACCCATGCCGGCCCAAGTGTGGGCAAACTGTTTATAGTACGTCTCCCGATGGCCTGATACTGAACAATCAATGACGGTAACTTTCATGATTTCAATGCTTCTGAATAAACTTGCAGTAACTTCTGTCCCGCCAACTGAAAATCGAAACGGTTGACAATGGACTGACGGATTTTCTTTTTGTCGAACTGCTCATAGGTATCGTACAATGCTTTCATTTTCCCGGCGAGAGCTTCCACATCTCCCGGCTGAATGAGAAAGCCGCTTTCGGGAGTGATGATATCTTCCGGTCCTCCGCATTCGGTGCCGATAGCTGGCAGACCTGTTGCCATCGCTTCGATAAAGACAATGCCGAACGTCTCTGCATAGGAGGCCAGTACAAAAGCGTCGCAAGTGCCCAGCAGTTCGGACAGCTCTTCCCGTGACAGGCGACCGGTCAGCTTTACCTGCCCTTGTAACTGAAGAGACTGAATCTGCTCCGTGAGTGACTGCATTTCTTCTCCGTCTCCGGCAATGAGCAAAGAGACATGCGGCATTTCTTTGAATGTCCGGTGAAAGGCAACCAGCAAATCCCGGAATCCTTTCCGTTTATTCAGGTTTCCGGTACTGATGAAGGTGAAATGCTTCTCTTTCTCCGTCTGATGGAGGCTGAACTTGAAGGTGCTCGTATCTACAAAGTTGGGTATAACCGTCACTTTATCCAGGTCGTTGATATAAGGGTAGAGGCTTCGTTTCAGTTTTGTGCCGACGCAGATAATCTTTCGTGCTTCGCTGTATGACTTCTTTAAGATCACTGCCTGCGACGGAGTTGTCTGATTACCATTAATGGAAGATGCGTGCTCCGTGATGACGTAGGGAATCTTGTACCATTTGTAAATCAGCCGGGCGGTATACCCCGCCCACGTGGCAAAATGTGCGTGAATCAGGTCGGGACGCCCCTGTGTGCGGATGTATTTCCGTACTAGCAGGACGGTCAGTAATGACCAGATGATTCCTCCTGTACGGGTACTTAGCTTCGGGTTCCAGGCATGCATGCGCATGGTGACGAAACTGCCGTTATCTTCCGCCGAAATCTGAAAATGGCTTTCTTTGCGGAACCGTTTCCATGTGAAGTTTTTCAGGGGTCTTTGCTCTGTAAAGGCAAGCCCTGTCTTGCAGCCCGATTTAACCAGTTGCATAGCCTGCTCGAAGAACATATATCCCCGGTGTGGAGAGGAATCCTTCTCAGGATAGTACATAGGAAGTATCAGTATATGCATTTGTCTTTTATTTTTAGAAGAAGAATGGTGTAGAAGTCACGGATACGTTTCCCCAGAGTAACGGTGGGCACGCCGGTGTAAGCGGAAGCTTTCTTGCGGAATGCCTCTTCATCGTCGAAAGCGGGGTGGTTCACAAAGTGTTTGTACAGCAGATACAATCCCCTTTTCTTCTCATAGGGAAGGTGCCACACTGCCAGTTGCTCGTCTCCTTTTTCTACCGTATTGTATTTGGGATAGGTCCAGAGACGTTTGACGTATTGATTGGCGATATTATTGTGGATGTGAAGCTTTGTCGCCACTACGCTCAGGAAGTGGGCTTCCTCGTTCAGTTTGGGCCGGTTGGCGGCAAAGCGTTCGAGGTTGTAATTCCACAGGGCGGGATATGCTTCATTGATTTGTGTCACTACATCTCCCCGCAGCGAGATAAATTCTCCCCCGTAGTAATGGACAAGTTCCTCTTTTATTTCTGGATTCTTCGCTTCTCCGTAACAGTCGTTATAGATGTCCGTCATTTCCTTTAGCGTGATTCCGTTTACGCTGAGGTCCGGTCGGTCGGATGCGTCGTACAGGGCGGAGCCATGTTTCCGGGTATCGCTGAAAAGCTGCTCCAGCGGACGCATGCAGAGACAGTCCGCGTCGCAGACGAGCAATGTATCGTCTGCCTGCATTCTTTTCTCCATATAGCGCAGGATGTCATACAGGTAGAACTGGTTTCTCCATGCTCCGTACCATCCCTCGGGCGGGATGCAGAGGTAGGGCAAACAGACGGTTTCAATCTGTAACTCCTTGAATAGCCGCTCCAGATAATCGGGAAACTGATCCAGATTGCTGAAGAAAAGCAGCTTGTCATTCGGATGATAATGTCTGAAAGTGGTGAAAAACGGTACTTGTATCTGCATATATATGGAATGGACGAGGGCGGAATCTCCCCGTTTGCCTGCCTGCGGATAGAAACTGGCATCTTCTTTGGATTCTTTGTAGAACCAAGTCGCTATGTAATTGGTAGGTGTCGTCATGATATCTTTTTCTTTTTAATGAACTGAATACATTCATTGAAAATGACTGATTGCATTTTCCACAAAACAAGTGCGTATAGAGAAGCCACGAAAACAACTTTGATGGCAAGTGACAGATACAGGCTGGTGATGCCCAGCGTAATGTAATGGGCGGCGATGGTCAGCGAAGCTGCCAGCAGAAAGTACGGAGCGATATCTTTCAGTATGCTCCACAGGGTCAGCGGAATTTCCCTTCGGGCAAAGAGGTACCAGACGAACATCCACAGGATATTGATAGCGACAAACAGATAAATCATGGTAGTAATGCCATAAGGATAGCTGATGCAGGCAGTGATCAGTTGCAGCACGCTTAGTGCGATACTGTTGAACATGAAGACGGAAGAACGTCCGCGGCTGACCAGTAATAAAGAGAACAGATTGTTGACCGGGATAAAAGCTCCCCATATACAGAGCAGCTGCATGATCCGGGCGGAAGCGAGCCATTTGTCCGTGATGGTAATCAGAATAAATTCTTTGGCAATAAGGCTGAGCCCGAACATGGCGGGGAAAGAGATAAAGGCTGTGAATCGCAGCATCTTATGAAATACAGCCGCCTGACGCTGCGGATCATTGGCTACACTTGCCAGTACAGGCTGGGTGACTCCGTTGATCATTCCGGTGATGAGGGCGTGCCCCTTATTGTTCCAGTTGTTGGCCTGGCTAAAGTCTCCGACCTCTTGCTTGGTATAGAACTTACCTAGCAGGACCGAGAACAGGTTTTGATTAATGATGATAAAGATTTGGGTAATCAGCATTTTGCTGCTGAATCCGAACATCTCTTTGATAGGCGAGAAGTCGATGCGGAAACTGGGTTTCCAGTGGGCAAAGTACCAGTTGAGCATAGTGCCTATGAGGACAAAAACCATCGTTTGTATCGCTATGCCCCAATAGGCGAATCCGTTCGCGGCAAGAATGATGGCGACCATTCCGGAGACGAACAGGCTTGAAAGGGAAATGATGGTATTTTCTTTCACTTTCAGGTTGCGGAAGAGGATAGCTCGCGGAGCAATTCCGAAACTGGCTATAAAAAAGCTGAGGAAAGAAAAACGGGCCAGTGACGTTAGCTCCGGGGTGTCGTAAAAGTCAGCAATCAGAGGAGCTGAAAAATAGAGCAGGACGTACAGGGTGGCGCCACAGGAGATACTGAACCAGAATACAGCATTGTAGTCTTTATCGCTGACCTTCTCGCGGTTGGCCAGCGCTGCCACAAGACCGCTTTCCTGTAGAGCGGAAGCGATGGCAGGAAAGATGGCCAGCATGCCGATCATACCATAATCGGAACGGTCCAGTAATCTTCCCAGTACTATTCCGAAAAGAAGTCCTAATAGTTGCTGTATGCTGCTGCTAAGTCCTCCCCAAAATAGCCCTTTGGCTGTCTTTTGTTTCAGTGACTGTTCTTCACTCATATTATTATAATCGGTGAAGGAGGGTGTGCCAAAAGTTAGTAGCGACATTCCCAGTCGGGAATGACTAAAAAGTTGGTAGTATCTGAAACTCCCCTCCTTCCCGAAGGGAGGAGAGTTTAGTGACTACTGGTTTTTGACACATCCCATCCTTCCATTCCTCATTTGTTGATGGTGTATTAGCTTATCGCTTATTTTACTTCGCTACCCGGCTTCACCTCTTTCTGAGGCATGATCACTGCCAGGCTACCGTCGTTGTTTTCGGCACTCAGAATCATGCCTTCACTGACGATACCTTTCAGCTTGCGCGGTGCGAGGTTGGCGATAAAGCAAACCTGTTTGCCTACCAGTTCTTCCGGCTGGTAATGCTTTGCGATACCCGATACGATGGTACGTGTTTCCAGTCCGTCGTCAATCTTGAATTGCAGCAGCTTGTCGGCTTTCGGCACTTTCTGGCATTCGAGGATGGTACCTACGCGGATATCCAGTTTCATGAAGTCGTCAAATTCGATGTTCGGACGAATCGGATTTGCCTTGTAGTTGGCTTCTTCGTTGGCTTTCTTTGTATCGAGCAGTTTCTGTACCTGTGCTTCGATCACGCTGTCTTCTATTTTTTCAAACAGGAGTTCCGCCTTGTTCAGTTGATGGCCTACCGGTAGCAGGTCGTTTCTGCCCAGTTCTGCCCATTCGAAAGTTTCCATGTTCAGCATCTTGCGGAGTTTCTCCGAGCTGAAAGGCAGGAACGGTTCGAAAGCGATGGCAAGGTTGGCAACCAGTTGCAGCGAGATGTTCAGGATGGTGCCTACACGTTCCATGTCGGTCTTAGCCAGTTTCCAAGGTTCGGTGTCGGCAAGGTACTTGTTGCCGATGCGTGCCAGATTCATCGCTTCTTTCTGCGCATCGCGGAATTTGAATACGTCGAGCAGTTTTTCTACTTCTGCTTTCACGTCGGCAAATTCTTTCAGCGTTTCTTTGTCGTACTCTGTCAAATTGCCTTGTGCGGGTACTTTGCTGTCGAAGTATTTCTGGGTCAGTACCATGGCACGGTTTACGAAGTTGCCGTATACGGCTACCAGTTCATTGTTGTTGCGTGCCTGGAAGTCTTTCCAGGTAAAGTCGTTGTCTTTCGTTTCCGGGGCATTGGCAGTCAGCACATAACGGAGCACGTCTTGCTTGCCGGGGAAGTCTTCCAGATATTCGTGCAACCATACTGCCCAGTTGCGGGAAGTCGAAATCTTGTCTCCTTCCAGATTCAGGAATTCGTTGCTCGGAACGTTGTCCGGCAGGATATAGCTGCCTTCTGCTTTCAGCATGGCAGGGAATACGATGCAGTGGAACACGATGTTGTCTTTTCCGATGAAATGGAGCAGGCGGGTTTCGGGATCTTTCCACCATGTTTCCCAACTGTCGGGAAGCAGTTCCTTTGTATTGGAGATATATCCGATAGGAGCATCGAACCATACATACAGCACTTTTCCTTCAGCGCCTTCAACGGGCACAGGAATACCCCAGTCGAGGTCGCGGCTTACGGCACGTGGCTGCAATCCCATATCGAGCCAGCTTTTGCACTGTCCGTATACGTTGGGACGCCATTCTTTGTGATCTTCCAGAATCCATTGGCGCAACCAGCCTTCGTGTTTGTCGAGAGGAAGATACCAGTGCTTGGTCTCCTTCATGACAGGCTTGCTGCCGCTGATGGCGCTTTTGGGGTTGATCAGGTCGGTGGGCGACAGGGAAGTTCCGCATTTCTCGCATTGGTCGCCATAAGCGCCTTCCGAATGGCAGTGAGGACATTCTCCGGTGATATAGCGGTCGGCAAGGAACGTTTTCGCTTCTTCGTCGTAATATTGTTCGGAGGTTTTTTCGATAAACTCTCCTTTGTTGTATAATGTCTTAAAGAAATCCGAAGCCAGCTGATGGTGCGTCTTCGAAGTAGTGCGGCTGTATACGTCGAATGAAACGCCGAATTCTTCGAACGACTTCTTTATCAGATAGTGGTAACGGTCTACTACATCCTGCGGGGTGACTCCTTCTTTCTTTGCACGAATCGTGATGGGTACTCCGTGTTCGTCCGAACCTCCGATAAATAATACATCTTCTTTTTTCAGTCGCAGATAACGCACGTAGATATCTGCCGGTACATATACACCGGCCAGGTGACCGATATGTACAGGTCCGTTCGCATACGGCAGTGCCGATGTGACGGTGGTTCTCTTGAATTTCTTTTCCATTGATATAGAGTGATTTTATGATTTTACTGCTTGCAATGTGCAATGATACGGTTTGCAACGTGCAAAGATAATGCTTTCCGCAGATTTCAGGAAGAAATGTGACAGGAAATCTGCGGAAAAGGCCTGTTTATCCTGTTCCGTTTTACATCATCATATTTTTCCTTATCGAGAACTTGACTATGGCCATATCCTGAATGGTGTCTACCGGCAAGTCCATGGGCTCATGATGCGGATTGTAGCTTACGAGTTTGACATATCCTTCTTTCTCTGACCGGTTGACGTATTTCACCGTCAGATACTGGTCGCCGTCGAGGTGAAACGCTACAATATACATTTCTCCGTAAATCACATTGCTGAAGTTGTTGATCCCCTTGAATCCGATGATGTCTCCTGACTTAAGAATGGGATACATACTGTCTCCGTTGACAAAGATAGCGCCATCGCACGCGGGTATGCTCGGAATCAGTATCTTACCCAGTGCATATTGCCGTTTGTCAGAAAGCAGCGTCCTCAAATTGGCTGCTGCTGTGATATCATAGAGTGTCACGCTCCGATCGTCTATGGCTTCTGCTGTTTTTGAATTGTGAATCGTTTCCACTTCTCCCCGTATTTGTCCGTTGTCAAAAGCCTTCGGGTCGTGCGCCGGATGTCCTTTTCCGGTCAACAGCCAATTGTAATCTATATGATGCAGTTTGCCTAGCAATAACGGAAAGTCTATCCTGTTTCGTGCACACCAATTAGAAAGTGTAGTTCTGGCTACTCCTAAGTATGATGCAAGTTCGCTGTCCCGTTTCAGGTTCAATGCTATTTTGGCCCGCTTTACGATTTCCGGCACATTTAGCAGTGTATCCGTTTGTTTCTCATTCATGTTTTTGTTTATTATTTTATTTGTTAATATTTATTCTTATGTTACTGCCTCATATACAGTCTTTTGCAAAATAATTCAGCGTTAATATCTAAAATTAATTGTTTTATATATGCGACTTTCTTTATCTTTGTGGTATTCAAAATGAGTATTTTGTTTCAAAAGTAGGAATAAAAATTAGATAAACCATGAGAAAACGAGAAAAAGATGCGAAAGACTCTCCAAAATCGCATTCTCCTCCATGCAAAAAGGAGTCTGTCAGCTGTTAATAGCTGACTTGTCAGGAGTTAATAGTTGTCATATTGGATATTAATAACTGACATGATAATTGTTAACATCTGGCAGCCGGATTGCCGGTAGTCATTGTGCAGGATGTGAACTTCTTGCATGCAGGCTCCCTTGCCTTTCATCTGAAAACATATCAATTACATCAAAAGAATAACCAAAATGGAAACATTACAAAAACAAACACTTTACGCTTGCGGCTGTTGCAAACAGACGCTTCCTTCAGACGCATTTTACGTAGATAAGAGAACCGGTCTCCCTGGCAATTATTGCAAGGAGTGCCGCAAGTCCGCCAGTCGGAAGCACCGGAAGGCTGAAAAACGCACGCTGGTGCGTGAAGATCGTGAACCCTATCCTGTTATCACCTCTACGAAAGATCCCGAGCTCCGTCGGAAACTTATTTTGTCTGCTTTGCAGACCGTAAGGGCAAGTATCAAACAAAAAAAGCAGAAGCTTTGTGAAATGGAAACTGAACTGGATGATTAACAAAATGAAAAAAGAACTGATAAACTATTCATAAAAATAATACAACTATGGGAAGAATAAAACAAGGACTGGACTATTTTCCGTTGAGTACCGATTTCATGCACGACCGTATTGTTCGTCGTGTCATGAAGCGTGAGGGGGATTCCGCTTTTACCGTTTTGATTTATATAATGTCTTATATTTATTCGGGTGAGGGTTATTATGTCCGCGCCGATAATGATTTTTGTGACGAACTTTCCGACCAGCTTTTCAATACGGACAATGATACTGTTCATCGTGTTATCCACTTATTTCTCGAATACGGGCTTTTTGACTCGGCACTTTATGAGCGTTATAGCATTCTGACTTCCGCGGATGTTCAGCGACAGTATCTTTTCATCACCAAACGCCGTAGTCAGCACAATGTCTGTCCGGATTATTGTTTGTTGGCGGAAGAGAAAGCAACAGATGGGGTGTCGGATACGGTAGCCGAAACAGGAGAGAATGTTACAGTATCTCCGGATATTGTAACGGTATCCCGGAATGCTGCAACAAAAACAGCTCTCATAAAAAGAAAAGAAAAAGAAAAGAAAGAAAACATCCTCCCTAACCCTCCTTTCGTAAAAGGAGGGGATGAAGAAGAGGGGAGTGAAGGAGAGGAAGGAGCTGAAGAAACCGGGGGCGGGATGAGAGAGGAATACGATCAAAGACCTGCCAGAAAAAAGCAAAGTTTGACACAGGAAGATATTGACCGGATGAAGGCTCCTTCGGACGGATGTGCCCGTAACTTTTCAGGTTTGTTGGAGAACCTCCGGCTTTTTCATGTTCCTCCTGCGGAACAATATGCTATTGTGAGGAAAAGTAATTACGGTGAAATTGGTAGTGATATTTGGAAAGGTTTTAGCGTCATTCGTGGAAGCGGAGGAAAGATTAAACTGCCGGGACATTATTTGTTGAGTGTGCTGAATAAATAGGTTGATGATGTAATGTGTTGTATATCAATGTGTTATTCTTTGTTTTGTATATTAACGAATTTATGAACGCACATTTTTGAAATCGCTTGTATAGCCGGGAATAAGCTTTTATATTTGCAGTGTCAATAAGCTTAACGACAAAAACTAATAAAAAGATTAATAACTAAAAACTATTACAATTATGCCAGTATTATATAAACCTTTCCAGTCTAATCTGGAAGATAAGAAAAGTGGGAAGAAGTTGTATTATCCCCATGTGGTTCGTACAGGAAATATTAATTCCGCACAGCTTTCCAAAGAGATTGCTGCTTATTCTTCCCTTTCTCCGGGTGATGTGAAAAATACGCTTGACAATTTGGTGACGGTGATGGCCCAACATCTTCAGTCTTCCGAAAGTGTCAGTGTGGATGGTTTGGGAACATTCCGTATGGTGATGACTGCCCGTGGCCGGGGTGTTGAAACTGCTGATGAAGTGAGTGCTGCACAAGCTACGCTTACCGTCCGCTTCCAGCCTACTACGACAAAGAATTTGGATCGCACCACAGCTACCCGTTCCATGGTAACAGGTGCCAGGTGTGCCCGCTATGACAAGTTGGTCGCCACACCTGGTGACGGAGGATCGGTTGATAATCCGAATGACAAGCCTGGTGGTGGAGGCGATGATGGAGATGATGGAGAAGCACCGGACCCGACAGTATAATTATTCCATTACTTTATCGAACGAACTAAAAGACTAGCAACTAAACCAAACAGAAAACGATGAAACGATAAGCTAGAACTAATTGACTAAAAAATAGACTTTTAACTAGATAAATAACTAAACGGAAACTATCAATTAACATGAGAACTATCAATTTGATCGTGGTGCATTGTTCCGCCACGCAGGGGAATCGTATGCTCTCTCCGGAGGCTCTTGACCTGATGCACCGCCGCCGCGGTTTCAACGGAACAGGCTATCACTATTACATCCGCAAAGACGGAACGGTGCATCTCACCCGCCCTGTCGAACGTATCGGTGCACACGTGAAAGGCTTCAATGCAAACAGTATCGGAATCTGCTATGAAGGTGGTCTGGACTGCCGGGGACGCCCGGCAGATACCCGGACTCCGGAGCAGTGTGCTGCGCTTCGGTTACTTGTACATCAGCTGCTTGGGAAGTTTCCGGACTGCCGGGTATGTGGGCATCGGGATCTCTCGCCGGATAGGAACGGTAACGGGGAGATAGAGCCGGAAGAGTGGATAAAAGTGTGCCCGTGCTTTGATGCTGAACTGGAATTCAAAGAGTTTGCGGCAGAAGGTACGGTAGAAACACAGAGTAAACTAAACTATTTAAAGAACGAGAAAGGAGGTAAATGATGGCAATGAAGAAATCTGTATGGGATATAATCCTGAAGGTGGTTATCGCGGTAGCGTCGGCTGTGGCAGGCGTATTGGGGGCTAATGCGATGAACTTGTAAGAGAAAGAACCGATACGATTCATTCTATTCACAAAGGTAAAGAAGCGAATGCCAGCTTCTTTGCCTTTCATATAAAACAATTAAAAAAGTAGACAACATGAAACAAAAAATTCTATTCATATTATTTATGTGTATAGGCTATATTTGCGTGTATGCTCAAGGGAAAGATGGCAGTTCCTATTATAATGCAATTCCGATAATAATTCAAAATAATCGGTTCTCATTCTCCGATACAAAAAATACAGCTGCTACGACAGGCGCTTATACGCCTTATTATCAAGAATTTCCTGATGGATCATATCGATGGACAGAAGGAAAAGTAGTTTATTATCGTTTTGAAACCACTCGCGAAGGCGATTTTATCATTCATAACTGGGGATCAGGTTTAAGATGTACCAATTTGTTTTTGGTAACTCCTATTAACCCATCAATACCACCGGAACCTATGGCTTTTTCCTATCCGGTATTCACGTTAGCATCTTTTGAGAAGGGAGATTTCTATCTCCCCGATGATCAAGAGTTGTCAGAGAATTTTAGTGGAATGCAGGGCTATATTTATGCTCCAAGGCTTCCTGCTGGAATTTATTATATTATAGCAGGTGGATGGAAAGGTGGAAACATGGGTGTGGCAGATGGTAATATCCGAACAACACTTATAGCCAATTTCTCGAACGCAGTACCACCAGAAGCGCCTTTATTACCGGAATCTGTTAATCTTTCTCCGGTACAATATAAATATGATTTATCAGGTAATCGAATTAAAACCATTAAGAAACAGTAATAGTTATGAGAAATATAACACAAAGACTAATTATTTTAGGAATCACTTTATTAGTGGTCCTTTCTACAAAGGCGCAAGGGGCAGTAGCATTGAAAGATGTTGATGTTAGTTGTGATGTAGGTGAAATTCCAGTACAGTACACTTTAAGTCCAACGGGGGCTGTTACCTATCAGGTACCTATGAATATTCATTCCGCCTCAAACGGCTTTCAGCCGCAACTATCGTTTAGTTATAATAGTCAACAAACAGAAAGCGTTTTAGGGTATGGATGGAGTATGGCTGGAATGTCTTCTGTTGTCCATGTAGGTGGGAGTATTTATTATGATGGAAAAACTACACCTCTTTCTTTATCAGAGGATAAGTTAATGTTAGATGGTATACGGTTAATAAAACAAGGAACGGATACTTGGCAGACAGAACAAGGATTTGTTAAAGTAAAGAAGCTGTCTGATGGTGTATTAGAGGCTCGCTATCCTAATGGCAATATTGCGACTTTTGAAACTTCCTCTTCTGCTCCTTTTAGTTATGTGATGACAAACTGTAGAGATACAAAAGGAAGTAATATTCACTATGAGTATAATCAGATTAATAATTTAGCATATATTCAAAAAATACTATATGGTGAGAATGAAAATAATTATACTGATTCTATTGTATTCAGGTACCGAGATGCTACGGGTGGCTTAGTGCGCTATATAGATGGAAAATCTATGGAGAATAGCAAACTTCTTGATAGAGTAGAGTCTTATCATCGTGGAGTACTTTGGAGGCGGTATCGACTAACATATGAGAAAAAAGAGGTAGACTTGCTGGTTCGTTTGGATTGCGAGACAGAAACACGTTCGTTGAATCCTTTACGTTTTGAATATGGAGAAGATGGGATTATTGAATATTTTCAATCGCGAAATATTCACTTGGAAAACTACTTCATGAATAATGTTATAGGCAATTATGATGCTTTGGCGCTGTCAAGAGGTCGGTTTAAACCAAAATCAATTAGTGACGGATTAATTTCTTATCCACAGAAGAGTACTTACTCTGTGATAATGACAAGAAATTTGGGTGGTGTTCTTAGCTATCAGTTTGGTTCAACTTATGCTTCAAATCAGAAACTGGCTATCTATCAAGATTTGTCTGGTTTCAATATTGATACACCTCCTGCAACTCTAACTGCTGGATATGGGTTTCAACAACTGGCTGCTGTAGATGTAAGTGGAACAGGAGTAGATGCATTAGTAAAAGTCAATTATGATATAGATAATTCTAGTGAAAGTTTGAAATTAGCAATATATAATAACATTGATAATCTTAATTCTTATAAAGAGTATAAATATGAAATTTTTACTAGGGTTCACGATGGTGCTTTCGTTAGTCCTCGTCAACGAGAATTTTTGTTTGGAGATTTTAATGGGGACGGAAAGATGGAGTTATTGGCAATCGCCACTTGCAGAAATCATAATGAACGTGATAAAAACAATTCCTCTCATGCATGGCTTATAAATTTGCAGACAGGAGAAAAAATGCTTGATAAAAATGTGTTTGACTATGCTTTTTTTCAACAGAATCCGGATGATATTGTTCCTGATCGTTTGTTGACGATTGATTATAATGGCGATGGAAAGACGGATGTTTGCCTGATTAATCATACTGGTACTTATATCTATGAATTCACTGGAGATGGATTTAAAAAAATAGGCTATACAGCAACTCTCAATTTAAAAAAGTTTGCTAACTCAGATCGTGAATTGATGATTGCTGATATCAATGGTGATGGAAATATGGATTTGGTATTAGCCCCTCCTTATTCGGAAGGTACTGATCAGGCTATTATAACAGATGGAGGTCGTAGTTGGGATATTTTGCTTTCTACTGGTAATTCGGAGAATAGTAATACTGCTGGATTTGTTACTTATTCAACAAATATTGTTCGTAGCTTTTCCGATGCGAAAGGCAAGAATTTTATACTGACCGATGTTGATAGTGATGGTCTGCCTGATTTGCTTAGAAAAGCACAAGGGAAAATAGAACTTTATCTTAATAAAAAGGGGAAAATAAATACCTATCCTGAAGAGAGGGCTACACTAACTTTAGGCAATCCGAATGCACAATTGACTATTGCTAATGTGTCTCAATCTTACTATTGGCCTGGAGAGTTAATCTGTGTAGATGACCAGAATATTTATTCTTATAATTATACTCGTAAAGAGATTAAGGAGCGGATGTTACATGCTTTGATAGATAGCTATGGAATGAGGACCGAACATTATTATTTTGATATTCAGGCAACAAATAGCACACGTTATGAAGTTAATTATAATTTGGCTGCTTTCGATTATCCATATGTGGTAATGACTCCTCATTGTTATGTGGCTGCTTGGGCGAAGAAGATGATGGGTGATAAAATGGGTGACTGGACTTCGTGGATTCATTACAAGTATACTAATGCCGTATTTCATCGTACAGGACTAGGTTTTAGAGGATTTCAACAAATAGAAACGACAGACTTTGATAATAATAAACTCAAAACTCGATCAACTTTTGATCCAACATTTATGGGGGCTGAAGTTAAGACAGAGACTCCTACGGATACCATTGTACGTAGCTATGTATTAGATGTTAACACTGATAAAACATTTGTGTTAAAGCTACAAAAAGAAAACGATTTGAATGTATTGAACCAAACGGAAACCAAAGTTGAATATACATACGATGCTTATGGCCAAGTACTCAATTCTATAACATCTAAAGGTTCTTCCTTTACCGAGTACCATAACTTGGAATATCAGAATATTGATAGTAGCAATAAATACTTGTTGGGATTACTAACAACTGATGCGACAATGACGATTTGTAATGATTCGATTTGTAGTAGGGAGATGACGATAGAATATGATGAGAATAATATGCCTGTTAATAAAACTACATTTTTTAATGGTATGCCTGTTTCTGAAGAGCGTTTTGCTTATGATGTTAAGAAGCGTCTCATTAAGCATGAACGACGTCCGTATGAATCTATTGATTGGTTATCAAATACATATACTTATAATAGTATGGGGCAGTTGTTGCGAGATGCTAGTGACATTGGATTATATGTTGATTATCAGTATGATGAAGTAACTGGACTATTAAAGAGCTCTACTGACCATAAAGGACGCGTTACTCAAAATGAATATGATGAATGGGGAAACTTGTTGGTTACTTATCGTCCTGATGGTAGTAAGAAGCAAATTGTAACAAGGTGGAGTGACGAAGAAGAGCCGGGGTTATTTTGTGTAACTGTTAGTGTGACCGGGCAACCAATCGTTAAAACCTATTATGACTTGATGGGGAGAGTAGTACGCAATTCGCAAATTCGTTTTGACGGGAAGGAGTTAAAGACGGACAAAGTGTATAATGTGAAAACTGGATTGCTGGAACGTGAATCGCAACCAACGACAGATGATGTACCCAATCATTGGAATACCTATTCTTATGATAACTTTTTTCGTCAGACTTCTATTAGTTATACTTCTGGAAAGGTGGATTCTTGTGCATATGGTGTACTAACAGATACCATTATCGAAAATGGAATTATTCACGTTCGCCAATTCGACGAGCTTGGAAGAATGATAAAGACAACTGATGCGGGTGGAAGTATGGAATATTATTATCGTCCGGATGGTCAGCCGATAGTAGCTGTAGCTCCTGGAGGAGTGCAGACTCGTTTTTATTACGACCGCTATGGACGGAGAACGGCAATTAAAGATCCGAGTGCAGGGATTAGACGAACAGAATACGACATTTTCGGAAATATTAGTAAGGAAATAGATGCTGACGGTCGTGAGATACTGAATGAATATGATCGTTATGGACGTGTGACCCGGCAGGTAACTCCAGATATGGTTACCGTCTACACGTATGATGATACGGAAAATCTATTGCTTTCGGCTGTATCGGATAATGGAACAGCTACTCGCTATATGTATGACGAATATGCACGACTGAAAACATATCGTGAAGAGGCCCCAGAGGGTAAATGGTTACAAAAAACATATACTTATACTGTTGACGGGCTTCTTTTATCCATTACTTACACCTCTGGGGAGGGGATATTAAGCACAGAGTTGATGACTTATCGTAATGGTTATCTGTCTGAAGTTCGTTTATCTGATGGAACGCTGATTTACTGTCATAATGAAGAGAATGCAATGGGACAACTAACAAGGCTTAGTGTAGGGAATATGCAACGTAACTATGAATTTAATAATTATGGACTACCGGTAAGCCGAAAAATTACTCGTGCGGATAACAGCGAGGTGTTCAATCATAGTTATTTATTCAATGTGAGTAATAATAATCTGGAGAAGCATACGGATAAAGTTCACAATTTAACAGAAGTTTTCACTTACGATGCTTTGAATCGTTTGTCTACTTATGGAAATGCCTCGGCAACTTATGATAATAATGGTAATATCCTTTCTAAGAGCGATGCTGGGACATTAGCTTATACAAATCCTAATCGACCTTATTCAGTGACAGGTTTGAACCCGGTCATTGTGCGACAAGATTTGGAGGGACTGAATATTACTTATACTGCCGCTGAACGCCCTTCTGTTATAACAAAAGGGACTATACATGCTATGTTATCTTACAACGCTAATCATGATCGTGTAAGAATGCAAGTTAGCGATGGCGCCAATGTAACTTTGACGCGTTATTATTTGAATGGTAATTATGAATTGGATGTAGTGGATAGTACTGAGCCGACGGAACGTCTTTATTTGGGTGGTAATTACTATGATGCACCTGCGGTATTAGTGAAGCAAAATGGCCAAAGTAGTGTCTATTATATACATCGTGATTATTTAGGCAGTGTACTCCAAATTGTAGATACAAAAGGTAAAATCGTAGAAGAAAATAGCTTTGATGCTTGGGGATGTAGGCGGAATCCTGTTACGCAAGTTGTTTACGCTACTGACACAGCCCCTAAACTAATGCTTGGCAGAGGCTTTACAGGGCATGAGCATTTGGCGATGTTTGGTTTAATTAACATGAATGCCCGGTTGTATGATCCGGTACTGGGCCGCTTTTTGAGCCCTGACCCGTATGTACAGGTTCTTGGCTTTACACAAGCATTCAATAGATTTAGTTATTGTATGAATAGCCCGTTGTGCTATGTGGATGAGAATGGTGAGTTTTGGTGGATTGCAGCGGCTGCATTTATTGGTGGTGCTATCAATGTAGCGACTAATTGGAAGAATATCGATAACTTTTGGCAAGGTGTGGGGTATTTTGGAGTTGGTGCGACGGCGGGTGCTATTGGAGCACTAACAGGTGGAGCGGCACTTGCTGTGACTGGTGGTTTAGGTGGAGCTGCCGGTGGAGCAATAGCAGGGTTTGTAGGAGGAGCAACTTCTGGGTTTATACTTGGTGGAGGTAATACTCTTATGGCCGGAGGAAGTTTGTATGATGCTTGGAGTAATGGTCTAACCGGAGCGTACACGGGAGCTGCTACAGGAGCTGTTTTAGGCGGAATAGGTGGAGGATTTACTTCTTACTTGAAAGGAGAAAATGTATGGAGTGGAAGAGATATTGCAACTGGAAGAAATGCATTTTCGCTGAAGAATACACCGATAAATGAGACAGTACATCATCGTCCTGTAGGTAGTAATCCAAATCCAATTTCTCCAAAGCCAAAGTTGCCACAAAGTGAAATTAGGGATTATTCTGTTACAACGTATGAAAATAGCCATGTTAATCCTATGATGGAGGGAAAAGGGTTAATGAATAGACCATTACAAATAGAAGGCTATGACGTGAGATTAGCGTCACAAAATGATTTGTACCACGCTTTTCCACGTTCTTTTGATGAACAAATAGTGAAAGGGGGATGGTTGTATGGTAATTCTGGCAATAGCACGATGATGGTTGCTCCAGGAACGGTTAATGGGGTTAATGGAATATATACTTTAGGTATAAATACTGAAACAGGCATAATATATCATAGAGCATTTTATGAATGGGGAGGTTTTATGAAAAATTTCAAATTTCCTACGATGCCTTATTAGTATAAAACGAGTCCACTGGTAAGATTTTGTTAAAATAGAACATATTAGCGCATTTAAATATGTATTTTACTAGTGGACTTATTTAAATAAAAGGCTGAATGAATTATATTTGTAATATATTAGATGCCTTAAATAGATAATGTAATTATGATAGAAATACTTTTTTACAATTCAAAAAGAATTCCAATTATGTGTTGGTCTGGTTTTCTTTTAAATGATAATAAAGAGAATACTTTATATTTTAAAGTGAAAGCTGAAAAGTCTATTTTCATAGTTTCCACTGTTTGTAAAACTTGTTGCAAGGATTTATTTGCTTTTGAAAAGCATATTCAATTATTATATGAAGAAAGGGTTAATAAAGTAACTTTTGCTTCTTCTGATGGATTGTTAAGAATAGAACTCAAATGGGAGGAATATGGGCGTATTAAACAATACTTTTTTATAATGGAAGAATCGACAAAAAGTTTTATAGAGATAATCGATTATTTCGATCAGACTTTTCTACCGGAATTAAAAGATAATATAGAAGGTATTATAGTGGGAATGAATAATAAATAGAAAGCTATGAATAATATTTTAGTGAAGAGTATCGATGGCTCATTTTCCATTCATTTATATGATTTTGGATATATAGTTGATTCTGAATATATTCATTTTGTCCTAGAGCTTATAACTCCTATTTTTAATGTATCAACTGTAGCGAATATGAATATTAGAGAATTTATTCAATTTAGGGATAACTTAGATTTAATGTTGAATAAACAATCTAAGAAATTTTATTTAGGACCATTAGGAGAATTTTGGTCTATTGAATTTCTAATGAATAATAATCGTGAAGTTGTTGTAAAGGGTAGTATTAGTGATACTTATATACCACAAAGTTGTTTGACTTTTTTTAATACCATTAATATGGAAAGCTTAATAAAGGTATTGCTTGATATTGAGGATATTCTGAAAGATTTAGATAAAGAGAAATAAATTAGAGGACAATCTGTTGCTTTTATGCGTTCAATGATTGAGATTGCTTGTAAGACGTAGCATTATCCGTGGTGACGGTTCTTGGGGCAAATATCGTTCATTCTATTCCGGGGTTGTTAGGACGTCTTGGAGTTATGCGAATAGTTGTCGGGGATAATTCATCGTGGTGGTTTACCTATGATCATTATTTAATTTTTATTAGAATAAAGTTTTAAACCAACTAAAAGATAAGAAAAAGGTTGACTTTCCTAACTTTGTACGTTTGGGAAAGTCAATCATAAAAAGATAAAATATGAAAAATATGCTTTTTGTTCAAAACCCTAGTGAATATAGATTATTAGATTTTTACATAGGGTATATTCCAGAAGTTTCTAATAGAGAAGATTTGTATGCAAATCTTTCAGCAAGTCTTTGTTTCCCTGATTATTTTGGGAAAAACTGGGATGCACTTTGTGAATTATATCTAGACTTTTATTGGATTGATACTCTTAATATTGTTATTATCCATGAAAATCTTTCAAAGTTATCTTTTGATGATTTTAGAATGTATATGAGTATAGTATTATATTGTATTGACTCTTGGAAAAAAGATATAGGACATAACATCTTATTTGTTTTCAATCAAAAAGAAAGAAAGCAAATAATGGATATAATACATGATTGTTTGCAGGCAGATGATTTTAAATATAATTTAAAAGAAACAGCTTTGTAATCAATCTAATTGCTATGTAGATTTAAGAAATGTATATGGAAGAATTTGTTCTACTTTTAAGATTACTGTTAAAAGGATTTGATATGTACTTGCTCTGATAGAAGAAATACGGCATAAAATGTGGCAAGAATATGCGGAAGTGCTTTCTCTTTTAGGTATGGATAGATGAACTATGTAAGATGGCTACCAATGCTATAAGTCGTTTCATTTAGAGCAATGGGTGAAATGGCATATTGGGTGCTTAACCCACTTTGGACACTGCCTGTTTTAGTAAGAGGAAAGTATTAGCTTGCAATTCAGATCATGGAATCAGAAATATATTTTTATGATTTGAGTTGCATTCTGTATTTTGTTACTTGAAGTCGAATCTGAATTTGTATAATTAGGAAATTGAATAACCGCAAATTCTTCTGTTTTTTCGATTTATCCCGTACTTATTTGTATACTTGATTTAATGTGATGATTTTTATTCATTTTTCATATACTAAGAAATTCCTGTTCTGATTGTGAGGCTCACGGCATTGAATCCGAACAAAAAGTAAGTTTAAGTAGAAATCAATCTTCTACTTTTCTATATTCCCAAAAACTTCTACCTATAATTCTCTTCTTTTTCTTTCTTTTTTCTCACAGGAAAGAATATATTTGTATCCTGGTTAAACGTAAACGAGTGTATGATATGATAACAACCCAGTTGCTTCGTCCCGAAAGTATAGTTGTAGTAGGGGCTTCGAATAATGTACATAAGCCGGGTGGCGCTATATTGAAAAATCTGATAAACGGAGGTTATCAGGGAGAACTTCGGGCTGTGAACCCAAAGGAGACAGAAGTGCAGGGAGTTCCTGCTTTTGCAGATGTAAAAGAACTGCCGGATACCGATTTGGCGGTGTTGGCTGTTCCTGCTGTAATGTGTCCGGATATTGTAGAGACACTGGCAAGTGAAAAGCAGACGCGGGCGTTTATCATACTCTCTGCCGGATTTGGTGAAGAGACTCACGAAGGGGCACTGCTGGAAGAACGTATATTGGAAACTGTCAATAAATACGGTGCTTCTCTGATTGGTCCGAACTGCATCGGACTGATGAATACATGGCACCACAGTGTTTTCAGCCAGCCTATTCCGAATTTAAACCCGAAAGGAGTCGACCTGATCTCCAGTTCCGGTGCTACGGCGGTCTTTATTCTTGAAAGTGCGGTGACAAAAGGCTTGCAGTTTAACTCAGTCTGGTCGGTGGGAAATGCCAAGCAGATTGGAGTGGAAGATGTACTGCAATTTATGGACGAGAATTTTGATCCGGAGAAAGACTCCCGTATCAAACTACTTTATATTGAAAGTATACACAATCCGGACAGATTGCTTTTCCATGCTTCTTCATTGATCAGAAAAGGCTGTAAGATTGCAGCGATAAAAGCAGGTAGCTCAGAAAGCGGAAGCCGTGCTGCTTCTTCTCATACCGGGGCGATTGCCAGTTCCGATTCGGCTGTAGAAGCACTGTTCCGTAAGGCTGGGATTGTGCGTTGTTTCTCTCGTGAAGAACTGACTACCGTGGGCTGTGTATTCACCCTTCCCGAATTGAAAGGAAAGAACTTTGCCATTATCACACATGCCGGAGGTCCGGGAGTGATGCTGACGGATGCTCTGAGTAAGGGAGGCCTGAACGTACCTAAACTGGAAGGCGAACTGGCGGAAGAACTGAAAGCACAGCTCTTTCCCGGAGCTTCCGTAGGAAACCCTATTGATATTTTAGCCACCGGCACACCGGATCATTTACGTATTTGCATCGACTATTGCGAAGAGAAATTAGAGAATGTAGATGCTATTATGGCCATTTTTGGTACTCCCGGACTGGTGACTATGTTTGAAATGTATGATGTCCTTCATGAAAAGATGCAGACCTGCCGCAAGCCCATATTCCCGGTTCTCCCTTCCATCAATACAGCCGGAGCGGAAGTGGCGGCATTTCTTGCCAAAGGACACGTGAACTTTTCCGATGAAGTGACTTTAGGAACAGCTCTTTCCCGTATTGTCAACGCTCCGAGACCAGCGGTTCCTGAGATTGAACTGTTTGGAGTCGATGTGCCGAGAATCCGTCGTATCATTGATTCTATTCCGGAAAATGGTTATATTGAACCTCATTATGTACAGGCTTTGCTGCATGCAGCCGGTATTCCATTGGTTGATGAATTTGTTTCCAATAAGAAAGAAGAGGTCGTGGATTTTGCCCGGCGATGCGGATTTCCGGTAGTAGCTAAGGTGGTGGGGCCGGTGCATAAATCAGATGTAGGTGGAGTGGTGCTGAATATTAAAGGTGAGCAGCATCTGGCTCTCGAATTTGACCGCATGATGCAGATTCCCGATGCGAAAGCGATTATGGTTCAGCCTATGCTTAAAGGAACAGAACTGTTTATTGGTGCAAAATATGAAGAGAAGTTCGGACACGTGGTGCTTTGCGGTTTGGGCGGTATCTTTGTGGAGGTATTGAAAGATGTATCTTCCGGTCTGGCACCTCTTTCTTATGAAGAGGCTTATTCAATGATCCATTCATTGCGTGCCTATAAAATTATTCAGGGAACACGCGGACAAAAGGGAGTGAATGAGGATAAATTTGCTGAAATTATTGTTCGTTTATCTACTTTACTCCGGTTTGCAACAGAAATAAAAGAAATGGATATAAACCCGCTTCTGGCCACTGAGAAGGCTGTTATAGCGGTCGATGCACGTATCCGAATAGAAAAATAAGACTATTCTTTTATTCATTGGGACATATTTTCTATCTTTAGGCAGTATTTTGCCTACATTTGATAACTCAAAACAAAAGGTAGAAAACAAACATCGTATGAAGAAAGCTTTAGTACTCTTTATAGGTTTTATATGCTATCAAATCATCTGTCATGCACAAGTGATGGATGAGCATTACTATTTCAAAAACCTAAGTGTACAGAATGGATTATCCCAGAATACGGTCAATGCTATTTTGCAGGATAAACAAGGGTTTATGTGGTTTGGAACAAAAGATGGACTGAATCGGTATGACGGTTTATCATTCCGGAAATTTAAACACGATGGCCGTAGTCAGCAAAGCATTGGTAATAGTTTCATAACAGCGCTTTATGAGGATGCGGAAGGAAATATCTGGGTTGGTACGGATGTGGGGCTTTATATCTATTATCCGGAACATGATTCATTCCGGCATTTTGAAGAATTGAGTGTGGAAGACACAAAGATAGAGCATACTGTAACAGCGATTGTGGGAGATGATCAAGGATGTGTTTGGATTGCGGTAGAGTCTCAGGGACTCTTTTGTTATGATTTGGAGAAAGAGCAACTTCAAAATTATACCTTGAAGAACTTCCCTTTTATTTCTACTAATGTTCAGTCTTTTGTTTTTGATAATAGTGGAACTCTTTGGATAGGTTGCTATGGTGACGGGCTCTTTTATTCAAAAGACCGTTTGAAAACACTTCAACCTTATATCTCTCCTGTTGATAATAAGGAAACTTTCGAGAATGATGTTGTAACTACTCTTGTAAAAGGTGCCTATAACTGTCTGTACATCGGTTCTTTGAGAGGTGGTGCAAAAGAACTGAATTTAACTTCTAATAAATTACATGATCTGCTTTCCGTTGATGAAAATGAAGAGCCTGTTCTTTGCCGTAATTTGCTGGTTGCTTCTGATAATGAATTGTGGATTGGGGCAGAATCGGGGATTTATATCTATAATCTCCGGATGGGTAAATATGTCCATCTTCGTAGTTCAATCAATGATCCTTATTCTCTTTCAGATAATGCCATCTATTCATTGTGTAAAGATCGCGAAGGAGGAATTTGGATTGGTTCTTATTTCGGAGGAGTGAACTACTATCCTCGTTTCCATACTTATTTTGAAAAATATTATCCGAAAGGTACAAATAATGGATTGCATGGAAAAAGAGTACGTGAATTCTGTCAGGACAATCAGGGGATTTTATGGATCGGTACGGAAGATGGTGGGTTAAATCGCTTTGATCCGAAAACCAAAACCTTCTCTTTTTTCACTCCAAGCACTGCTTTTACCAATGTTCATGGATTGTGTCTGGTTGGTGATCATCTTTGGGTAGGGACTTTTGCAAAAGGAGTGAAGGTGATTGATACACGCACGGGAGCGATTGTGAAAACGTATCAGAAGACGGATTCACCCCGTTCATTGATGGATAACAGCGTCTTTTCTATTTGCCGGACAACAACAGGAGATATTTATCTGGGAACTTTATTCGGTTTATTACGCTACAATAAGCAGACCGATGATTTTGACCGGATACCGGAACTGAACGGTAAATTTGTGTATGACATCAAGGAAGACTCTGGCAGCAATCTATGGCTTGCAACTTATGCAAATGGAGCCTATTGCTATAATGTGAATGAAAAGAAGTGGACCAATTATCTTCATGATGAGAAAGATCCGAAAAGTCTTCCGTATGATAAGGTATTGAGCATTTTTGAGGATTCTCATCGGCAAATATGGTTAACTACACAAGGTGGAGGCTTCTGTCTGTTCCATCCTGAAACGGAAACCTTTACCAGCTATGATTCTCGTAACGGCTTGCCGAATGATGTTGTATATCAGATTGTGGAAGATAAAGACGGGCTTATGTGGCTGACAACTAATAATGGGCTGGTATCTTTTCAGCCTGCTACAGGAGCCATGAAAGTATATACTACGGCTAATGGATTGCTAGGTGACCAGTTTAACTATCGTTCCAGCTTTCAGACAGAGGACGGGACAATCTATTTGGGAAGTATTGATGGCTTTGTCGCTTTCAATCCGAAAAATTTCTCCGAGAACAAGTCCCTTCCATCTATTGTGATAACCGACTTTTTATTATTTGGAAAAGAAGTATATGCTGGTGACCCCTCGTCTCCGTTGAAAAAAAGCATAAACTTTCTGGATGAGCTGGTTCTTCAGCCCAATCAGAATTCTTTCTCGTTTCGTGTTGCTGCTTTAGATTTCCAGGCACCACGAATGAATCGGATCATGTGTAAATTGGATGGCTTTGATGAGGAGTGGTTGCCGGTCGGCGAGAGTCCTGTGGTAACTTATTCCAATTTGTGGTATGGTGATTATACTTTCCGGGTGAAAGCAGCTAATAGCGATGGAGTATGGAACGAGAAAGAAGTAGCTTTGATAGTTCGTATACTTCCTCCTTTTTATCTCACTATTTGGGCCTATTGCGTTTATGTTTTGCTGATTATAGGTTGTTCTCTGTATGCAATATGGTATTTCAAGCAACGTAGCAGTTATAGGCATCGCAGGCAGATGGAGAAGTTTGAGCAGGAAAAAGAACGAGAAATATATCATGCGAAGATTGATTTCTTCACGAATGTTGCTCATGAAATACGTACTCCGCTGACTTTAATTAAAGGTCCGTTGGAAAATATTATCCTTAAGAAAAAAGTAGATGCGGAGACGCGTGAAGACTTGAATGTCATGAAGCAAAATACGGAACGTCTGCTAAATCTGACGAATCAGTTACTGGACTTCCGTAAGACAGAAAGCCAGGGATTCCGTTTGAACTTTGCTAAGTGTAATATTACGGAGGTATTGAAAGAAACCCATCTACGGTTTACTTCTCTTGCTAAGCAGAAAGGATTGGAATTTACCTTGCAGTTGCCCGAAGCGGATTTTTATGCCCATGTCAATCAGGAAGCATTTACAAAGATCATCAGTAACTTGCTCAATAATGCCGTGAAATACTCAGAACACTATATACATGTATTTCTGGAGGTGACAGAAGGAGGGGAAAATAAGGTATTCTGTATCCGCACGGTGAATGACGGAGTGATAATACCTCGTGAAATGAGAGAGGAAATATTCCAGCCTTTTGTCCGTTTCAATGAAGGAGATGACGGAAAGGTGACTACCGGAACAGGTATTGGATTGGCTCTTTCTCGGTCACTGGCTGAACTACATCAAGGAACATTGGCTATGGGAAAAGAAGAAGATAGTAATACCTTCTGCCTGACGTTACCTATTGTCCAGGATATGACAATCACGTTGACTCCGGAAACAGAAATGGAACCGGAAACTGTAAATGAACCTACGGTGGAAGTGGAGCAAGGAGAAATAAAAGATAATCGCCCCACTGTACTGGTAGTGGAGGATAATCCGGATATGCTTGCCTTTGTGGTCCGTCAGTTGTCGAAAGAGTATGCGGTACTGTCGGCTGCCAATGGTGCGGAAGCGTTGAAAATGCTGGATGGCAATTATGTGAATCTGGTGGTGAGCGATGTTGTCATGCCTGTTATGGATGGTTTTGAGTTGTGTAAGACGATTAAATCAGACCTGAATTATAGTCATATTCCTGTTATTCTGCTAACTGCGAAAACGAATATTCAGTCAAAGATAGAAGGCATGGAACTAGGTGCGGATGCTTATATTGAAAAACCTTTCTCTGTGGAATATCTGCAGGCTTGTGCCTCCAATCTTATTCAGAACAGAGAAAAATTGCGTCGGACTTTTGCTCAATCTCCTTTTGTGGCAGCCAACACCATGGCATTGACTAAGGCCGATGAGGACTTTATAAAGAGACTGAATGAAGTAATTCTGACGAACCTTAATAATCCGGAGTTTAGCATGGATGATATTGCGGATAGTTTGAATATGAGCCGCTCTAACTTTTATCGGAAGATAAAAGGAGTATTAGATCTGAGTCCGAATGAATATCTCCGTCTGGAACGTTTGAAAAAGGCTGCCCAGTTGTTAAAACAAGGAGAAGGACGGGTAACTGAAATCTGTTATATGGTCGGTTTTAACTCTCCATCCTATTTTGCCAAATGTTTTCAGAAACAGTTTGGAGTGTTACCAAAAGATTTTGTGGATTGAGTAGGTAGTAACCGGATACGGGAACTAAAATAAAATACGAGAAATTAATTAACTAAATAATGAAAGATACACCTATTAGTAGACGGGATTTTCTGAGAAATATGGGAATAGCTGGGGCTGGAGCGCTCCTAGCGGCAAGTCCTTGGCTTTCTGCTTTTTCAGAAATCACGAATACATCAAATGAAAAATGCCGGCTGGCGGTTATCGGTCCCGGTTCGCGAGGACGTTTTTTGATGAGTTTCTTGGTAAAGAATCCGAAGGTTGAAATCGTAGCGCTATGCGATATTTATCAGCCCTCCATTGACGAAGCATTGAAACTTGCTCCTAAGGCAAAAGTATACGGTAACTATCAGGAGGTGCTGGAAGATAAAAATGTGGATGCTATCTTGGTGGCTACTCCCCTCAGTGCACACTACAAAATAGTGATGGACGCTTTTGACGCAGGGAAACATATATTCTGCGAAAAGTCAATCGGCTATACGATGGAAGAATGTTACCACATGTACCAGAAGCATCGCAGCACCGGAAGAATCTTCTTTACTGGACAACAACGCCTGTTTGACCCACGCTACATCAAGGCTATGGAAATGATTCATGCCGGTACATTCGGCGAAATAAACGGAATCCATACATTCTGGAACCGAAATGGAGATTGGAGACGTTCTGTTCCTTCGCCAAACCTGGAGCGTCTGATAAACTGGCGACTCTATAAAGAGTTCTCGAAAGGGTTAATGACAGAACTAGCCTGTCATCAGCTCCAGATAGGAAGTTGGGCATTGCGGAAACTTCCAGAGAAAGTAATGGGGCATGGAGCCATCACTTATTGGAAGGACGGACGTGAGGTATATGATAATGTGAGTTGCATATACGTATTTGATGATGGTGTGAAGATGACATTCGATTCCATCATTTCCAATAAATTTTATGGTCTTGAAGAACAGATTATGGGTAATCTCGGGACTGTGGAACCTGAAAAGGGAAGATACTACTTTGAAAGTGTTGCTCCTGCTCCGGCATTTTTGCAACTGGTTAATGACTGGGAAAACAAGATGTTTGACTCACTGCCTTTTGCGGGTACAAGTTGGGCACCGGAGACAGCCAATGAAAACAAGGGTGAATTTATTATAGGTGAACGTCCGAAAAGTGACGGTACATCCTTACTGCTGGAAGCATTCGTAGAAGCTGTAATAACACAAAAACAGCCGGAAAGAATTGCTGAAGAAGGTTACTATGCAAGTATGCTCTGTCTGTTAGGACATCAGGCCATGGAGGAAGAAAAAACACTTTATTTCCCCGATGAATACAAAATTGACTATCTGAACCATCAATCTAAAACACCCGAAACAACATGAAAGATACAGTTTTGACCGCACGGCGGAAGAAAATAGAGATAATCACCTTACTCGTATGTTTTGTACTTGCCAATCTGGTGAATCTTTATGCAATTATCGCATATAACAGATCTATGATGGAAATGATAACCTCTATTTTCTATATAATCATATTTGCTTTTGTTCTCTATGCTTGCTGGACGCTTCTGCGCCTCCTTTTTTATGGAGTGAAGGCGTTATTGGCAAAGAAGAAAAACAGACTGTGAGACAGAGCTAAATAAAATGTACCTAATCAATATCAATGATAAATTTATGACAACACGAAGAGATTTTCTAAAGACAATGTCACTGGCTTCTGCAGGATTGGCACTGGGATCTGGTGAGTTACTGAATGCTCAAACTATTTCATCTAAAAAGGGAAGAAATGAAAAGGTAAAGATAGCCTATATTGGCATTGGAAACCGTGGAGAGCAAATTATACAGGATTTTGCACGTACCGGTATGGTAGAAGTTGTAGCCCTGTGTGATGTAGACATGGGAGCTAAACATACACGAAAAGTAATGGGTATGTATCCTAAGGCGAAGCAGTTCAGAGATTTTCGCCAAATGTTTGATAAAGCCGGTAATGAGTTCGATGCTGTAGCAATTGCTACTCCTGATCACTCTCACTTCCCTATCAGCATGCTGGCTCTGGCTTCCGGCAAACATGTATATGTGGAGAAACCGTTGGCCCGTACTTTTTATGAGGCAGAACTATTGATGCAGGCTGCCCTTAAACGTCCCAACCTGGCTACTCAGGTGGGGAATCAGGGACACTCGGAAGCAAATTACTTCCAGTTTAAAGCTTGGATGGATGCAGGGATCATCAAGGATGTGACAGCTGTTACTGCTCACATGAATAATCCGCGTCGCTGGCATAAGTGGGATACGAACATTTATAAACTACCTTCAGGCCAGCAACTCCCGAAGGATTTGGATTGGAATACCTGGCTGGGAGCTGTTCCTTATCATGAATATTGCAATAAGTATGATCAGGGTGAATGGCGTTGCTGGTATGACTTCGGTATGGGAGCCTTGGGTGACTGGGGGGCACATATATTGGATACAGTTCACGAGTTCCTTGAATTGGGCTTACCTTATGAAGTGACTTTGACACATCAGGAAGGACACAATGATTACTTCTTCCCTTATTCTTCTACTATTCTTTTCCGCTTCCCGCAGCGTAAAGGAATGCCACCGGTAGATGTCACTTGGTATGACGGTCTGGATAATCTTCCTCCTATTCCTGCAGGTTACGGTGTTTCCGGACTAGACCCGAACATTCCTAAAACCAATCAGGGAGATGTTCCTCCTGCTAAACTGAATCCGGGAAAGATTATCTATTCAAAAGAACTGACTTTCAAAGGGGGTAGCCACGGAAGTACCTTGTCTATTATTCCGGAAGAAAAGGCAAAGGAAATGGCAGATAAGTTGCCGAAAGTTCCTAAAAGTCCATCCAATCACTTTGAGAACTTCTTGTTGGCATGCAATGGTATTGAAAAGACACGTTCACCGTTCGAGATTAATGGCGTTTTGAGCCAGGTATTCTCATTGGGAGTAATGGCACAGCGTCTTAACACTCAGTTGTTCTTCGATCCTCGCACGAAGCAGATTACAAATAATGAATTTGCGAATTCAATGTTGGCCGGACTCCCACCGCGTAAAGGCTGGGATGAATTCTATAAATTATAAAAGCTGGTAGGGAATATAAAAACAGAATAAAGTTTGATTATAATAACAACATGAGTATGAAGAAAAATGTCGTATTGACTTTACTTTTATTCTGTGCTGCTTCTTTATCGGCACAGAACTGGGAACCTCTTTTCAATGGTAAAAACCTGAAAGGCTGGAAAAAACTGAATGGCAAAGCTGAGTATAAAATCGTAGACGATGCTATTGTAGGAGTATCAAAAATGGGAACTCCCAATACTTTTTTGGCAACCACCAAAAATTATGGAGACTTTATCCTTGAATTTGACTTTAAGATTGATGATGGTTTAAACTCGGGAGTGCAGATTCGTAGTGAGAGTAAAAAAGAATATAATAAAGGTCGCGTACATGGCTATCAGTTCGAAATTGATCCTTCCAAACGTGCTTGGTCCGGTGGTATCTATGATGAGGCTCGCAGAAACTGGATTTATTCTTTGAACTGGAATCCTTCGGCACGTACAGCTTTCAAGAACAATGCTTGGAACAAGGCTCGGATTGAAGCGATAGGTAACTCTATCCGTACTTGGATTAACGGAGTGCCTTGCGCTAATATCTGGGACGACATGACTCCTGTCGGATTTATAGCTTTACAGGTACACGCTATTGGTAATGCTGCTGACGAAGGAAAAACTGTGAGCTGGAAGAATATCCGTATTTGTACAGCAGACGTAGAGCGTTATCAGACACCGGAGTCTCAGGCTGCACCGGAAAGAAATCTGATTCCTAACACACTGTCTCCGCGTGAGAAGAAAGATGGCTGGGCTTTGTTGTGGGATGGCAAGACTAATGAAGGCTGGAGAGGAGCGAAACTGTCTACTTTCCCTGCAAAAGGCTGGAAGATGGAAGACGGCATTCTTAAGGTGATGAAGAGTGGTGGCGCTGAATCTGCCAATGGCGGTGATATTGTAACTACCCGCACATATAAGGACTTTATTCTGACCGTAGATTTCAAGATAACTGAAGGTGCAAATAGTGGAATCAAGTATTTCGTTAATCCGGAAATGAATAAGGGTGCTGGTTCTGCTATCGGTTGCGAGTTCCAGATTCTGGATGATGATAAACATCCTGATGCTAAACTTGGTGTAAAAGGTAACAGACAGTTAGGCTCATTGTATGATCTGATTCCGGCTCCTAAGAATAAACCTTTCCATAAGAAAGAGTTCAATACAGCTACTGTTATTGTTAAGGGCAATCATGTAGAACACTGGCTGAATGGAGAAAAGCTGATTGAGTACGACCGTAATAATGCGATGTGGAATGCATTAGTTGCTTATAGTAAGTATAAGAACTGGCCTAACTTCGGAAATATTATTGAAGGCAATATCCTTTTACAAGACCACGGAGATGAAGTTTGGTTCAAGAATGTGAAGATTAAGGAATTGAAATAAGAATATCCTGTATAAAAAAGAAGGAGTTGTGTCGAAAATCTTATTCTGCGAATGAATTTAGTTTCAGGCATAACTCCTTTTACTTTTGATAGATGAAAATAGCTATTCAACATTTGTACAGACCATCCCATGAGGGGGACGGATTACTTTACGCTTGGTTCTCTTCTATGCATACGCGTGTAGATATTCTTTTGTACAGTCAGAAGCCAGAAGAAGAATTGATGTCTGTGGTTGAACGCATACATGCAGCATTGAGTTATCTGGAAAAAATAGCTAATTATTATGACCCTGCCAGCGAGCTGGCTGTTATTAACCGGACCGCTTCTATATGTCCAGTGATTCTGAGCAGGCAACTTTATACAATGATTGATTTGTGCATGGAATATCATGGGAAAACGTCAGGATGCTTCGATGTCACAGTTCATTCAGAGAATTATAATCCGGACACCATTCATTCGGTGTATTTGTCAGCGGAAGAACGCAGTATCTTTTTCCAGCAACCGGGAATTACCATCAACCTTTCGGGATTCTTGAAAGGATATGCCCTGGAAACTGTCAGAGCTATATTGAACACCTGCTGTATAGAGAATGCCTTGATTAATATGGGCAACAGCTCTGTACTTGCCTTAGGTGATCATCCAGCCGGGACAGGGTGGAAAGTTAATTTTGGAAACCGCCTGGAAACAGATAAGATAGGTATGAAGCAGAGTGTTCTTCTTTGTAATGAATGCCTTACTACTTCCGGAAATGAATCGGATGGACGCAAACATATCATTTCTCCCCACGATGCCTCTTTTGTAGAGGGCATTAAACAGATAGCTGTTGTAACAAAGAACGGAGCTGTCGGAGAAATACTGTCTACCGCTCTGTTTGCCGCCAGTCCGGAACAACGCGAGGCTTTGCTTGTAAATCTTCGTCCTTTACTTATCGACTACTTCCTTATTGGTTATTAGACGACTGGATTTTTCCTTTTTGGGATGATAAAACGGACTTAGAGTAGCCTTTTGACCATATTATTCCATTTATCGGTCTATTTCTTTTATTACTTCTGTTGATTTTTGGTTTTCTTTGTACCATCGATTATCAATCTAACTTTTATATGAAAAATAAGATTTTATTAGCAGGGCTTTTTTGCTGTAGCCTTATTTCAACAGAAGCACAAGTATTACTGGATAAGAACGCTGGTAAAAACAGTTTCCCTATTGTTTCTCCGTCTGCCAATGTAGTGGTTTGTTTTGATGGAAAGGATGAGACTGTGGTTCGTAAAAGTGTGTCTTTATTTACAGATGATGTCCGTCGCGTGACAGGGCAGGATCTGAAAGCACAAGCAAGTAATCCGGGTGAGGTCTCGGCTCGTTATGCTATTATTGTAGGGACAGCCGGAAAAAGTGCTTGGATCGATGCGTTGACAGCTAAAAAGAAAATAGATATAACTCCTATCGCCGGTGGATGGGAACGGTATATGATAGAAACGGTTGATAATCCTGCACCGGGAATTAAAAAAGCCATTGTTGTAGTTGGTAGTGACAGACGTGGTACTGCTTACGGACTTCTTTCCATATCGAAAGCAATAGGAGTCTCTCCTTGGTATTGGTGGGCCGACGCTCCGATAAAACAGCAGAAAAAGCTGGCTGTCAATGTTCATAAATTCGTTTCAAAAGAACCTACTGTTAAATTCAGAGGTATTTTTATCAATGACGAAGATTGGGGACTTTACCGCTGGTCAAAGAACAATTATGAGAAGGAACGTGGAAACTTTGGACCGAAAACGTATGCACAAGTTTGTGAGTTATTGCTTCGCCTTCAGGCTAATTATCTCTGCCCGGCTATGCACGATGCGTCTATGGCATTCCACCGTATCCCTGAAAATAGATTGGTTGCAGATAGTTTTGCTATCGTTATGGGTTCCTCTCATTGTGAACCGCTGTTGTTCAATACGGCAAGCGAATGGAAACGTGATAAGATGGGGGAATGGGATTACATCAATAATAGGGCAGGGGTGGACAGTGTTCTGAGAGCTCGTGCAAACGAATGTGCTCCTTTTGAAAATGTATACACTCTGGCACTGCGTGGGTTGCACGATAGAGCGATGAACGCAAGCAATAACATGTCGGATAGAAAACAGATGCTTCAGGATGCGTTGATGGCACAACGAAAAATGTTGATCGATGCAACAGGTAAACGTGGAGAAGATATTCCGCAAGCTTTTACTCCATATAAGGAGGTATTGGATGTATATGATGAAGGTTTGGAACTGCCGGATGATGTAACGATTATATGGCCGGATGATAATTATGGATATATGAAGCGTTTGAGTAGCCCGAAAGAACAGAAACGTTCCGGACGTTCGGGGGTTTATTATCACTCTTCTTATCTGGGTAAGCCTCACGACCATCTTTGGATGAATACTACTTCGCCCACATTGATGTATGAAGAGCTCCGCAAGGCCTACGATATGACAGCAGATCGGATCTGGTTACTCAATGCCGGTGATATCAAGGCGTGTGAGTTCGCTGTCGATTTTTTCCTGTCAATGGCATATGATATCGATTCTTTCAATTTTGACAGAGCGGCTGCTTATCGGACAGAATGGTTATGTGGTATGCTGGGCGACGAATACCGTAATGAATATCAAGATGTGCTCAATTCATTCTATAAACTGGCCTTCGCCCGCAGACCGGAATTTATGGGATGGGGCTATCAGTGGGCTACCGACAAGCATGGAAGAGAGCGGAATACAGATACTGATTTCTCTTTGGCGAATTATAGAGAAGTAGATTCTCGCCTGAGTGAATATCGTCGAATCGGAAGTATTACAGAGGAAATTTTAAATAAATTACCGGAAGAGAAAAAGGCATGTTTTTATCAGTCAATGTATTATCCGGTGAAAGGATGTGAACTGTTGAACAGAATGATACTGGACGGACAGAGAAATCGTTGGTATTCCATTCAGCAAAGAGCAGCTACCGGAGAATTGGAAAAAACGGTGAAAGCCTGCTATGACAGTTTGCAAGTGATAACAAAAGGGTATAATTCGCTGCTTGGTGGTAAATGGAATCATGTAATGACTATGAAACAAGGATTCGCTGCTGCTTATTTTGAACTTCCGGCATTGAGAAAAGCTTCATTGGCACCTACTGCTGTGTTGGGAGTAATGGCAGAGGGAGAAGATGTGCTGAAGGGACTGAAGAGTTTCCATTCATTGCCTTGCTTCAATACTTATCTGCGTCAGTCTTATTATGTAGATGTTTTCAATAAAGGAGCAAGTCCGTTGAAATGGAAAGCATCTGTAACGGATAGCTGGATACTGTTGAGTAAGAAAGCGGGTGAGACTTCCACAGAGGAACGGATTGAAGTATCGATTGACTGGGAAAAGGTTCCGACCGGCGAAAAAGTATTTGGGGTACTGGAGATTACTTCCGCCCAAGGTGAGAAGGAAAATGTTTATGTTTCTGTATTTAATCCTTCCTCTCCTTCATTGGCCGAAATGGATACTTTATTTGTAGAACATAACGGATATGTTTCTATCGATGCGGCAAGCTTCCATCGGAAAGTGGAAAATAAAGCAATCAAAATGCGATCAATACCTAATCTGGGTATCGAAAATACGGCTATTCAGTTAGGTGATCCGACAGCTGCGCCGCAACGAACTGCAGGGCGTAGCACGCCACGTCTGGAATACGATTTCTATACTTTTGAGCAAGGTTCAGTTGATGTTTATACCTATGTGCTGCCTACATTTGTGACAAGTAAGGATAGAGGATATGCCGGACACGAAGCTACGAACATTGAAACTAAATATGGAGTGTGTATTGATGAGGGCCCTGTACTGAATCCGTCTACTTCTTCTTTTGAGTATGCGCAAATTTGGTATGAGAGTGTATTGAAAAACTGTAGAATCAATAAGACAACTTTGCATATTGACAAACCGGGTAAGCATACAGTGAAAATTATTTGTGGAGATGCCGGAACAGTACTGCAAAAGATTGTATTAGACTTTGGAGGAATGAAACGTTCCTATTTTGGGCCACAACCGACAAGGAAATAGAGTTGTTTGATTAATAGGTAGTTAAGGATTGCCATAGTTGTTATGATTATGGGTGATAGGGTTTGTATTCAATCTTTATTTACCAAGTTATGCGAATCAGTATTCAGTTGCTGATTCGCATATATCCTTTGCCAAATAATACCAAGATGAAAAAACACTTTTTACTTATACTCTTTTTGCTTTTGGCCACAGTTGTTGAGGCTAATCCGGTAAAGCAAATGTTGGAACGTTTCCAGAAAGGTCTTTCCAACCGATTTAAAATTGAAATCCGTTCTTCTTCTGATCAGGGCGATTACTTTGAGCTGTATGGTGGTGGGCGAAAAGTCACAGTCCGTGCTAATAATTATGTGAGTGCTGCTTTTGGCATTAATTGGTATCTGAAGTATTATTGCCATGCTCATGTGTCTTTTTGTGAGGACAGATTACCGGATTTACCTGTGGATCTGCCTCAGGTGAAAGAACGCCATGAAACGGTATTATCCGACAATTTCTATATGAATTATTGTACTTTTAGCTATACTACAGCTTTTTGGGACTGGAAACGTTGGGAACGCGAGATAGACCTGATGGCTCTAAGCGGCATTAACATGCCGATGGCCATGGTTGGGGCAGAAGTTGTGTGGCGGAATACATTGTTGAAGTTTGGATATACACTTCCTGAGGTGAAAGAGTTTTTGTGTGGTCCGGCTTATTTCGGTTGGTTGTTGATGGGGAATTTGGAGAATATCGGCGGTCCTCTGCCTGATGAATGGTTTAAGGAACAGACCGTTTTGCAGAAGAAAATACTTGCCCGTATGCGTGAGTATGGGATGAAACCCGTTTTTCAGGGATTCTTTGGAATGGTTCCGTCCTCATTGAAAGAAAAATATCCGGAAGCACATTTGGTAGAGCAAGGACTGTGGAATTCACTTCAACGCCCACCGGTACTCGATCCTGCTGATCCATTGTTTGAGCAGATGGCAAAGGTATGGTATACTGAATATGAGAAGCTTTATGGTAAAGCTGATTTGTTTGGCGGTGACCTTTTTCATGAAGGTGGGAAAACCGGGGGGATTGATGTTACGGATGCAGCCCGTCGGGTACAAACAGCTATGAAGCAATATAACCCGGATGCGACTTGGGTGATTCAGGCATGGTTGGGAAATCCGAAAAAAGAATTGTTGGCAGGGCTTGATAGAAAGCATACACTGATAGTTGATCTTGCTGCTGAGTTTTGGGATAACTGGCGGAAACGCAAGGGATTTGACGGGTTCCCTTGGTTATGGTCGCATATTTCCAATTATGGAGCTAATATTGGGCTACATGGACGTTTGGATGCTATAGCTACTGGTCCAATAGATGGTCGGAAAGACCCAGAGGCATCACCAAGTATGAAAGGAACCAGTTCTACACCGGAAGGAATAGAAGTGAATCCGGTGGTTTTTGATTTGTTGAATGAAATGCGCTGGCGTTCGGAATATTTGGATATTGATACTTGGCTGAAAGAGTATTCCGTACGTCGTTATGGGGCGGAAGATGAGAATTTGAAAAAGGCGTGGATCATTTTTCACCGTACAGCTTATGGAACTTATTCCGGTCATCGCCGTCCATCAGAGTCTGTATTTTGTGCACCTCCTAGTTTAAAAAGGGATAAAATTACGGCTTCTGCCTGGAGCCAATGCCGAATCTTTTATGATCCGGATCTTTTCGCCCAGGGAGTAGGACTATTCTTGCAGAGTGCAGATCATCTGAAGCAGACGTCAACTTATCAGTATGATGCAGTCGATTTCGTCCGTCAGTATCTTGCGGATTTAGGACGGGAAGCATATTACAATCTGGTGGATGCTTATCGGGCGAAAGATACGAAACAGTTTGATTACTGGTCGGAGAGGTTTCTGCAGCTGATTAAGGATCAAAATGAGTTACTGTCCACTCACAAATGCTTCTTCGTGGGACGCTGGCTGGATATGGCCCGTTCGAAGTCAAAGCAGCCTGAATTGCAGGATTTGTATGAGCACAATGCCCGTATGCTGATCGGGACATGGACGGAGACGCTTAGTCCGGTGCGCGACTATGCCCACAAGGAATGGGGCGGACTGTTGAAGGATTATTATCTGCCTCGCTGGACTAATTACATCGCTTATCTTAAAGGTACATTGGAAGGACGTTCACTTACTGTTCCGAACTCGTTTCAAGTGGAGAAGGCGTGGGTAAATGCACATAATAAGTATGTGCTTGAGACCGGTGTTGATCCAGTGGAGACAGCCAAGAGAATGTATCGTAAATATCATATTTAATCATTACTCAAAAATAGTATTATGAAAGGATTGTTGAAAACAGCTGTATTATTGGCTACATTCTGCGCTACAGTCATGGCTTGTGGAGGTGGTGGAGAGGATGCATTGGATCAAAAGGGAGGTGATGGTGGCGGAACTGGCAATAAGGGTGATAAAGAAGAATCGGAACAACCATTTGTTGCTCATATTACTCCTATAGACAAACTCAATCAAGGTGTCTCGGTGATTAATTCGCACGCTGATGTCACTTCGCATTCGTCCTTGAAGATGAACTTTCGGACGTATTCACAATTGGGAGAGAGTGTACTAAAATCTGCCAAACCTAATTATGTACGGGTTAAGAAATTGGCTAATGATGGTTATATCATGTTCTATCACAACAATCAGATTGGTGCCAGTTGTTCTTATGCGACCAGTACGGACTTTAAAACATGGAGTTATAAAGGCAAGTTGTTTGCCAATTACAGTATTATCGACAGTAAAGGTGAAAAGAATGACCGGCGTTATTCAAATTGTGATGGGCTAGTACTTTCCAACGGAGATATTTTGGCCGTAGCCTCCTATAGGGCTAATAATGGGTATAGAGACTTGCCTAAAGATGCAGGTATTGAAATGAGGCGTAGTACCGATAATGGCGTTACATGGAGTGAACCGGTCTCAGTGTATCAGGGTGTCAACTGGGAGCCGTATTTGCTGGAATTGTCTTCGGGAGAAATCCATTGCTATTTCACGGACAGTAGCCGTACGGGTATTGAAGGCAAAGATACCGGAACTGCAATGGTCATATCCAGAGATGGCGGTCAAACGTGGACGCCTTCATTTGGTAGTATCCCTTACTATGTGATACGGATGAAGTGGGAGCAAGACGGAAAAACATACTTCAATCATCAGATGCCGTCTGTTATTCAACTTAAAGGTAGCAATGAACTGGCGGCTGCTGTAGAAACTAATAACCGTGGAACATATTATATATCACTGGCTTATTCCGGTGAAGATGGTGAATGGGATCATCTTGATGCGGATCAGGAAGGACCGGCTGATAGCGACAATCTGTCTTTTTTAGGTAGCGCTCCATATTTATCTCAGTTTCCATCGGGTGAGACTGTGCTTTCGTATAACAAATCTTCTACTTTCTATATGAAAATGGGGGATGCCAAAGCGCGTAATTTTGGAAGTGCTTATTCACCATTTTCGGGTAAGGGATATTGGGGAACGCTGAATCTGGAAAATTCGCATCAATTGGTGGGAGCGATGCCTGATACTTCTAATGGAACAATCATGTTATCACAATTTATTCTTAATCATCGTATTGATGCAATATGCCGCAGTGTAAAGGTAGATGGCAACAATCAGGAATGGGCGAATACGGACCATGCGCTTTTTGTCGGAGAAAAATCGCAAGTGCAGGGAACTCTCCGCTGTTCGTGTGATGACAAGAATGTATATTTCCTGGTGGAAGTACTTGACCGGAGCTTACTGAGAGGTGATTATGCTACTGTTTATCTCTCTCCGGATGATAGTAAAAGTTTGGCGAACGGTGCTAAACGGATACAAGTATCAATGGATGGATTGAAAAGTACCGAAACTTATGCCGGTAAATGGAATAGCGCGGAAATGGGGGTAGAAGTAAAAACCTATGTGTGCAATGATACCAATGAAGATCGTATTGACAACTATGGTTACATTGCCGAAATATCTATTCCGCGTTCCAGTTTGACAATTTCTTCGGGACAGGTGCTGGTCAATTTCTCTATTACTGATAATAAAGAAGAGGAAGCGGTTAGTGATGTATCTTCCATAAGTCGCTGGATACCAGTGGCAGGACTATAATCTAATTATAACGTGAGTATTAACTATATGTAAACAATTAAAATGATGAAAAAGAATTATTACTTAATTTGTGTATTGTTGCTGGCTGCATTCTGTACGACCAATGTAGCTACTGCTCAAAATTATTTTGGAGATTTTCCTGTAAAGGCAGATCCTAAGACTGTTGGCAATAAATTAAGCAGACGCTTGATGGAAACCAAACATCAGCTATATTTTGATAAGGGAATACATTATGCTGAGGTATGTACATGGTATGGAGCTCTTCGTTTTGCAGAATTGACGAATAACAAAGAGCTGATCAAACTGTTGAGAAATCGTTTCGAGCTATTGTTCCACTTGGAAAAAGAACTCTTGCCTCCACCCATACACGTAGACCAGAATATGTTTGGTTGCTTGCCTCTTAGATTTTATAATATAACGAAGGACCAGCGTTATCTGGATCTGGGGTTGCCGTATGCTGATACTCAGTGGCAGCTGCCTGCCAATGCAAACGAAGAAGAACGCAAATGGGATAAAAAAGGGTATTCTTGGCAAACTCGTCTTTGGATCGATGACATGTATATGATTACTATTGTACAGTCTGAGGCTTATAAAGCCACAGGAGATCCTAAGTACATCAATAGAGCTGCCAAAGAAATGGTTCTATATCTGGATGAATTACAACATCCTAACGGGCTTTTCTATCATGCACCGGATGTTCCTTATTATTGGGGACGTGGAGATGGCTGGATGGCTGTAGGAATGACAGAGCTTCTGTTCAATCTGCCAAAAAATGATCCGAACAGAGACCGGATTATGAAAGGCTATCTTTTGATGATGAACAATCTGAAGAAATACGTGAATAAAGATGGACTGTGGAACCAATTGATTGACCAGCCTGATTTTTGGACTGAAACATCCGGATCGGCAATGTTTACTTATGCCATGATTTTAGGTGTTCAGAACGGCTGGTTGGATAAAGAAGAATTTGCTCCTATTGCACGCAGAGCTTGGTTGGGCCTATGCAATTACATAGACGATAAGAATGATCTTACCGAAGTTTGTATTGGAACGGGAAAGAAAAACAGTAAGCAATATTATATGGACCGTCCTCGTATTGCAGGGGATTACCATGGACAAGCACCGATGATATGGTGTGCCTACGCTTTGCTTAACAATAAATAAAATAGCGGAAAACTTTCGATAAATAAGAAAGAAAGGATGTCTCTTCGGGACATCCTTTCTTTTAATATAACATAATGAATAATTCTTTATACAGTTGGATCCGGTGCTTCATCACCGCCGTCATTACCGCCTTCATTTCCTCCACCTTCTTCTCCACCACCTGAAGGAGCAGAGCTGCTGGTTCTGTCAGCACCTAGTTTCTGAATACTGACAGATTTTATCATATTTTTTAGTAGATTCCCTGGAGTAAAGATAATTTTACGGTTTTTCAGTGTTTCTGCAGTGACTTCCTCTGCGTTTTCCTGGCTTTTGCATCCGAAGGAAGGACGAAAAGTTCCAAATTCTCCCAAATTGACGGATGCTCCGATTTCCATATACGTTATCAGAGAATCAATGAGTCCGTCGAGGACGGCTTTTACTGTACCGCGTGGAACAAATCCCACTTTGGTTACCTGATCGCACAGCATCTTAAAATCAACGTTGACTACATTGAACGGACGCGCTACATATTTTTCTGCTTTGGTATCGTCGAAACCAAAGGTCGTTTTTTTGACTACATATTTCAGTGCCATAATTTTAGTTTTTTAAATAGTTTATAAATCGAGTTTTTGTTTTGTGATCACGATGCAAAGATATGGCAACTGAAATTACTGTGCAAGTTATTTTTCGAAAGTGCGTTAAACAAATAATTAATAATCCGTATATTGCTGATAATGAACGTCGTTTTTCACTATGAGCTTGCTTGTAGTGTGATACTACTATTAGAAAAACTACTCCTTTAGATATACGACAGTTTTTCCTCCTCCATACTTCCGGATTATCTCTTCTTTCAAAAACTTATTGAGTAGTTCAATTGCTTTGTTGCGGCTGATTTCTGCCAATCTCATGAAATCGGTACGGGTGATACAGCCATGTTTGTCCAGATGTTGTATCAGGAGGGTACGGCATCTTTCTTCGTTGGAATCGTTATTAGTACGATAGGGTGACTCTATGCGTTCCAGTTGCAATGGTTCCAGACTCTCACGAAACTTTTTGTTAATGCGCAGGTTCACCTTATTTAAATGGATAGACGGAGAACGAATTTCTTTCTTCTCCATCACCGGACGGTCACATGTCAGTGATAGGGAGAAATGTCCGATTTCCCCGACTTCTACGGTCCAGCCTTGCGCGAGCCAGTGTTGTAGCTCATCACTGACGGCTTGCAGGCAACCTTCTATCGTGGCTGGACTGAAGCCGTTGGATTTGGATACTAGTTCAACGAACTTATCGGCATTAATGGTGCCTGACGGAATAACACGTGCATAAAGTGCCTGTTGCTCCTCCTTTTTCTGTGGATTACCACTCGTGTATAAATCGTAATAAACGCTCATAGTTACTTTATATTCTTCTTGTTCTACAGATAATTTCTTTCTCTTCATAAATTAATTCGTCCGCCTATAGCCGGACGCAAGTTTGCCTATAGGCGACGTTGCGTTTGCCTATAGCCGGACGAATTAATTTATGCACTCAAAGATATTACTTTTTTCGGAGAAGGGACTTAGTTTTTCCACAAGCACAGTTTAATAATCAGGATTCTATTTTGTAAATGAATAAATCGTTGCTTTTATTGGACTATATGTTCTATCTTTTTCTGATCAGTATGTTTATTTTTGTACACAAGGCTCATAGTCTTCCTTTTTGTATTGGATCATAGTAGAACTTTTAATTTATATACTATAATGACACCTTTAATAAAAAAAATAGAAGCAGCTATTAAGAAAATCGATAATCTTGATAGACTTTATGCAGATATTGCTTTAGTTTACACAAACTCAATTTATAATAGCCGGGTCATCCAGTTGAATGACTATTTGTTGCACAGTTGTGAAAGTGGTGTTACAGATACACATTACTGTGATCATGAAATCATAGTCTCACTTATGACATATGAGCCACGCTTATATGAAACTTATCTGGCTATTGAATCGATAATGCAGCAAACCGTAAAAGCGAATCGAATCATTTTATGGTTACCTGATTCACTTAAAACTACAACTCTGCCCAATACTTTACAACTGCAAATGAAGAGAGGACTGGAAGTAAGATACTGTAAGGATATCCGTTCATATAAGAAACTGATACCAGCACTGCGTAGCTACCCTGATGATGCAATAATTACAATTGATGACGATGCGATATATCATATTGACCTGATAGAAAAATTAGTCAATAGCTACATCAAAGATCCTCAATTTATTTATTTTAACCGAGGGCGTCGTATTCATTTGCAAGATGGAAAGCTTTTACCGTATCTGGGGTGGAAAAAATGTTTTGATATGGAAGCATCTGTTCTGAATTTCCCAACAGGTGTTGGTGGTATACTTTATCCGCCACATATTTTTTCTGATGAGGTTTTTAATGAATCGGTTTTTATGAATATATGTCCGTTTAGTGATGATATTTGGTTTAAAGCTATGGCACTTTATAATGATAAGTTATGTAAGAAAGTCTACACCCATAATAGATCGGGCAATGACTATCTGGAAAATCTGAGTGTGCAAAACTGTGCTTTACATCATATTAATCATGGGCAACAACAGAATGACATACAACTCAAAGATGTATTTGAGAAATACGATCTTTACAAAAAGTTAATTGTCATGTGATGTGATAGGAAAAAATAAATCTTTTAACTCAGTTTGTTTGCTAAAGTCGAACAGTGTATTTTTGCGTAGAACACAAAAACTATTCCAAGCGTTTTGTATGGCATTGTAATATCTTTGCATGGCGCTGTATTGTTCTTGCTGTGCAGAGGCTAAATCATAAACGGATACTTTGCCGGAGTGGAATTTATGTGCCAATAATACATATTGTTCCTGAGAGAGTTGATAACTTTTAGTTGCAACAAACCATAGATTCATATTGTGATTATAATCTTCCACTATATCTTTTATGTTGTTATCAAAATTGACTTCTGCCTGATCTATTTCTATCATACTGTTTTGATAGTTGTTCTTTGCCATGCGAATCTTGTTACGGTTGATACCCCATTGAAAAATTGGAATCTGAATGCCTATCATGACTCCTTGAGTATAATCCGGCTTTTGGTATGCATCCAGAAAATGATCGGAATATTGGTTGAGTCCGTAGCTTATTTTAATGTTGCCATTGAAGCGGTTGTTTAGTTTGGCGGTAAATAGTGTTTGTTCGGCTTTTAGTCTTTTTTCTTCTTGCGATAAGGCAAACGGACTATTGTGACGGGCATAAACAATAGCTGACTTTTCGTCGATCTGCAAAGGTAAATTGAATTCCGGGGTTAATATCTCTACTTCTTCATCTATCCATTCAGGCCTGTTCAGGAATGTGCTAAGTTCTCTAAGTGCTTTCTGATAATTCTTAGTGGAATTCTCGAAAGCATATTTGTTATTCAACTGTTGTAGCTCCATTTGATGATATTCATATTCGGTAAAATATCCATTGTCGAGTAAGGCTTTGCTGGCAATGAGAAGAGTATCCGATATGAGAAGATTCTTATGTGACAAATCAGCTGCGAGCTTACTTGAGAACAGGGTCATGAATAGGTTTACAGCTTTTGTTTGGATATCTGACATTTCCGAGCAATATTGTTTCAGTGAGTTATTATATACTGCATACTGTATACCTCTTTGCCTCTTGTAATTATAGAAACCTCCGATGAAGGGTTGCGAATAGTTGATGTAAAGTGGATTAGTTCCAAAACGATTTCTGTTATTGGAGAATTCCCGGAGGTAGTTGAGTCGTGAACTGACACTGAGCTCGCCTCCGATGATACCGACTTTTTGTCGGATGGCTATTTCTGTACTGCTGTTGTTGGAGTAATCTTCTACATATGAATAATTTCCACTCTCAGAGTTCTGCATTAGCTTTTGTGAGCGGTTAAAGTTTACAGGGCTTAAAGAGAAAGCGACAGACGGTAGAAATTCTTTTTTGTAATTCTCAAACTCCAATATGGAATTCTCGTGTGACAACTTGATTTTTTGTGCCGATGGTGACATCAGGCACCACTCGTTTAGTACTTGTTCTAAAGAAATCTGATATGGTTGTCCCTGTAAAAGTGCAGGAAATAGCAGAAACCATATTGTTATCCATTTAAGATTCATATGAATGTCTCTATTTATGTTGAATATTAGTTTTTATATAGCTATGATTGGGAAGAGACCAAGTTAAAGTATTCACCTTTTCTGGCAATAAGATTTTCGTGATTGCCTACTTCTACAATTCTGCCTTTATTAAGAACAACAATCTGATCTGCGTTTCGTATGGTGCTTAGCCGGTGAGCTACTACGATAACAGTCCTGTTTTTGAAAGCACTGTTCAGTGCTTCAACAATCTTCTTCTCATTGATGACGTCCAATGAGTTTGTTGCTTCGTCCAGAAAGAGAAAATCCGGATTACGGTATAGTGCCCGTGCTATCAGTAAGCGCTGTTTCTGTCCTCCGCTTATTCCTCGTCCTTTCTCTCCAATTACTGTATCAAATCCTTTGGGCATACCATTGATTTCATCCTCTATCTGGGCCATCTGACACACTTTGTGCAGATGATCGTAATCAATATGTTCGTCATCCAATACAATGTTTGCTAATATTGTTTCACTGAATAGTTTGCCATCCTGCATGACTACCCCGCACATATTTCTCCAGGTACGCAGGTTGATACTCGATACATTCATGTTACCCATTTTTATTTCTCCAAAGGTCGGTTTATAAAGTCTGACTAATAGTTTGAGCAGAGTAGATTTTCCGCTACCGCTTCCTCCTACAATAGCCGTTACTTTATTTTGCGGAATAGTCAGGTATATGTTAGTCAATACTAGTGGAGAATTAGGGCTATATTGAAATATTATATTGTTTAAACTGATGTCTCTGTTTTCGGGCAGAATAGAGGTACTGCCAATAGAAAGCAGTTCTTCTTCATCTTGTAGTTGTCTGATCTCATTCATGCGTAGAAAACTGATCTTGGCATATTGAGCAGATACAACGAAACTGATGAATTGAATAAGTGGACCATTAAGCATTCCGATTATAAATTGCGTAGAGATCATTACTCCGAAGGTGATATCACCTTTTATAACTGCACTGGCACAGAAAAATACGATCCCCATGTTTTTTATATTTTCAATGAATTGGGCTCCCAGGTTTTGTGCATTAGTGATGTTGAGCACTCTTTTATTGACTTTGTATAGTCTGGCTTGAATTCCTTCCCATTTCCATCTCCTGTGTTTCTCGTAATTATATATCTTGATATCCTGAATAGCGGATACGGTTTCTACCCAATAACTTTGGTCTTGGGATATGAGTTCAAAATATTCCCAGTCCAATTTTTTACGGATACGGAGGAATAATAATACCCAGCCTGCGTATAATATTGAACCGGACAGGAAAATATAGAATATAATCGGGTTGTATACCAAAAGTATGATTCCGAATATGATAAATGTCAGGACAGAAAAGATCATTGACAGTGAATTACGCATAATGAAGCTTCGGATACGTTCATGATCTCGTGCACGCTGGAGTATATCTCCCAAAAGTTTATTTTCGAAGAATGTCACAGGAAGCTTCATGAGTTTTATCAGATAATCTGATATTAGTGCAATATTGACTCGTGAAGTAATATGTAATAACACCCAGTCGCGTATGACATTAAATATGGTAATACTCAGCAATATGCTGATATTGCCGATCAATACCATATTAATAAAATTGATGTCAGAGGTCTTTATGCCTACATCAATAACGGCTTTGGATATAAAAGGAAGTATTCCTTGTAGCAAGGTAACTGCCAGCATAATGAAGAATATCGTTGCAAAGCTGTTTTTGTAAGGAACAAAATAACGTAGGATACTGATGAAGCTATTTTTCTCCAGTTTCTTTTCGACATCGCTTCTATTGAAATCTATAGTCGGTTCTATTGCCAGAAGTACGCCATTGGTTGCTCCTTTCTGATACCATCCTTTTTTGAATTCTTCGTGAGTGTATTTAATGCGTCCTTTAGCCGGATCAGATACCCATATGTATTTCTTATTGGCATGATAGACAACAATAAAATGAGAATCTTTCCAGAAAAGAATAGCAGGGAAAGGGACTTGATTGATGACATCTTCCAATGTGCATTTAATGGCAAGTGTACGTAATCCGATACTTTCGGCTCCGGTACTTAGATCCAGTAAAGAGATACCTTGACTGGTTATGCCACAACGGTCTCTGAGATATTGTAAAGAGTAATATCGTCCAAAATGTTTGGCTATGATTTTTAAACATGCCGGACCACAATCTTGTGAATCCATTTGGTAGTCGACTGGAAATCTATGAAATATCATTGTTTTATAGAATTATAATGGGAAGTTTATTGTTCTGCGTTTGCCTTCAGGTTGTCAAATAGTCTTTCTATGAGGCGTTTCGGCTTTGTGATAATCTCGGATGTGCCTTGAGATTCAAAATCCAAATCGAGTATTTTTCCGAAATTGGTCTGTAATCCATCAGGAAATGTTATGATTATGCGATAAACATTGCTCTCTGCTTGGGTGGCTGATGGCATTTGAACCTTGTTTGATAACCGTGAGATTGAACTGACTTTACCTTTGATTAGTCCATATTCCATATATGGATAATTGTTAACTTTTACATTGGCGGTTTGACCTATTTTAACTTTGCCGATACCATAGGATGGAACTATCATTTCACCAACGATTTCATTTTGATCGGGAAGAATAGAGAATAGCTCCTGCCCGTTTTGTACAAAATAATTTTCTCTCCAGAATCCCAGGTATTCCATTTGCCCATTAATAGGACTGATTTGTAGATATTGCTTTTTCCATGCATGAATAGTGTTGGTCAATTGGGATTTGCTGACGGATAATTCTTCTCTCAACTTATCCAGAGCTTCTTGCTCTTGTAATAAATATTGTTGTATCTGTTGCTCATTCCTTTTTATCTGTGCGGTATACGACAGTCTGCTGCTATGCAGTTCTTTATAGGCTGCCTGTAAATCGTAAAAAGTGCTTTGCTGGCGTTGAAAATCTTGCTCACTGATAGCTTTTGCAAGATACAGGATGCTGTCTTTAGTCAATCGTTCTTTTTCAATACTTAGCTTTTTCCTTTTTAAAAGAAGCTCCTTATTCAGATTTTCTATGATTTCAGAATTTATTTCATTTTGTTGTTGGAGGCTATTGCACATTGTTTTATAGACATCAGAGTGCAATGTCCGATAATATTGGGAATGTGCAATACAAAAAGAGTTGTACGGGGAGCTCGCCCCTCCTAATATAAGCCCGGATCTGATAGGGAAATCTTCAAGATCTTGATTGCTATACCTATTTAATAAGGAATCTAGAAGCAAGATATCCTTGTAGTTAGCTTCATTATCTATATAGGCGATTACCTGATCTTCACATACGGATGTTCTGTTCTCATGTAGTAAATGTAGCTTACCGGATGTATTTGCCACTAGCCTGACAGGGGCAATATGCGCTGTTATTGAGATCTGACCATCTACAGAGTCAGGATATTTAATAACAAATCCTAATATCAGAATTATAAGAATAAGTAGTGTTGTTAGTATTATTGCATAGGTTGCACCTCTTGTAGGCATCCTGTCAATAATGGTTTGTACCTCTTCACTTCGTTGTACGACTTCTTCTTTTTTTGCTTCTTCTTCTATTTGTGCTTCCATAAAATAAGATTTAAACAACATTCGGTGTTTTTCTCTGTAAAGTAAAAACGTTTTGAAGTGATAACGAGGGAAAAGTTGTTCAATAAATGAAAGAAATTGATCATAACAATCGATTTTGTTCTTTTGGTATACGTTTTCAAGTTTTTAGTTAATAAATGAATAGAAAGTTTCATTTTTTGGGCCATAAATTTCATTATTTTTACTTATTATACCCGTTCTTTGTCTTCGCATAACAACAAAACCTGAAATATTATGAATACACACTTTTCGGTTATAATGCCTACCTATAATCAGGCTTCTTTTATTAGAAGGGCTATTCTAAGCCTACAAAGACAGACTTATCCCAATTGGGAATTAATTATTATAAATGATGGTTGTACGGATGATACGGAGATGTTTATTTCCGACTTCCTGAATGATGAAAGAATCGTATATATTAAAAATGAAAGTAATAAAGGTCTGGGGTATGCTTTAAATCAAGGACTTAAAATTGCCCGAAACGAATTGATAGCCTATTTGCCTTCCGATGATTATTATTTTGAGGATCATTTGGAGTCGGTTTATAAGAAGTTTCAAGAATACGATGATTTGGTCCTTGTATATACAGGTATGAAATATACCTCTCCGGATACCATGTACTATACATCTGATACCGAAAGTAAAGGATTAAAAAAAGGATGTTGTTTACAATTGGTTCAGACAGCGCATAAAAAAACGGATGAACGCTGGCTGGAAAGAAGCGAATGGGTGACTGAAGATCTGTTTGCTATGTTTTGGTGTAAATTGACAAAATCCGGTACTTTTGGTATGACTAATAAGGTATCTTGTTACTGGACATTGCATCCTGCGCAGCGGCATTGCATCATTGGTGAGAAATATGGAGGAGGAATCAATAAATATAGGAGTTACTATAAGATTCAGTCTCCTGTCAGGATGAAAGTTTCCAAATATAAGTTCATAGATGAAGAGAAACTATATGAGAGTTTTAGAAAAGAACAGAAGCCTTGTGAGAATCCTCTGAAAATTTTGATATTAGGAGAACTGGCTTATAATCCGGAGCGTATTTATGCTTTGGAGCAGGGCGGACACATATTATATGGGCTGTGGATACAAAATCCTACCTATAGTTTCTCTACAGTAGGACATTTACCTTTTGGACATATAGAGGATATTCCGTTTGAGAATTGGAAACAGGGTATCGAGGAGGTGAAACCAGACATCATTTATGGTTTGTTAAACTTTGGAGCAGTTCCTTTGGCATATGATGTGCTGAAGGCTTTTCCGGACATACCTTTTGTATGGCATTTCAAAGAAGGCCCATCTGTTTGCCTCCGCAATGGTATGTGGAACAGACTGATATACCTGTATACCCATGCGACAGGAAAGATTTTTTTGAATGAAGCGATTAAATTATGGTTTGAACAGTTCTTACCACCAAACCATGGATTGTCTTTCATAATGGATGGAGATTTACCCAAGAAAGATTATTTTAAGGACGATTTCTCTTCTAAACTATCATCACAAGATGGAGCCGTACATACTTTGATTGCCGGAAGGATGATTGGTATTTCTAATAATGATCTGTCTGTTCTGGTAAGGAACAACATTCATATTCATTTGTATACTGAAAACTATCATGCCTGCAAGGAAAAGGCGATGGTGCGCTATATGCAGATAGCACCGAAGCATTTCCATATTCATTCTCATGTTTCTGCAGATAGTTGGACGAAAGAATTCTCGCAATATGATGCCGGATGGTTGCATTGCTTTAAAAGCCGTAATAATGGCGATTTGTTGAAAGCTACCTGGGATGATTTGAATATACCTGCTCGGATTAGCACTTATGCGGCAGCCGGGCTTCCGGTGATTTTTCCTGATAATAGTAAACATATTGCGGCCACTCAGGAACTGGCTGAAAGATTGGATGTCGGCATCTTCTTTCATGATTTTTATGAATTATCGAATAAGTTGAAAGAACAGGTAAGAATGAAACAATTGACAGATAATATGCATCGTAGTCGGGAGGTATTTAGTTTTGATTATTATGTTCCTCAATTAATTCAGCTTTTCAGAGATGCAATCAGAATAAAAAAACAGAATATATATGGATAAAATACTTCAGCAGATAGCCAATACTATTGTTGCTAATCTGAAAAATACAGAATTGATAGGGCTTTTCAATGGAAAAATCGGAATTGCTCTTTTCTTGTACAAATACGCTCATTATTCAGGAAGTACAGTTTATGAAGAGATCGCTTCAGAATTACTAGATGATGTATTCAATCAATTAAAACCCAATATTTCTCCCAGCATAGTTGACGGATTAGGTGGTATTGGGCATGGATTGTCTGTACTCTTAGGGGAGCATTTAGTGGAAAGTGATCCCGAAGATAATGTGTTGAATGATATTGATAAGATTCTACTTTGTGATATTCGTTCTTCTTCTATGAAGGAACTACGTAGCCCCTATCCTTTATATTCTTCAGGATTGTATTTGTTGTCTCGTCTTTATTATGATAAAGATACTGTAGATCAGGCATGGGTAACTAATGTTATAGTGCAAGCTAATCTTGTATTATCGGATTGTATCAGGCAAAAGAAATATGGAATGCTTAGACTTCCATATTTAAACTCAATCTTGTATGTGTCTTTGAAATTATCAGAGATGAGGGAAATAGAAGTAGATACTTTGGAAAGTCTGTTCAGGGATATACTTTATTTGTCTCATCAAGTTATTCTCCAAGGATGTCATCGTGAGACCGATATAGTGTTATTCCAAAGAATTTTCTCTCAATTGCCTCCAATATGGGAAGTGGAATGTAAACAGTTACGAAAGTTGGTAGAAGAATTAGTCGTTACCGCACCTCAAAATAGTATGAATTTCTGGTATGATAACTTATGGTGGAGTATCATCTATGATATAGCTATAGTAGAAGACGTCTCGCTGGATAAGATAGAATATTTTGTTGATAAAAAGGTTGAAGAGTCGTATTTTGATGAGCAAATAGTAAATAGCAATCTTACAGCTGTTGGATTATGGCTTATGAAGAATCCTTCGCGGGATATATAGCAATAAATGGTTGATGGTCAATGCCGTTATTTATTTTTTTAATAATTGATAATAATAAAAAAAGTAAGATGAAAAAGATTACAAAAACAAATTTTCAGGGATTGCGACAGTTATTTCCTGTATTAGGAAAAGAAGATATGCGTCATTATGTCGGTGGTTATTCTAATGGTTATTGGAATGGCAACTGGAATAATCCCTATTCTTATTTTGATTATGGTGGCTATACAGGCTATAATGGTTATTATTATGATGGCTCGGGATACCGTCTTCCTGAGGTGACAGTTTATGGATATTATCCAAATCATAATCAAGGTGGAGGAGATTTTTGGCCTATATTTCCTAATGGTCCTTTGGAAAATCCTAATGGTGGATATCCTTATTCTAATGGTCAACAAGGTTATAATGGAAATCCAGGGATTAATGGGAATTCAGGCTATGGCTATTATGGTTATTATGGCTATTATGATACTGGTTATTATGGAGGAGGAAGTGGTGGAAATGTAAGTTCTGATGATGATGGTAATCCCAATTTAATACATCTTAATGATGGAGAGTGTGTTGTTGCTGCAATAGCCAATGCTGGAATAATGTTAGGTGTAGATTTATCTGTATCGTCCATTACTTCCGATCTAAAAAAATATAAAGATAATAAGATTAATAGATATGTGATAAGTGATGAGTTACTGGGAAATATTTTGGATGATTATTTTGATGTAACAATAGCAAGTGAAGTGTCTGAAATAACCAAACCGGTAGTTCTCGGTAAACCTGTTTGTGTACGATTAATAATACAGCAAAATACCGTAGATGGTATCGAATATCAGCAATTGCACGATGTTGTTATTACGGGTGTAAATAACAGTATGAATGGTTATTTTGAGTATTATGATTCTGTGACAGGTGAAATAGGCCATTTGACAAAAAGTGAACTGGAAACTAAAACAACGCGAAAATTTTATATATTGGACCATAAATAGAACTTAAATATGAAGAACATATTAATTCTTTTCTTGATTCTTTTCTCTTTACATGGGACTTGTTATTGTCAAGTGTCTTCTAGCGATTCTTTGTATAAACGTATACCTGTTGTAAGGTATACTTCAAGAGACTTTTTGGCAATAGTCAATGACGCTTTTATACATAGCCCGGAATATTTGGATATATGTATAAAAGCGAAAGATACCTTATTTGTTCAGTATCGATTTGGTAAATCCCATGTCTATCGAAGGAAATTTTTTGATATTAATAAAATTGATACACAACTATTCTTTGGCGAAGACAGTCTATTTATTGTTTCTATAAAAAATGAATCATTAAGTTGGCCTGATCTTCCTATCTATCGTATTTATGGGATGAAAAAGTGTGACGGATATTTATATGGATTAACTTGGGGTAAGAGAGAATTATATTCATTTTCTGATTTGCTCAAAACCCGTTATGGTTCTATCGATAAGTTTCGCGAGATATATCTGAATGATGTCAGAGATAACCTTAGTCTTATGGGCGACGAGTATAATGGAATAGCATTATATCCTAATGATAAACGTGGAATGCAATCTTTTTTAGAAAAAGACTATGTGATCTATGAAAGATATAATCCTGCTGATACGGTAGGAGTATTAAATAGATTTGTGTCATTAGTTTCGACCTATACCTTGTTGAAGGAAAAACAGAAAGATCTGCTTGAAGATAAAATAATGGAAAGGGTTCGTTATAATCATACGATGAACATAGTGAAAAAGGAGGTAAAAGATTATATTCCTTCAGAAATAATTTTATATGGGGCGGATATAACAGTCTTGTTGTCCAGTGTACTAACAGAATCACAATATAAGGTGGTCTATTCTGCGCTTCAGAGTTGTAATTCTTACAGGCGTGATGCTATATTTGGTCTGCACTTATTCAGATCTCCTAAAAATATATGGGACGATGGCGATTATGCTACATCGTATGAAGATATGTTGAAGGAAACGGCAAATAATCTTTTGAATCATGTGAAATAGTGATTTTGATTTGCAAAGGAAAAGTTGATTAGAGTACATGAATAGTTATAAAAAATGAAGAAGATTACAAAAACAAATTTTCAAGGATTGCGACAGCTATTTCCTGTATTAGGAAAAGAAGAGATGCGTCATTATGTAGGTGGCACCTTTGATGGTTACTATTATACTGGTGGTTGGAATAGTGATGGTGGCTATTATGGTTCTCCTGGTTTTGGTGGTAGTTCTTATTATTCTCAATATGATTTTGATAATTGGGAAGGTCCTTGGTATGGTGGTTGGGTTGAAGGCATGGGTTGGGTTGCTCCGGATACATATATTTATGGGCATAAGCCTGGAGGCAATCCTTATGAGTATCCTTATTGGTGGTATTATGATGAACCTTTGGAACATCCTAATTGGGATGGAAATTATGGTGGATATTATCCCGGTTATACTGGAAATGGTTACTACTATGGATATGGTAACTATGGTGAAGGGTATTTAACTGGTGGTGGAGGTTCTGGTAGTACTTCCGGAGATAGTTCTGGCAATGCTTTGACTGATGGCGTAGATATTGGCAATATAAGAAACTTTACTTTAAATTTAGATTCTCAGCCTGTATTTAACGAACAGATGGTGAATATTTTAAAGAGTAATTCTGTACTTAAAACTTTGCTTAGTTATTTTGATAAGGGCTATTTACATCTGACATTTAGCATAGAAGATATGGATGAGAATACTACAGCTTATACAACATGGAAATCTGATGACTCTTATCATATAGTTTTTAATAGTCAGTATATAACTGATCAAGGTTGGTATATTCCACTCAATAGGATAGATAATATTGGTTATGATTGGAGTAAAGTGAATTCTGTTGATGAGGCATTAGTTGTCACCTTAACCCATGAGGCTATACATGCGAATCATTTTGCAATATTTAATGATGCTCGTATTCAAGCTGAAAATAAAAAGTTTGATACGGCTTATATCTTGCAGCAAAAAGGATATAGTCAGGAATTTATTGATATTTTTATAGATAAAGATACCAATGAATGGACGACTAATGAACAACGTGATATTAGTATGCATGAGTATATGAATAAGTATGATTTGGGCGTTATAGATTCAGCGTTAGAAGAATATAGAAATGATTATAAATAGGGAATAATATGAAAAATGCAGGTCTTATATTTTTTGTACTTCTTTTTTTATTATCTTGTCATGCAGGAAGTAAGAAAGGAACTTTGGAATATGTCTCAGTGAAGAAACTGACTAAATTAGAACATCTATTTTTATTACCTTCTGATTCGGTAATGAACGCATATGATTTATCGAATGATAGTATTGTGAGTTTCCCTGATTTATCTGCTTATACTATTAAAACACTTAATTTATCTGGTAATTTATTGGATACAATTATTCCACATTTTTTGCCTAAAAAGTTGGAGATACTAAATCTTTCACATAACAGGTACAGTGGGCAATTGAGAATTAAGGAGGGTACAATATGTGCTTTGAGAGAAATTGATTTATCCTATAATGCATTGAGTAGCATATATGTAGGTGGACCTCTTTATCGCATAATTGTATCACATAATGATTTGTCATCTGTTTGTCTAAATCATAAGAATATACAGTATCTGGATATTTCTTATAATTCTAATATGTCGGAAAGGGTTACATTTAATCCTGCGAAGATTGATACTATTGTACGGGAAGGTGTGGCTGATGGGAAACGCTTATTAGCCCCTAATGCTCCCCCTCTTCCTCATCCCACTTTTATATCAGAGTAATGAGTGATATAATTAAAATACTAAAATTGTTTATGTGAAAAATGCTATCAACTAAGCTACAAAGTAATGTATTTTTGGCGGTAGATTGGCTGAATATAAATATTATAATATGGATCAGGTAGTAGAGCGTGCATTAAAGATGGTTATTCAATTGTGATAAATTTAATTTGATATTGATAATGAAACGATTAATTTCTGTTGTATTTTTATTGATACAAATATTGTTTGAGTTACATGCACAAAGTTATGAAGAACTAGGCGATATTTTTGTTCATAGTGCTTATACCTTGGCTCGAAATCAAGTAAAATACACTTCACCTTCAAATTTTGTGTTGGAAACAATGGAAACTGAGTATTTGGAGTGTTTACGCTCGAAATATTACACGCGACAACTTCCTTTTGCTCCCTTTTTTGACAATAAATTTATATCGAAAGATGAGAACTGTATTGTTTTTATAGATGTTGTTCCAGTTGCCTCCAAAGATTCTAAGTTTATCGACTTTCCGTATCTACAGAAGCTAAAACTAGATATCAATACATATCACATTAGTAGGATCATGTATGATTTTAAATTCAATACAGGTAAAAATAATATTTCGTGGCGGGAGCTTCCCCTTCGTTATGAATCTTCTAAGTATGCTAATATGGCATTTAATGCGGATACTGTTATTACTTACCCTTTAACAGTATGGAAGAAATATAAGAAAAAATACAGTTATTGTCATGTTGTCCTTATACAAAAAAATGGAAGATGTCCCATTCGTTTGTATTTTTTGTATAATAATAAAGCTAAAAAGAACTTGAATAAATATATAAAGTCTTTAGAAGGAGTTTTTAGATATCGTGATCCAAAAGATTATATTCAATTTGTTGAACCTCAGCAAGATTCTATAATTAATGTTATTCCATATGAGAAGAAAAACTTAATTCAGTAAATTGAGATTAATGATAAATACAATATTATGAAGAAGATTACAAAGAAAAACTTTAGAGGATTAAAACAATTGTTTTTGATATTGGGAGAAGAAAAAATGCAGCATTACGTTGGTGATTATTCTAGTGGCTATTGGCGTGGTAATTGGAATAATCCCAACTCTCCTTAAACTTCTGAAATAGTTATGAAATAATTATCTTTATATGATCATTTCTAGAAGTAATAGTAGATATCTAATTATAATTTTAAAATCAGTATTAATATGAAATATAGTTTTATTTTTTTATTTCAGTTCATTGTGTTCTCTGCCTGTGGGCAAAATAAGGAAGCTGAAATAACTTTGTTAGAAACAGAAATGGTAAGTTTTTTTCAGGGAACATTAGAGGAGAATTACGGTCAAAAAGATGCTATTGACTTATTGGTAAAAGGGATGGAACGATATCATTTTAATTATTTATTGGAAGTTGACAAAGAACGGTTAAAGCAAATAAATAAGAAGCTTTATTCTGGTTGGCTCTATTCCTATTTTTTGGATGGAGTCGATTTGAATGATTCTTGTGCAGTGTATGTGCCGGCAGGTGTTTCAATATCTGAGTACGGACGAACAGACGAATTTCGTGCGATTCTGAAAAAAAAGAATCTGGATGATCCTCATCGTGTCCATTTTATTACTGACTCCGCAAAGTATGTATATGGCAGAGAACAAGTAGAAAATGTAGCTCTTCCATTTAAAATCGATATTAGTGGATTTACTTATAAGCAAAGGGAGTTGGATCATGCTTCTCATCCTGCAATGAAAAACATTTGTAATTTGATAGATATGACTGGAGTTATTCCTACTACAGTGTTGTGGGGGGTAATTGCTACAAATAAAGATAATATCTGCAGTGATTTTAAAACGGACCGTGATGTGCAAATATTCTTGACGCTTTATTTTTGGAGATATTTGTGTCATTTTGCGAATATTGATTTTTATACAGGTTTAGATAAGACTGAGGAGATTTTAAAGGCAAAGTAGATTCGTTTGGCAGTCTATATAGCTTAAAATTGTAATAAAAATGCAGTTATTGCTGTTTTTTATTGAAATAAATAGAAGAGCTTCAATTTTTCGTGTTTCTTGTATAATGATAAATAGAATAATATGAAGAAGATTACAAAAACAAATTTTCAGGGACTGCGACAGCTATTTCCTGTACTAGAAAAAGAAGAGATGCGTCATTATGTAGGTGGCACCTTTGGTGGTTATTATTATACTGGTGGTTGGAATAGTGATGGTGGCTATTATGGTTCTCCTGGTTCTGGTGATAGTTCTTATTACTCTCAATATGATTTTAATAATTGGGAAGGTCCTTGGTATGGCGGTTGGGTTGAAGGTATGGGTTGGGTTGCTCCAGATGCAGATATTTATGGTCATAAGCCTGGCGGTGGCTCTTCTAATACTCATGAGTATCCTTATTGGTGGTATTATGATGAACCTTTTGAGCACCCTGATTGGGATGGAAATTACGGTGGGTATTATTATAATGGAAGTTTTGATGATGGTAATCTCAACTTAATACATCTAAACAATGGAGAGTGTGTTGTTGCTGCAATAGTCAATGCTGGAATAATGTTAGGTGTAGATTTATCTGTATCATCTATTACTTCCGATCTAAAAAGTTATAAAGATAATAGCATTAATAGATATGTGATTAGCGATGAGTTACTGGGAAATATTTTGGATGATTATTTTGATGTGACAATAGTAGATAAAGTGTCGAGAATAAACAAGTATGTAGTTCTAGGCAAGCCTGTTTGTATACGATTAAATAGACAAGAAAATACTGTAGATGGTATTACATATCAGCAATTGCACGATGTTGTTATCACGGGTGTAAATAACGGTATGAATGGTTATTTTGAATATTATGATTCCGTGACTGGTGAGATGGGGCATATGACGCAAAGTGAGTTGGAAACTAAAACAACAGGAAAATTTTATATATTGGACCATAAATAGAACTTAAACATGAAGAAAATATTGATCCTCTTCTTGATTTTTCTGCCTTTAAATGGGGCTTGTTATTGCCAAGTGTCTTCTTGCGATTCTTTGTATAAACGTATACCTGTTGTGAGGTATTCTCCAAAGGACTTTTTGGCAATAGTCAATGACGCTTTTATACATAGTCCGGAATATTTGGATATATGTATAAAAGCGAAAGATACCTTGTTTGTTCAGTATCGATTTGGTAAATCCCATGTCTATCGAAGGAAATTCTTTGATATTAATAAAATTGACACACAGCTGTTTTTTAGTGAAGACAGCCTGTTTATTGTTTCTATAAAAAATGAAGCATTTGGTTATCCAGAACTTCCTATCTATAGTATTTATGGGGTGAAAAAGTGTGGCGGATATTTGTATGGATTAACTTGGGGCAAGAGAGAATTGTATTCATTTTCTGATTTGCTCAAAACCCGTTATGGTTCTATAGATAAGTTTCGTGAGATATACCTGAATGATGTCAGAGATAATCTTAGTCTTATGGGAGACGAGTATAATGGAATAGCATTATATCCTAATGATAAACGTGGAATGCAATCTTTTTTAGAAAAAGACTATGTGATCTATGAAAGATATAATCCTACTGATACGGTAGGAGTATTAAATAGATTTGTGTCATTAGTTTCGACCTATACATTGTTGAAGGAAAAACAGAAAGATCTGCTTGAAAATAAAATAATAGAAAGGGTTCGTTATAATCATACGATGAATATAGAAAAAAAGGAGATCAAACACTATATTCCTTCAGAGATTATTTTATATGGGGCAGATGTAACAGTTTTGTTATCCAATGTACTAACAGAATCACAATATGAAGTGGTCTATTCTGCGCTTCAGAATTGTAATTCTTACAGACGTGACGCTATATTTGGTCTGCACTTATTCAGATCTCCTAAAAATATATGGGATGATGGCGATTATGCTACATCATATGAAGATAGGCTGAAGGAAACGGCAAATAATCTTTTGAATCATGTGAAATAGTGATTTTGATTTGCAAAGGAAAAGTTGATTAGAGTACATGAATAGTTATAAAAAATGAAGAAGATTACAAAAACAAATTTTCAAGGATTGCGACAGCTATTTCCTGTATTAGAAAAAGAAGATATGCGTCATTATGTCGGTGGTTATTCTAATGGTTATTGGAATGGCAACTGGAATAATCCCTATTCTTATTTTGATTATGGTGGCTATACAGGCTATAATGGTTATTATTATGATGGCTCGGGATACCGTCTTCCTGAGGTGACAGTTTATGGATATTATCCAAATCATAATCAAGGTGGAGGAGATTTTTGGCCTATATTTCCTAATGGCCCTTTGGAAAATCCTAATGCCGGATATTCTTATTCTAGTGGTCAACAAGGTTATAATGGAAATCCAGGGATTAATGGGAATCCAGGCTATGGCTATTATGGTTATTATGGCTATTATGATAATGGTTATTATGGAGGAGGTGGTAGTCTCGGAGATAGTACTGATACAACAGAATCTATAGTAAAAGACTTGTTAGACTATTTAAAGCAGTCTTTAGTAACTGTAGTTGCGGAAACAGCTGAACTAGCTCATGAAGTTTATAATAAAGTAGTTCCACTATTATTGGAACATCCTGATGCAATAAAAACGTTGCAAGAATATCTGGATGAATTAAAGGAACATATAAACCCAATGGTTGAATCAGATCCGAATAAGATGGATTGGGAGGATTTATTTACTATGTGGCTATTTGAGTTGGGCGCATCAAATATGGATATCAATATGGAAAATAATAATATAAATTTTGTATTTGGAGATGATGCTAAAACAACTAAAGATCTTCAAGTACAAGAAGGAGTATTAGAGGCACGTAATAAAGCTATCATAAATATAAGAGACGGTTCATTCACAGATGTAGACCATACTTGGTCATATGATGTTAATGAGTTTCTTGATGGGGTTATAACAATGAATACAGCAACTTCGTTTTTAGGATCGTATTACACAGAAGTTAAGATACATGATAATCATGATGGTACATATAGACTTGATTATAGAGTTTCTAATATTAGCGGTTGGGAGTCCGCAACGCGTTTGCGTGTATCTCATGATCATGAATACCATGATGGTATTATTCCAAATTGTGATCGGAACTCGGGTGTTGGTTTAGGAGGAACAATAAGTGAAACGTGGACTTGGTCTGAAACTATTAGTTTATGATAAATATGGAACGAATGCTTTTTTGTTCAATATTATTAATGGTGTTGCTGTGTGGCTGCTTAAAACGTCAGTCTCCTCAAAAATATACAGCTCGTTATGGTATTGAATATAATTCAGTTAGAGATAGTTTAGGTATTGTGTTGTTGGATTCAAGTTGGGTAGCATTCAAAGTTTGGGATGGAGTAACAGCTTGGGGCCCTCAAGAAAAAAAAACATATCCGTGTCATGTTAATAAACAAATAGCTTATTTTAATGATACTCTTTATTGTGAATTAGATATATATGGTAATGGAGAAAAATATGAAACCCCTGATGGATTAAATTCTGTCAATTTAAAAGTGATGTATTTTTATCGCCCATCTCGTTCGGGGCCATGGGCGGGCTTGACTTATAGTGATAATGCGGTTGGATGGTATTGTGTTTACGAAGGTGGTCCAGGTGCTCCTGGCCGAATTAGTAAAGAAAAAGCTGATTCTATTATAAGATTATGGAGAATTAAAAATTAAAGTAGTACATAATTATGATATGTCTGTAGATTGTTTGTGGATATAAATCCTCAAAATAGCTCATGAGGCCTTTAATGAGGATACTGTAATCACTTATCCATTAAAAAAATGTGGTAGAAGTATGAGAATCAATATAATCATTGCCAAGTAGTGGTAATTAAAAAAATAGTCGTGGACTCGTTTGTCTGTATTGTTTTTATAATGATAGGAGGAAATGTAAATTGAATCGTTATCTAAAAACATTAAAAGGTATGTTTTGGTATCGTGATCCTAAAGATTATATTGAAGTGATTGAACCTCCTAAATCAGATTCCATAATTCATATTATTCCACGAAAGAAGAAAAACTTAATTCAGTAAATCGAGATTAATGATAAATACAATATTATGAAGAAGATTACAAAGAAAGACCTTAGAGGGCTAAAACAATTGTTTCCAATGCTGGGAAAGGCTGAGATGCGGCATTATGTCGGTGGCTATTCTAATGGTTATTGGAATGGCAACTGGAATAATCCCTATTCCTATTTTGATTATGGTGGCTATACAGGCTATAATGGTTATTATTATGATGGCTCGGGATACCGTCTTCCTGAGGTGACAGTTTATGGATATTATCCAAATCATAATCAAGGTGGAGGAGATTTTTGGCCTATATTTCCTAATGGCCCTTTGGAAAATCCTAATGCCGGATATTCTTATTCTAGTGGTCAACAAGGTTATAATGGAAATCCAGGGATTAATGGGAATCCAGGCTATGGCTATTATGGTTATTACGGATACTATGGCTATTATGGAGAGGGTGGTAACGGAACCCCTAATTCTAATGTTCATTATTATACGCAGGAAGAATATGATACTATGGTTGCTAATGGAACATGGAATGGTGGATATGTAGAAGGTTGGGGATATATAGGTAATGATGTTAATGCGTTTTCAGGAGTCGGAGAGTATTGTACATTTCCTGAATACTTACGAAGTTCTTCAAATGATTTGTGGAATATATTTGTAGATAAGGTTGTTGCAATGGTACTGACAAAGATTCATAAGGGACTTCCTGTAGTTAAGGATTATACAGATTATCTTGAAAAGCAGATAAACCAAGTACATAATGATATGCAAGCTGATTTATTAATAAAAGGATATGACGCTTCTTCTAATTTATTTGTAGGGAGTAAGCCAATTCTAAATGGTGTTGATAGCAAAATTCGATTTAGTGTATATGATGCCAATACAGGTCAGCTCATCCTTTATAAGGACATGGATGTTTTGGGAAATATCTACTATTAGGATTAGAGATTATCAGTTCGTAACCTATATGTCGTTGTTTATTGCTTTTCTGTTTATGGCGAGATATTGTATTAATAAGTTGAGTTCTTACAATCATATTTAAAAGTAGTGAGAATAAATTGATATTAGAAAAAAAGTAGTATTAATATTGTTTACATATGAAGAATATTGTTTGTTTTGTGATAGTGTTATGTACATGTACATATATACACTCTCAGACTTCAAGAAAAAAACTTTTGGATATGATGAACTTTTCAGAAAAAAGTGGTTGGTCAGTAGCTCTGAAACGTTTTGATGCTCGTATCCAAGTAGATAGTTCGTCTTTATATAAAGAAAAGTATCCGCTGCAAATCAAACAATATAATATTGCAGGATTTTATCCAATTTTACGTGGAATGCTATATAATATTTTCATTCTTCCTGATGTAGATAGCGATAGTATGACTGTTTCTTTAACTTGTAAGAGTCAAAATTTGAAGAGTGCTAATTTAGTGATGTCTGGCATTAGCGAGAATGAAAAAGTTCTCTATTCGGACACTTTGTCTGTTAATGGATATAATGATTGGCATACTTATCAGAAAAATGTTTCTTTGGTAGATGTTGCTATGATGGAACTGAACATTGTATTTGCAGGAAAAGATACATTAAGATTTTTGGAATCAAAGGAAGATAAAATAGAGAGTCAGCAGAATTTATGGCTGGATAGAATAAATATGAAGGTGGGCGATAAAAATATAGCAGACTGTCCTATTTTATCTTCTCCTGACATAGTGCTCTCTCAAAAAAATGTGGTCCATAGTGATTCTTTGTTGAATTCGGATTTTGATTATGCTTTTAAAAATAAGAAAATAGTTGCTTTTGGAGAATCGGTACATGGAAGTGCCACAATCAATGAAGAAGTGGTTCAACTACTTAAACATGGGATAGAATATGATGACCGTAGGCTAATATTAATGGAACTGCCTTTGGAAAAAATGCTTTATGTGAATCGTTTCGTACAGGGAGATAGTGCTTTTTATATCGATAGTATCAGACCTTATTTTGATCAGTCATTATATTCTGAAGAATGGGTTGATTTCTTTGTTTGGTTGAAAGAGTATAATGCGAAAATGAAAAATAAAGTTTGGCTTTTAGGAATAGATTATGAATATGAATATCGGTTTACTGAGTTAGACTTGTTTGAATATCTAGTAGCAGTAAATCATACTGCTTCCAATCCTTATATTGCTGAATTTTGTCGAATGTTATTATTACAAGAAAAAGATTCAAATCAAAAAAAAATATCTTTTCTTCAATCTCATAATTATTTTAAGGATGAGATTGGCTTATATGAATCAAAGATTCTAGAACATTGTTTGCAGACGATTATTCAAGCAAGAAAGCAGCCTGTTTTAAGCTTTTCGCTACGTGATAAAGTGATGTTTGAGAATTTGGATTTTTTGTTTGGTTTGTTTTCTAAAGATAAAGCCATGAAAACTGCTGTATATAGCCATTTTGGACATGCTAATTATTCTGCATTGGAAACAAGAATGGTTTCTGATCCTCCATTTGGTTCTTTCGCTAAACGGGTTTATGGCGATGACTTTTTTGTTGTTGGTATATTTGTGGGAGGTGGTGAAACTCTAAATGAGGGCAAAGGAAATAAATGGAATATCTCTTATTTAAAAGAAAATTCAAAGGATACATTTGAATATTGGTTAAGTCAAGTTTCGATGGATTTTTTTTATGTACCTAAAGTGTTCTTACCCTCTTGTCTAATGTGGTATCGAAATATAGGAATAGCTGCAAAGGAGTTTAGTAGTCTGATGAACCCTTCTTGTAGAATGGATGGTGCGTTGTTTATAAGGGAAACTAAACCTTTGAAGAAAGCTTCTTTGGATATAGTTACTGAGCATTTTGACTTTATAAATCGATTTAAAAAGTGTTTGGATAAAAGTCGGGAACTTGATTTCGGGAAGAAAAAAATATCCTTCTAAAAGTTACATATTATAATTAAGCTAATTATTTATTAAAAATCAATCTCTGAATGTTTTAATGATGAAAAAGATAATTTATCTATTACTAGTCTCACTTTTAATATTGTCCTGTGGGATGAGAAATAAAAAAGAAGTAATTCAGCAACTGTCAGTAAGAGAATTCACTAAATTGGAAAAACTTTACTTGCTGCCTTTTGATTCGGTAATGAATATATATGATTTGTCAAATGATAGTATTGTGGATTTTCCTGATTTATCTAGCTATACTATTAAGTCACTTAATTTGTCTGGCAATTTGTTGGATACAATTATTCCACGTCTTTTACCTAAAGGATTGGAACGTCTGAATCTTTCAAATAATAAATATAAAGGATTTGTAAATATAAGAAGATGCACTATCCCCTCTTTAAAAGAGGTAGACTTATCTTATAATACATTGGATAGCATAAGAATAACCGAACCATTATATCGGATAATATTATCACATAATAATTTAGTTTTTATTGGTTTAAATCAAAAAAATATACAATATCTTGACGTGTCTTATAATATTCATTTAAATAGGCTTGTTCGTTTTGAACCTTCACTTATAGATACAGTTATAAGTGAAGGAGTTGCAGGAGGGAAACCGTTGATAGGACCAATTAGTAAGAATGCTGGGTATCATTTTAATGATCTTAAATAACAGATGCTATGAAATATTTAATTTGTATATTATTATTTTCTCCCTTTTTGTTATCTTGTAGAATGGGGATTAGGAATGAATCTGGTAAACAACCTTTGACGAAAGAACTTACTAAATTGGAAAAGCTTTTTTGGCTGCCTTATGATTCAGTTATGGTCTATTATGATCTGTCAAATGACAATATTGAGAATTTTCCGAATTTGTCTGCTTTTACTATTAAATCGCTTGACTTGTCTCATAATCTGTTAGATACAATTAATCCACTTTTTTTACCTAAAGGGTTGGAAAAATTAAATCTTTCTCATAATCTATACTGTGGTTTCATACTCATAAGGAAAAATACGATCCCCTATTTAAAAGAATTGGATATATCTCATAATGCATTAAATAGAATAGATATAGCTCCTCCTTTATACCGTATAAATGTATCATATAATGATCTAAATGTTATTGATCTGAATCATAAGAATATACAATATCTTGATATCTCTTATAATTCTGATATTTCAGAAAGGGTAAGCTTTGAGCCTCTTTGGATAGATACATTAGTACGAGATGGAGTTGCTGATGGGAAACGTCTATTAGGACCACTGACTGATATTGTTATTGAATAAGTGGTCTTGCATAATTATTAGGCTTGGTTTTAGAAGAAAATTAGGTGATTTTAAATGTTGAATAGTATGAAAAATATAATTTATATATTGTTAGTCTCATTCTTATTATTATCCTGCGGAATGATGAGCAAAAAAGAAGTAACTGATCAACCTCCTAGAAATGAGCTCACAAAATTGGAAACCCTTTTTTTGTTACCTTATGATTCTGTTATGGATTATTATGACTTGTCAAATGATAGCATTGTGAATTTTCCGGATTTGTCTGCTTTCACCATTAAATCGCTTGACTTGTCTTATAACTTATTAGAAACAATTAATCCGTTTTTCCTGCCTAAAGGGGTGGAGAGGCTTAATCTTTCTCATAATCTATATCGTGGAATTGTACGAATAAGAAAAAATACAATACCTAGTTTAAAAGAACTGGATATATCCTATAATGCAGTAAATAGAATAAATATATGCGAGCCTTTATTTCGGATTATATTGTCATATAATGATTTAACGTATGCCAATTTTAACCATAAGAATCTACAATATCTTGATATTTCTTATAACCCTTCTCTGTCTGAGAGAGTGAACTTTGAACCTCTTTGGATAGATACAATAGTGCGGGATGGGGTTGCTGATGGGAAACGTCTTTTGGGACCGATTAGTGTTTCTTATGATTACAGCCATTAAACTTAATATTGCGTGCATTGTCGATTCAGCGTTAGAAGAATATAGAAATGATTATAAATAGGGAATAATATGAAAAATGCAGGTCTTATATTTTTTGTACTTCTTTTTTTATTATCTTGTCATGCAGGAAGTAAGAAAGGAACTTTGGAATATGTCTCAGTGAAGAAACTGACTAAATTAGAACATCTATTTTTATTACCTTCTGATTCGGTAATGAACGCATATGATTTATCGAATGATAGTATTGTGAGTTTCCCTGATTTATCTGCTTATACTATTAAAACACTTAATTTATCTGGTAATTTATTGGATACAATTATTCCACATTTTTTGCCTAAAAAGTTGGAGATACTAAATCTTTCACATAACAGGTACAGTGGGCAATTGAGAATTAAGGAGGGTACAATATGTGCTTTGAGAGAAATTGATTTATCCTATAATGCATTGAGTAGCATATATGTAGGTGGACCTCTTTATCGCATAATTGTATCACATAATGATTTGTCATCTGTTTGTCTAAATCATAAGAATATACAGTATCTGGATATTTCTTATAATTCTAATATGTCGGAAAGGGTTACATTTAATCCTGCGAAGATTGATACTATTGTACGGGAAGGTGTGGCTGATGGGAAACGCTTATTAGCCCCTAATGCTCCCCCTCTTCCTCATCCCACTTTTATATCAGAGTAATGAGTGATATAATTAAAATACTAAAATTGTTTATGTGAAAAATGCTATCAACTAAGCTACAAAGTAATGTATTTTTGGCGGTAGATTGGCTGAATATAAATATTATAATATGGATCAGGTAGTAGAGCGTGCATTAAAGATGGTTATTCAATTGTGATAAATTTAATTTGATATTGATAATGAAACGATTAATTTCTGTTGTATTTTTATTGATACAAATATTGTTTGAGTTACATGCACAAAGTTATGAAGAACTAGGCGATATTTTTGTTCATAGTGCTTATACCTTAAGTCGAAATCAAGTGAAGTATACACAACCTGCTGATTTTGATTTAGTACGGTCTGGAAAAGACTATTTGGAATGTTTTCATTCGGAGAAGTATACTAGTTTCAATCCTGCTTCTTTGACTATTTTTGTAGATAAACTTATTTCAAAGGATAAGAATTTCGTTGTATTTATTGAAATACCTCCTGTTTTTAGTCGGGATTCTGTGTATATAGATGCAGACCTTTTACCTGATCTGAAACAGGAAATAAATACGAGTCATTGCAAGGATATACGATTTGATTTCCGTTGGAATACCGGTCAGAATCTTTCATTGGATCAGTGCCCAATCAGCTATAAATCTTCCGATTATGCCCGAAGTGCCTTTAATGCTGATACGGTACTTACTTATCCTCTGAAAATGTGGAAGAAATATGAGAATAAATATAATAATTGTCAGGTAATGGTTATACAGAAAAATACTCGGGGATATATCTGTTTGTATATTTTCTACAATAATGAAGGGAAAAAGAATTTTGAACACTATATGAAATCACTTAATGGAGTGTTTTGGTATCGTGATCCTAAGGATTATATTGAGTTTGTTGAACCGAAACAGGATTCTATAATTTATATTGGTCATCGTAAGGAGGTTGATGCTCGGGTTTATTATTCCGCTCACAATGAAATTACTTTAGAATTGATGAATTTCCGGTATGAGGAAATAGTGTCTTTATTGGATCGAGGGAGCTTTATTAAGTTTTATAAAGCTGATGAACTATATAAATTGGATAAGATAAAGAAATATGAATTAGTTGCAACTGACTCAATGAATGTGCTTGCTAAAATAGCTTCCGGTAAGGTTTATTTGCTAAAATACAAAGTGGATGCGCCGGATTATCAGAAAGTATATCTGCAAATGGAGTATTCACGTAATTTTGTTTCTCCTCCAGCGGATTGCGATTGGAAGTGTTATACTGATACATTTAATATTTTACCCTATAGAAGCAGGAGAACACGATTAGATGAAAATATGATTGTTCGAAAAGAAAAATTGAGCGGTGAGCATGTTTATGATAAATTAGAGAGAATGCCCGAATTTTCAGGTGGAGAACAGGCATTGCTTCATTATTTAGCGGAGCAGACAAGTGTATATGCCTCATCACATGAACAAGAATATTTATGTGTAAGAGTAATTGTAGAAAAAGACGGAGAAGTAACACATCCTTATTTTATTTTGGATAGGAATCCTTTAGGTAAGAATCCTTTTTTTCGGAAAGCAGTATTAGAAATTATTAAAAAGATGCCCAAATGGAAACCTGGATTAAGAAATGGTAAGGCAGTACGTTCTTATTATACTATACCTATTATGTTTAAATTGAAGTAAAGTATTTAAGGTTAGTGATTTTGAAAGAGAAATATGCAGTGATTTTCAACTAGGATTTGAATATGAGGACGATGAAAGAGATTGTTTGTTCTGTGATAGTGTTATTAGGTATAGATTTATCTGTATCATCCATTACTTCCGATCTAAAAAGTTATAAAGATAATAACATTAATAGATATGTGATAAGGGATGAGCTACTGGGAAATATTTTGGATGATTATTTTGATGTAATAATAGTAGGAGAAGTGTCTGAAATAACCAAATCTGTAGTTCTAGGTAAACCGTTTGTATGCGGTTGATAAAACAAGAGGATCAGGTGAGTAGTGTTTCATATCAGCAATTGCATGATGTTGTTGTCACAGGCGTAAAAAATAGCATAAATGGTTATTTTAAATATTATGATTCCGTGACAGGTGAAGTGGGGCATTTGACAAAAAGTGAACTGGAAAATAAAACAACTCGAAATTTTTATATTTTGAACCATAAATAGAACTTAAATATGAAGAAGATTACAAAAACAAATTTTCAGGGATTGCGACAGCTATTTCCTGTATTAGAAAAAGAAGAGATGCGTCATTATATAGGTGGCACCTTTGGTGGTTACTATTATACTGGTGGTTGGAATGGTGATGGTGGCTATTATGGTTCTTCTGGTTCTAGTGGTAGTTCTTATTATTCTCAATATGATTTTGATAATTGGGAAGGTCCTTGGTATGGTGGTTGGGTTGAAGGCATGGGTTGGGTTGCTCCGGATACATATATTTATGGGCATAAGCCTGGAGGCAATCCTTATGAGTATCCTTATTGGTGGTATTATGATGAACCTTTGGAACATCCTAATTGGGATGGAAATTATGGTGGATATTATCCCGGTTATACTGGAAATGGTTACTACTATGGATATGGTAACTATGGCGAAGGGTATTTAACTGGTGGTGGAGGTTCCGGTAGTGCTCTCGGAGATAGTTCCGGCAATGCTTTGACTGACGGCGTAGATATTGGCAATATAAGAAACTTTACTTTAAATCTAGATTCTCAACCTGTATTTAACGAACAGATGGTGAATATTCTAAAAAGTAACTCTGTACTTAAAGCTTTGCTTAGTTATTTTAATAATGGAGTAATACATTTGACATTCGATTTGGCTGATATGAATAGTGTGGCTCAAACTACTTATCCGTCTCGTGATTCTTTCCATATTACTTTTAATGAACAATTTATGGATGATGAAGGGTGGAGTAAAATATTGAGACATGATAATATGAATTATGATTGGAGTAAAGTACATACAGCAGAAGAGGCATTGGTGGTTGTATTAGCACATGAGTCTCAACATGCTAATCATGTTGCGCGTTTTTTTGATGCTGCACAGCAAGCACATGATGATCCAACTGAAACAGCTAACTTATTAAAGGAATGGGGATATAATCAGGAATACGTAGATATATTTATTGAGAGTAGAAATGGCAAATATAGTTATGTTTCAGGTGATCAGCAGGTTGTTAATATGCATGATTATATGGATAAATATAATCAGGGGGTAATTGATGCTGCTTTAGAGGAATATAGGCAAGATTATAGTAAGTAAATGCAGGTTAAAATGAAAGGTTATATTTATCTGACATTGTTCTCGTTATTTATAACGGCATGTACGTTTGGTAACAAAAAACATTCTTTAGAATTTTCTCAGGAAGAAAGGGCGTTGACCAAGTTAGAGAGTCTTTTTTCGCTTCCTCAAGATTCAGTGATACAGGTGTATGATTTATCAAATGATAGTATTAGCAATTTCCCGGATTTATCTGCTTATAATATCAAGTCACTTGATTTATCTTGTAATTTGTTGGATACTATTGTTATAGATAATTTGCCTAAAAAATTGGAACGACTAAATCTTTCTTTTAATCGATATAAAGGGGATTTGCAAATAAAGAAAAAGTCGATTCCTTATTTAAAAGAGCTAGATATGTCTCACAATGATCTGCAAGCAATTTATATTCATGAAGCATTATACCGGATTCTTTTATCTTATAATGATTTGACTATAGCTTGCTTTAACCATGAGAATTTACGCTATTTAGACATCTCTTATAATTTACATATGCCATCTGAAGTTTGTTTTGAGCCTACTCAAATTGACACTGTAATACGTGAAGGCGTTGCTGAAGGAGAGCGTTTGGTAGGACCTATTAGTGTGAGGTATTACAAACCGATAGAATAATATTGAATAGTATCAGTAATATAGGTGAACCTCTTTATCGGATTTCATTGTCACATAATGATTTGTCATCTGTTTGTCTAAACCATAAGAATATACAGTATCTGGATATTTCTTATAATTCTAATATGTCAGAAAGAGTTTGTTTTAATCCAGCGAAGATTGATACTATTGTACGGGAAGGTGTGGCTGATGGGAAACGCTTATTAGCCCCCAATGCTCCTCCTCTTCCTCATCCCACTTTTATATTAGAATAATGAAGTGATATAATTAATATACTAAAATAGATTATGAATAATATCCCTAAAATAATACATCAAATTCAGGAGGAGACACAACCGCTGTTTTCGGATTTTTTTTCAAATCTATCCCAATCATGGGTAGAAAATCATCCTTTATGGCAATATAAACTTTGGAGTCTTCATGATATAAAAGAATTAATTCATTGTGAATTTCCTCACTTTGCCACATTTTGTGACAATAATTTGAATAATAAACTACTATTAGAAATAAGTCGTTACTTTATATTATATCGTGAAGGGGGAATATTTGTAGATTCAGACATTGAATGTATTGAGCCTTTTGATGATATTGTAAAGGATAAGCAGTGTTGTTTCTCATATGTTCCACAACTATCTTCCAAGAAGATTATTTCAGACTCATTGATAATATCTAAAAGGGAAAGTTTATTTCTGAAATTTATTATTGAAAGATTAGATAGTAATTTAAATTGTTTGGTTGAGGAAGGAATATCCTTCTTAAATAAAACATATTCTTTGTATGATTGTAAAGATGAAGTGGAAATAATATCTTCTTCAATTATCAATCCTTGTTCTCCTATTGAAATAGAATTGTTGCTTAATGGAAAAATCTCAGAGAATTCTATAGATAATATTATATCTGAAGCTCATTCAATTTGCTACTATTTAAAGGAAAGAGCACAATCTAAAAGAAGGATGAATAGTATAGATGTATTGTATTTAAGTTCTATTGTAGGACAAGGAGGTGCATTTAGGGCTGCTCATAGAATACATTTAGGATTGAGAGCGATAGGAATTGATTCTAAAATGTTAGTCTTAAATTCAAATTTGGGAGAAAAGGGTAACTTATTGGACAATATTCATGTGGCTATTCCAAGTCCGCAAGAAAAAGTTGGCTATCATAATGATTTGGAGCCTTTAAAACAGTATCCTGCATATAATATGGCATCTCATACGTTTGCTCCTGCTATGGCAGGTACGGATGTGAATAGGTATATTGATATTTTTAATCCCAAAATAGTGCAAATTCATTGGATAAATGCCGGATATATAAAGATTGAAGACTTAGGTAAAATAAAAAAGAAGATTGTTTGGCGTTTGGCTGATTGTTGGCCATTGACAGGAGGATGTTATTATTACGGGGATTGTAAAAGATACTTGACCGGTTGTGGCAAATGTCCGAAACTTGGCTCAGAAGACATGGATGATTTGTCTCATGAAATTTGGAAACGTAAAGAGAAGGCATGGAAGGAGATGGATATGGTAATAGTTGTTCCAACTCTATGGATGAAGCAGTGTGTTGAAAACAGTACTCTTCTAAAAGGGAGGGAAGTTTTTGTTATTCCTAATGGACTTGATCTTGATAAGTTCTACCCTGTTAGAAAAGAAATAGCAAGAGAGGTTTTGAATATTCCGTCAGATAAAAAGGTGATACTTTATGGGGCTACTAATGCTATAAATGACATGAGAAAAGGTTTTTCATTATTATTGCAAGCGCTCCAGTCATTGTCAGACGCATATAAGAATGAATATTATCTTGTCATTTTTGGAGCCGAACGTCAGAGACTGGATTTGGATATTCCTTTTAGATTTATGGGGTATGTACGTGATCATCAGATTCTGCAAGCTTTGTATTCTGCGGCTGATGTTATGGTTGTTCCTTCATTAGAAGAAGCTTTTGGACAGACAGTAACGGAAGCTATGGCATGCGCAACACCTGTTGTTTCATTCTTGGAAACCGGACCGGAAAGTATAATTGAACATAAGAGAACCGGTTACTTGGCCCGGTATGCTGACGAGAAAGATTTGGCGGCTGGAATTGAGTGGGTTCTCAGTAGTACAAAGCTAAATGATGAATTGTCGGTTAATGCAAGAGCCCGGATAGAAGAATCTTATGATATAAGGATTATAGCAAAACAATATGAAAAGCTATATCATCAATTATTGAATAGTTAGATTTACAGACTATGAAACATTATGATTATCTTATTGTGGGCTGCGGTCTTTTCGGCTCTGTCGTGGCAAGAGAATTGACTAGGAAGAGGAAAACTTGCCTTGTTATAGACAAGCGTAATCATATTGGTGGTAATATTTATACAGAAAAGGAGAATGATATTGTCGTTCATAAATATGGTGCTCATATATTTCATACAAACAATAAATATGTATGGGATTATATAAATTCGTTTGCAGAGTTTAATCGGTATACGAATTCTCCATTGGCAAATTATAAAGGCAAACTTTATAATTTACCTTTTAATATGAATACTTTTTATCAAATGTGGGGAGTGAGAACTCCAGCGGAGGCTTTGAGTATGATTGAGACTCAAAGGATTGAAGCAGGTATAAAGGAGCCACAGAATTTGGAAGAGCAAGCGATATCTCTTGTAGGGAGGGATATATATGAGAAATTGATAAAAGGGTATACTGAAAAACAATGGGGGAGGTCTGCTGTAGATTTACCCGCGTTTATTATTCAGCGTTTGCCTGTGCGTTTTACTTTTGACAATAACTATTTTGATGCCAGATATCAAGGAATACCGATTGGAGGTTATACTTCGATTATTGAGAAAATGTTGGCAAAAGCAGACTTACTGTTGGAAGTAGATTATTTTTCAGATAAGGCATATTTGGATACTTTGGCGGATAACATCGTTTATACGGGTGAAATAGATCGTTATTTCGACTATTTTTATGGTACTTTAGAATACCGCACTTTGAGATTTGAGACTACTTTACTTGAAGGTCAAGCAAATTTTCAGGGGAATGCAGTCGTAAATTATACTGATGCTGATATTCAATATACACGTATTGTTGAGCACAAACATTTTGAGTTTGGCTGTCAACCAGATACAGTTATCACTAAAGAGTTTCCGGCTATATTTGAAAATGGAGCAGAGCCCTATTATCCTATAAATAATAAAGAAAATAATAGCTTATATGAAAAATACTATCAACTATCTCAGCTACAAAATAATGTTTTTTTTGGTGGTAGATTGGCTGAATATAAATATTATAACATGGATCAGGTACTAGAACGTGCATTAATGATGGTTGCTCTATTAGAATCATAAAATTAATAAATTATGAAAAAGATTACAAAAACAAATTTTCAGGGATTGCGTCAGTTATTCCCTGTGTTAGAAAAAGAAGAGATGCGCCATTATGTCGGTGGAAGCTCAGATGGCTATTATTATAATAGTGGTTGGAATGGTAGTGGAGACTACTACGGTTCTTCTGGTTCTGGCGATAGTTCTTATTACTCTCAATATGATTTTGATAATTGGGAAGGTCCTTGGTATGGTGGTTGGGTTTATGGTATGGGTTATGTTTATCCTGATGTCAATATTTACGGAACTTATGGAGGTCCAAAATACACATTAGATGATTTGTTCTATTGGGAGGGATCATGGAATGGTGGATATGTAGAAGGAGTAGGCTATGTGGGACCGGATAACAATGTTACAACTTATGATCCGAATAAATTGCCTAAAACGGGAGTAGAGCTCTACGACATGATGTATCGTAGTGGTTTTGATTTAGGATATGAAGCTGGGCAATCTGGAAGTACATGGGCTAGTGTTGGTGCTCAAGCTGCCGCATTTTTGGCTGCTGCATCAGCCGGAAGCGACTTTGGAGATGTAGATTACGAGATGATATATTTTTCTCAAGGCATCAGAGAAGGATATGCAAAAGGTAAGGCTTCAATGGGGTATTGAATATTTTTATAATATAATTCTTATGACTTTAATTTAAATGAGTCATAAGAATTATTCTAAATTACTCGTTTATGAATAAATATATATATTGTCTTTTTATATGCATTCTTGGACTATCGTCTTGTGTAGCTCAACCACTCCCTATAAATTATATAGATGCATATAATTTACATTTTTCTATGGAGGAGGATATGGTTATTGAATATCCATGGATGGAAAATGCAGCATATACTGGTTGTTCCATAAATGTTGAGATGAAAGAATCTAACAGGACTTTGTTTGCAAAAAAATATCTTAAAGGTTTTCCGTCTGATTGTCTTCGAACGGAACTTGAACAGAGAATTCTACTTCCTATTCATAAGGAAAAAGAAGGATTAGTAACATTTGAAGCTAAAGGAGAAAATATTAAAGCTGTTTCTATTTTAATAGATGGGATTGATGATAAGGAAAAATGTGTTTTTTCAGATACAATGACATTTGTTCCAGATAGTTTTCTTAGCAGTGTATCAAAAAAGATATCATTAGAGGGAGTAGAGATGATGAATATTCGTATTCGTGCAGATGGAGTTACTGATACGGAAGCGTATATCGCATTTTCCAAGTTGGATATAATGATTGGGAATAAGAATATCAATGAATATCCTGTTAGAGAATTTCCTAAACTGCTTTTACCGAAAGGTTTTAATTATATTCCTTATCAATCAAGTGCGGAAAATCTATGTGACAAAACTAGTGTAATGGAAGTTCGAAAAATCATAGCTTTAGGAGAATCTATACATGGGAGTAACTCTATTCGTCGCCTTGCATGTCAACTGATGTTAGAGAGTGTGAAGAACAAAGATTGCAAGCTGATAATTTGGGAAATGCCCATGGAAAAATCACTTGTTTATAACAGATATGTGTTGGATGATGAATTTGTGCTCGATTCCATAGAACTCAGTCTTCTTGATGAGCAAAGAATGAAATTTATAAAGGAGCTGAAGCGTTATAACTTAGGGGAAAAAAAAGATCGCAAAGTGAGATTGTTAGGTATGGATTATAATAGCGTCTGCAATTCAGCCCAAAATTCGGCAATAGATATTTTTGATTTTGTGACGCATTTGAATCGTGAGTGGAAAATACCAGAAGCTGATCAATTATCTGTTTTACTGATGGAGAAAGATTGGAAGGATGCGGTTCAATATCTCCAAACACACAAAAGTAATCTTCAAAAGATATTAACTATAGATGAAATAGAATGTATCACTCATATTCTTTCCCTTTCTAATAATATTGGAGGTGACCGTGTAAAACGTTTTATAAACCGTGATTCTGTGATGTTTGTTAACACGAACTTTCTATTGGATCATTTTCCATCTTTTTCTAAAAATCAAGCTATTATTTATGCACATAGTGTGCATATTAATCCGATTTCAACCTACCCTGTTGTGCATTGTGAACCTTTTGGTAAGTATATGAAAGGTAAATATGAGGATGATTATTTGCCACTACTGTTATTAACGGGCAATGGTAGTATGACTATTTATGATCAAGAGTTTAATAGGAGAAGAGAAGAACTGCAGCGTCCACCTACTGAAAGCATTGAATCTATTTTGAATCAGATAGAAAGTGATGTTCTTTATGTTCCTATGACATCTTATTTTGATACTATCGTTTTATCTCGTTTTCAAGGTGATAGAAAATCTCCGCGAGAGTTCTATCCTTATAATTTATACCAACGATATGGGGGGATTTTCTTTATCAAAAATTCTTTTGAACTTAATGAAAATAGAGAGAAAATGAGTGCGTTTGATAAGGCTGAAAGAGTTTTGATGAGAAATAAACAAAGATTAAAAATTCTGGAAGATATAAAGAAACGTCTGAAGATAATTTCATAAGGATAATAATTTATATACTCATTGGTTGAATTAAATTTCTAATATTGATAAATGAGAAGGTTGCACATGTTACAGAATTCTAGTAAGTTAGTGGTAGATATATTGTTAACTGCTATTATTTTGCTTATGTATAACTTTATTTGGATATGATTATGATACCTATGTATAGCGAATTAAGTTCTCCTATTTATTATGAGAATGAATTAAGAGCATATGAACATGAAATAGAAGTTTGTTCTGATTCGTTGGTTACTCCGGAGTATGCTTTAGAGAGGAGGTATAAGGTGTGGAGATATGAACAGTTACTGCAAAAAGCGAGAGAAAATTCAGAACTTAATCCTTAAATTATTGAATTATGAAAATATTGTTTGCTTTTCTATTCTTTTTATTACTCTCATTAGAAACAAGTTATTCTTGCTTTAATAATGATTTTCCATTATTAAAGCGGGAAATGTATAATCAATGTACTGATATAATAATAGAGGCCGGTCAAATGTGTGATTCCATTGATTGGAAAATATCTTCTTTCTTGAAAGCGGAGGAGATCTGCAGCGAGATAACCAGTCTCATGGACTTTTCTGTTGAAATGCGGTTGGTTTCAGATGCGGTTACAGGTGCAGGGAGTACTATTGATATATATACTTTCAATGGTGTACAATGGAAGTCTTTCAGAACAGGTAATCTGTTTCTTCAAAATGGACATATAAGAACCTATTTTTCTCCAGGAGAAACCAAGAAATTTTGTAGTGGGATCATTATTGGTAATAGTTGTTTAGAAGGAGTAGCATTTATTGAATATAGGATTTATTATATGACACCTTTGGGTAAAAGAATGCAGAAAAAAGAAATAGTATATTCCATAACACCTTTAAAAGGAGAAAATGGAAGTCGGGTGAATAAGGTTTATTGGTGTGTAGACAAGAAATCTGAATTCCCGGGAGGGGATGAAGCATTAGAGGCATTCTTTAAAAAAAATCTGAAGAATCCTCAAAGGAGGAAGATCAGTGGAATAATAAAGGTTATAGTGGAAGAGGATGGTACCATAAGTTCTCCTTGTGTAATAGAGGGAAATATGTTCGGATTTGATGAAGAAATGATTCCAATCGTTTTACGGATGCCTAAATGGACCCTTGCATATATAGGTGATAAAGCTGTGAGAGCATTTCATGATATTGTGATAGATTACTAATAGAAAAATTGAAAGAGTAATTATTCGCGATGTGTCTTGTTGAAAATGAATCTTATTAATGTACTGATATTATTATGAGGAATTATATTTTCTGTTATTAGTACTCTATAGTAGAAAATCATATTCCTGCTATCCATCTTAAAACAAGAAGTTTCTCAAATAATAGTGTTGGAGATAATTGGAGATAAGAGGGAAATTCGTATTTTTGTGTGTTGGTGTATAAAAACAGAAGAATATGAGCAATAAGATTTATCCCATTGGCATACAGAATTTTGAAAAGATTCGGAATGGCGGTTATTTCTATATTGATAAAACAGCATTGATTTATCAAATGGTAAAGACGGGTAGTTATTACTTCTTAAGCCGTCCTCGTCGCTTCGGAAAGAGTCTTCTCATATCCACTCTGGAAGCATACTTTCAAGGCAAAAAGGAATTATTTGTGGGATTGGCTATGGAAAAGTTGGAAAAGGATTGGAATAAACATCCTATTTTGCATCTGGACCTCAATATCGAGAAATATGATACTTTGGAGAGCCTTGACAATATACTTGAAAAGTCTCTGACAGCATGGGAAAAACTATATGGTGCCGAACCGTCTGAACGTTCCTTTTCCCTGCGTTTTGCAGGTATTATACAGCGTGCATACGAGAAAGCCGGGCAACGCGTTGCCATCCTGGTGGATGAATACGACAAGCCCATGCTGCAATCCATCGGTAATGTGGAGCTTCAAAAGAAATTCAGGGACACCTTAAAGCCCTTCTATGGAGCGCTTAAGACAATGGACGGTTGCATCAAGTTCGCCCTACTGACAGGGGTGACGAAGTTCGGTAAAGTCAGTGTATTCAGCGATCTGAACAATTTGGATGATATTTCTATGCGGAATCAGTACATTGACATTTGTGGTGTTAGCGAACAGGAGATTCATGATAATCTGGAAGCCGAACTTCATGATTTTGCCGATATACGGGGAGTGACCTATGATAAACTTTGTTCAGAGTTGAGAGAGCGTTACGATGGCTATCACTTTACACATAACTCTATTGGTATCTACAATCCGTTCAGTCTGCTCAATGCTTTTAAGTATAAGGAATTCGGTAGCTATTGGTTTGAAACCGGAACGCCTACCTATTTGGTGGAATTACTGAAAAAGCATCATTACGATCTGGAACGAATGGCGCACGAAGAGACTGATGCGCAAGTGTTGAACAGCATTGACTCCGAATCCACTAACCCCATTCCGGTGATTTATCAAAGCGGATATCTTACGATCAAGGGATATGACGAGGAATTTGGTATATATCGTTTGGGTTTTCCCAACCGAGAAGTGGAAGAGGGATTTATTCGCTTCTTGCTTCCTTATTATGCCAGCGTGAATAAAGTGGAATCGCCGTTTGAGATTCAAAAATTTGTCCGTGAGATACGCTCCGGTGATTATGATTCTTTTTTCCGTCGTTTACAAAGTTTCTTTGCCGATACTACCTACGAGGTGATTCGTGATCAGGAGCTGCACTATGAAAACGTACTTTTTATCGTATTCAAATTGCTCGGCTTTTATACCCAAGTGGAGTATCACACGAATGATGGACGCATTGATCTCGTTCTGAAGACGGACAAATTTATCTATATCATGGAGTTTAAGTTGGAAGGTACTGCCGAAGAGGCTTTACAGCAGATCAACGAGAAGCATTATGCGCTCCCCTTCGAAATGGATGAACGGAAACTATTCAAAATAGGAGTGAACTTCAGTGTTAAAACTCGCAATATAGAGAAGTGGGTTGTAGAAATTGTTTAAAGAACTACGTGTTTTTTTAGAATAACTACACCAAAAGTTATATTCATCCTGTATAATAACGAATAAAAACTTTTGGTGTGGTTACGCTATGTGAAATTTATGCTGTTAGATTGATGCAACTGTAAGTTTTCCTGATTTGTTTGTACTAGGCAATGTAATTTCTAATAATCCTTGATGGTATATTCTACTTTCTACTACTTTCCCATTGAAAGTTATCTGGTAATCTTTTTCCGGATTCATGCAAACAAGAATTGTTCGCTGATGAGGAACTGTTGAATCATCAAAAGCTATTTCTGCCTGATACTGTGTATAATCATCATTGAAATGACTGTTGGAAATCCACACTTCGAAGCCGGTTGAAACTTTCCCTATCCGGTAGTATGCAGCAAACCAGTTGAGTATGGGAGATGATAAACCAGAGAATTGATGCCATCCGGCTCCACGTTGTGAGGAGATTATAAAGTGTTCGAAGGTGTAATAACTCTCCTTACATTCTTTCTCCCATGTATTTAATGCTGTAGTTGCTAATTGATAGGCTTTTTCTCCTTCCCCAAGGTCCAGCAAGGCTTTCCACACCATCCATTGATGAGGAAACCAAACGGCTCCATTCCAATAACCGTCTGTACGATAATATGGAGCAGACTGGTCCACTGTAGAAATTCCTACTTCTGTCCACATTTCATTAGGAGAAAATACATGGTTTATCATCCTGCTTGTTTGCTCTTTGGAGGAGATGTTTGCAATAAGTGGGCTTACTCCGTCCAGTCCCTTATTAAAGTTAGAACCATCTTTATATCGATAGATGCCTTTAGGTTTGCCATCTTTGTCATGCATTACATATCCGAAATAACCGGTTTCCTCATCCCATGAATAGGTTTGTAATGCATTTGACAGTTGTTTGATGGTTTGCTCATACTCTTTTACATCTTTTTTAAGCCCTAGTTCTTTTGCTGCTAAACGTAAAATTTTAGCAGCTCTGATATAATAAGCCGAAGATACTACCGGAGTAACAGAAGCCTTGTCACGTAAAGCATGTTGAGGAGGATAATCATCCCATCCTCCTGAATTATAGAAGTAATCCCATGTTCGTAGCAGACCAGAACCTTTCATTCGGGTTGTGGAGTAGGGATTCTTACCTGTCATAAAATCAAAGAACTGCTTCAGTCGTGGGTATAGAAATTGCAATGCTTCTTTTGACTGTGTATTATTCCATAAATCGTAATAGGCATACATCTGTATGGGCAATGGAGTGCCATGATGAATAAATGCAGATTCACTGCCTACAGGAGTTGTATAAGCTCTGATACACTCAAAAGCTTTAGTAATATCCACATCTATTAATCCCAGAGCTATAAAACCGGAATCCCATGTATAAAGGCTATTCCAATTTTTGCCGGGCGTGAAATGCCGGATATATTGCCCTTGGGTATGAACGGGATAAACAATGTTGGATAATAATGCTGATTGCAATAAGCGATGTCCGAATTCATACTTCTTACCATTTGCTAATATTCTGTCTTCAGAGTTATTCGAATCCTTTTGTATTAATGAGGTCAGAGTTTCCGGTGTGGAATGAAACTTCTGAATCTGTTCATTGACTTGTTGGGGTGTTCCGGTGCAGACTAAGGCGTATATAGTCTGTTCGGAGTGAGGTGTCAGGACAATCGGGCGTAGAAAAGCATTAGAATAATGCCACTCTCTGTTTCCTATTAGTCTCGATGATACATGGTCGTGAGTCTTTTTGCGGAAGAAAGATTCTAGATTGTCATCCAGAACTTCCCGAATCTGAGATTCTTGGTAATTCCATGCTATTCCGTAATAGTTATCACATTCCGGATATTTTAAGATAAAATCTTGTTTCGTTTTTCCCGATTTAATTTCGGGAATAAAAGAAAGCTTCCTAGGTAGTATCTTGATTTGCTTTATATCTTCTTCGCTACCGATAAAGAAACCATCTAAATTAGTACTGTAAGTACCCTCTGATATTAATTCTAGCGTGTATTTTCCTGGTTCTTTGCAGGTATATGGGATTGAGGCTATGCTATATTCTCCAGTACCTTGTAATTCTAGGCGGCTTTCAGTTATTCCTTTTACTTGAAAAGTACTTGTTTTTCCTTTAGGAGTATTGTATCTGAATCCTATCATTCCTTTTTCTTTTTCAGGAAGAATATTTATTTCATAGCTCACTTTATCCCCTTTATTTTTCCCAAATCCTTTTCCTAGAACAAAACCACTGAGTGATTGAGAAGTTCGCATTTCGTTCCTTTTCCATCCATCGTATACTAAATTATACTGTGGAGATTTGTATATAGGTTCATTTGATATATAATCGGTTGCATTATGCCACTGTATATTTGCATCTTCAGGGATTTTGAACTGAGGTTGTTCTCCTTCATAATCGATATATGCCATCAAATTAAGAACGAGATTTTGATTAACAGCGGTATTATTGACACAATTCATGCCTACCAATATTCGTTGCTCATCTAATATATAATAGGTGACGTCAGTAAATACACGATCTTTCCACTCCATTTCATAGCGGTATGTGATACGGTTCATAGAGGGGTTGATGTCCCATGGATAATAAGATGATTCAAAAAGAACATGAGGAACTAGTTGACGATTGCGGTAATAGCCAGGCATTACGGAAAAGTCAAAGCGTATTCCAGCTTGCATATCGGGGATGTGAGAGATTCCGGCATAGCGTTTTGAATAAGGTCCCCAAGCTTGTAGCGAAGTGATGTCGTGACTATTGCTGAAACACGATGGAGAAATTATTGGCTGTCCTAATGTAGATGTTGTTCCCAAAACAACTATCAGGAACATTAATAAAGATTGCTTAGCTTTCATATTAGAATGTAAAATGGTTCATTATAACAAAGATATGACTTTTGATTTTCGTAAAAAGAAAAAAAGTGTTCAATAAAAAACATAAATTATTCATAATGCAAATAATTGGTCATTATAGTTTGCGAAACCCTTTCTTGTTAGTTGTTAAAAATGGTTTGGGACTAATTTTCCATTAATTGACCTGTTTTTATTACTATAAATACAATAGGTTTTCTACTTTTGTGTCGATAATAAGAACTACTATATTCGTTTTTATGTGAGCACATAATAAAAGAAAATAAATAAGGTAAAGAAAATGATGATTGGTTTTTTATATGGTTGAGAAGACTGCTTGAAGGATAACACATTTTATTTAAAATTTTTAAACTGTATGTAACACAAGGACTTGTATTGAGTCCAACTTAAATCTTATGTAATGAATAACAAACTGATTGAAAAAAGAAGTATCACTATGAGTGCACACCGCTTTATATATATGTTGGCGGGAATACTCTTACTCCTATCGTGCGGATCGGATAATAATGCTCCGATTGATGATCCTGGCAATACAACGAATCATTATCTACAATTACAACCAAATGGATTGAATGCAATCAAGGTTTCTTGTACAGAAGAAAACTTTGTATTTCCTTTCCAAATCAAGGCTGTAGGGAATGGAAGTAATCAAGGAGGAGAGGCCCAAATAAATTCATGGAGTGAGGATGAATTGAAAGCATATAATAATAAGGAGAAAACATCATATGTTCTTTTGCCATCATCATTGTACTCTCTTACTTCTACAGAAGTATCTTTTAAAGAAGGAATTTCCACTATGGATGTAGAGGTTAAGTTTAATCCATCTAAAGTGTTTGCAGAGTTTAGGGAAAAAACTGTTGAGTATGTCATTGCTTTGAAACTGAGTAGCGATAAAATCCAAGTCAGAGATAGTCAGAGTAGAATACTACTTAGTATTTCTTTTGATTATCCAACAGTTGGTCTTGCTGCTTCTGCTGCAGAAGTTAGTGTGAATAAAGATTTGATTCCTGTATCTATTGGTGCAACACTTGATTATACGGTAGATGGAGTGTCTACGACCAATCCATGGGATTTCGTCTGTAGTTTCGCTGTACCATCTAATGCAGAAGAACTGGTTGCAGAATATAATAAAGTTTATAAGACTTCTTATCAACTTCTACCTGTTAGCAATTATGATTTAGGTGAAGGTGTGACTTTTAAGGCTGGTGAAAATCAAGCTAATGGAGAAATTACGATTAAACGTGAAGGGATGGCTGTTGTAAATTATTTGCTTCCTTTACAGTTAGGCCACTGCTCGAATGAAAGCATAATTTGTCGTGATGAGGTTTGTTATCTTCGGGTTGGAAGGACATACACAAATCCAATTATTTCGGATAAGAGTGTGCCTGATCCAAGTGTGATTCGTGCTAATGATGGATATTTTTATTTGTATGCTACACAAACTAAGACTTATTGGATGCCTGTTTATCGTTCAAAAGATTTAGTAAATTGGGAATATCAAGGTACAGCTTTTAATAAAGCGACCGAACCAGATTTGCCGGGAGGAGGGGCATTTTGGGCCCCGGAAATTCGTTTCCTTAATGGCAAATATGTACTTTATTACTCATGGGCTAAAATGAATGGTGCTGATATTAGTTACACGGCTGTAGCTGTAGGAGATACTCCTATGGGCCCTTTTCTAGATAGTAAAGAATTGATAGGGAATAAAGAATTTGGTTCTAATTGTATAGATCAGTTTTATTATGAAGAAGATGGAAAGAAATATATGTTCTTTGGAAGTTTTAAAGGTATTTATGTTACTGAATTGGAAGATGATGGGTTGACTGTTAAATTAGGACATGATGGAAAACCGACTTTGAAGAAACAAGTTTGTGGAGATGCTTTTGAGGGTACTAATATATATAAAAAAGGTAAATATTATTATTTGTTTGCTTCCATTGGTAGTTGTTGCAATGGCGTGAATGCTTCTTATCAAGTGGTAGTTGGGCGTTCGGAAAACCTTCTTGGTCCTTATGTTGATAAAGACGGGAAGGATATGCTTAAAAACAACTGGGAACTTGTGTTGGAAGGAGATGGGCAAAAATGGATAGGACCTGGACATAATTCTATCATTATTCAAGATGATGAAGGTACAGACTGGATGATCTATCATAGTTACCTGAAAAAGGATGGTGGAGTCGGGGGGCGTTTAGGAATGCTCGATCGCGTATTATGGACTGATGACGGGTGGCCTTATATCAGGAATTGTATCCCTTCTAATTCAGAATTAATTCCTGTATTTAACAATTGAAAGATTTTCAAACAGAGTTTATTATATAATTAAAATCAATGTATTATGAAAATGAAAACTAAGAGTCATTGCCGGTATGTTCTATTTGGAATATTGGCGTTGGTTAGTTTCTGTTTCATTGGTTGCAAGGATGAGGAAAGTGCTGAAAAGTCTTTTGATCCAAGTAAACCAGTGGTTATTTCCGACTTTACTCCTAAAGAAGGAGGTTTGGGTACACGATTAGTGGTATATGGAGAGAATTTTGGAAATGATGTTTCCAAGGTAAAAGTTACTATTGGTGGAAAACCGTCCAATCTTATAGGTGTAAAGAATGAAAGTCTGCATTGTTTTGTTCCAGGACAAGCTTTTGATGGGGACATTGAGATCACTATCATAGACGAAAATGGAGAGGAATTAGCATATGCAGAAGCAGAAGAGAAATTTCACTATCAGAAAAAGATGCTTGTTACAACCTTATGTGGTGAAACTTATGAAAATAACACTAAATGGGATATTAAGGATGGACCTTTTGATGATTGTGGTGGATTTGATAATGCCAATTGGATGGTATTGGATCCTATAGATAAAGATAAACTTTATGTATGTGGTGCAAATAAGACACACCGTATCTTAGATCTTAAAAATGAAATGGTGAGTACGATTAAATTCCCTTCTCCAGCAGGTGGTAATAATGTAACTATAAATTGCTTCGGTTTTTCTGCTAAGGGTGAACTTATTGTAGTAAAAGATTATCCGAAAACCGATCAGCCTGCGACTTTTTTCTTTTCTCGTGAGAGTGGTTTCCAGACTATTGTTGAGAGTATTGTAGCTCGTGGTTCCCGTTCGGCTAGTACCCATCCCGTCAATGGGGAGATCTATACTTCTCGGTATGATTTAGGAGTAATTGGTCGCTATGATCAAGAAACTAAAGTACATGAATTTGATAAGATTAAATTGCCCTATGGACAAGTTAACATTTTTACGGCAATTCATCCAACTGGAAATTATATGTATGTTATGCTGGAAAATGTATATTTGATTATGCGTAGTGACTATAACTGGGATATGAAGTGTTTTACTACTCCTTATGTAGTAGCTGGAAGCTATAAAAAAGAAGGCTGGGCTGATGGTATGGGCGGTAATGTTCGTCTTAATAAACCAAGGGAAGGCTGCTTTGTAAAGAATTCAAAATATGAGGGGCAAGAAGATGAGTACGATTTTTATTTTTGTGATCAAATGAATCATTGTATTCGGAAAATGACTCCGGAAGGGCGGGTTAGTACATTTGCTGGTCGTCCAAATGGAGATTCAAAAGAAGGATATAATGATGGAGATTTACGTCAAGAAGCCCGTTTTGCACGTCCTACGAGCATTGTATATGATGAGGCTAGAGAGTGTTTTTATGTGGGTGATGTTGATAATCATCGTATTCGTAAGATTGCTATGGAAGAATAATAAATGATAAACACACATTTTAAGGATGAAAAATATTTTATTAATATGTATAATGTTACTTGGTATTTCTGTCTCAGTATATGGACAGGAAAACATTGTAGTAACGGGAGTTGTAACTGACTCGAATAAAGAACCGCTAATTGGTGTAAATGTGGTTGTGGCGGATATGCCGGGGTTGGGTGCTATCACCGATATCAATGGTAAATTCTTAATTAAGATGTCCCCTTATCATCAACTAGTATTTACTTATATAGGTTATGAGACAGTGAAAGTATTAGTGAAAGAACAGAGGACTGTTAATGTGGAGATGAAAGAGGCGGATGCACAACTAATTGATGAAGTTGTGATTACTGGTACTGGTGCTCAGAAAAAGATTGCGGTGACAGGTGCAGTGACTAATGTAGATGTGGAGGATTTGAAATATACACCCTCTGCTTCTATGGCAGATGCTTTAGCTGGTGTCGTTCCTGGTATCCAAGCTATGCAATCTAGTGGACGGCCAGGCGAAGTGTCCGAGTTTTGGGTACGAAGTATTTCTACGTTTGGTGCTAGTAGTGCAGCTTTAGTATTAGTAGATGGTTTTGAACGTGATTTGAATGAAGTTAATGTGGAAGATGTGGAGTCTTTTACTGTTTTGAAGGATGCTTCTGCTACAGCAATTTATGGTAGTAAAGGTGCAAATGGTGTAATTTTGATCAATACTCGCCGTGGTAAAGAAGGTAAGATTAATATTAATGCTAAAGTTGAGGGTTTTTATAATACGTTCACTAAGGCTCCAGATTTTGTGGATGGATATACTTATGCTTCTATGGCTAATGAGGCAAAAATAGCTCGTAACCAGGAGCCGCTTTATCAACCAGAAGAGCTAGAAATATTTCGTTTAGGACTTGACCCGGATTTATATCCTGATGTAGATTGGATGGATGTGATGTTGCGTAATGGAGCATGGAGTTCACGTGCTTCATTGAATATGACTGGTGGTGGTAAAACTGCTCGTTATTATGTAGGAGGTAGCTATCAAGACCAGCAAGGAATGTATAAAACGGATAAGAAGTTGGAGGATTATAATACCAATGCTAATTTTCGTAAATGGACTTATCGTATGAATGTAGATATTGATATTACGAAAACTACTTTATTGAAGGTTGGACTTTCTGGCTCGCTGCAAAAACAAAATGATCCAGGAGTGGGAACTACGGCTATTTGGACTACATTGATGGGATATAACCCTATTATGATGCCATTGACTTATTCGGATGGTAAGATTCCGGCATGGACTGGAAAGGAGGATAATATCAATCCATGGACACAGGCAACACAAACTGGATATAGAGAGGTTTGGAAAAACAGTATTCAGACTAATGTGGTGTTGGAGCAGGACTTGAAATTTATAACAAAAGGATTGAAATTTATTGGGCGCTTTGGCTATGATACTTATAATGAGAATAATATCTATCGTGTTAAATGGCCAGAATTATATAGAGCCGAGAGATACCGTGATACGAATGGTAACTTGATATATACACGCGTATCGGAAGAGAAGAAAATGACGCAAAGTTCAAGTTCTAAAGGGGATCGTAAGGAGTTTTTTGAGTGGGAGCTGCATTATAATCGCGGTTTTAAGGAACATCATACCGGAGCTGTATTAAAATATACTCAATCTTCTAAGGTCTTTACACAAGGACTAGGTACAGATCTTAAGAATGGTATTGCTCGTCGTAATCAGGGTTTAGCAGGACGTGTTAATTACAATTGGAGTTATCGCTATTTTGTGGACTTCAATTTTGGTTATACTGGTTCCGAGAACTTTCACAAGAGCCATCGTTTTGGCTTTTTTCCAGCCGTCTCCGGTGCATGGAATGTAGCTGAAGAAAATTTTATCAAAAAGAACCTGAAATGGGTAAATATGTTTAAAGTTCGTTACTCTTGGGGTAAGACAGGTAACGATAATTTAGGAAATATTCGTTTCCCTTATTTGTATAGTATAGCGTCAGATGGTGGTGGATATCAATTTGCTGATTATGGTTTCGATCGTAAATATAGTGGTATGTATTATTCGAGTGTCGCTTCAGAGAATGTGAGCTGGGAGATTGCTACAAAACAAGATCTGGGCATTGATTTCAGTTTTTTTAATGATAAATTTTCTGGTGCTATTGACTATTATCATGAGAAACGTACAGGTATTTATATGACACGTAAATACTTGCCTTGGGTTGTTGGTTTGCGGGGGGATAATCCTTCAGGTAATGTGGGTGAAGTTAAATCGCAAGGTTTTGATGGAAACTTTTCTTTGAAGCAAAAAATTGGAAAAGTAGATTTGACTATACGTGGGAATATGACATATGGTAAAAACGAAATTTTGGAGCGCGATGAAGAAAATACTCCGTATTGGTATAAAATGATGGAAGGTCATCGGGTAAATCAGGCGATGGGTTTAGTGGCTTTAGGGCTATTCAAGGATTATGAGGAAATTCGTAATTGGCCGAAACAATTTGGTGATGTTATGCCAGGTGATATTAAATATAAAGATATTAATGGTGATGGTGTAATTAATGATAATGATAAAGTGGCTATTGGAGCTACTACAAAACCTAATCTGACTTATGGTTTTGGTGTTTCTGCTCGTTGGAAAGGTTTGGATGTTAATGTGCATTTTCAAGGAGTAGGCAAATCTACTTATTTTATTAATGGTTCTACAGTATATATGTTCTCTGGCGGCGATGGATGGGGAAATGTATTGGAAGAGATGGCAAACTCAAACCGTTGGATTTTGGGTGTAAATGAGGACCCGAATGCTGATTATCCACGTTTGACTTACGGGAATAATGAGAATAATAATCGTTCTTCTACATTTTGGCTACGTAATGGTGCTTATCTGCGTTTAAAGACATTGGACATAGGCTATTCTCTTCCCAAGGCAATAGTGCGTAAGGTGCATATGAATAACGTGCGTTTGTTCTTTACTGGTACTAATCTGCTAACTTTCTCTAAATTTAAGTTATGGGATCCGGAAATGGGTAGTACGGATGGAAAGAAATATCCACTTAGTAAGACATTTTCTATGGGGGTGTCTGTTAATCTATAATAAGAAACTAATATGAAAAAAGTATTTATAATTTTATCCTTTATGGCAGGGCTAGGGGGACTTACCGGATGCTCTGATTATTTGGACTCTGATTATTTGTTCGATGAACGTATGTCTATAGAGGATGTATTCACTAATAAAGACTATACGAATCGTTGGTTGGCGCAGGGCTATGCTTACTTAGGTGATAATGCGTTGCAAGATATTTGTAGTAAAAGAACATTGCCTTTCAATTTTGCTGATGATATGTATTACGGTGATGGTGGTTATAAGGAATGGAAGAGCGGAGACTATAGCGAGAACGGAGTCAATGGTTGTAGTGAAAACGTTTGGAAGATGGCTTATCAAGGTGTTCGGCAAGTTTCTATTTTTTTGAATAATATTGATATGAATAAGGAATTTACTGCTGAAGAAATTTCTGATTTCAAAGGGCAGGCTCATTTCTTACGTGCCTACTTTTATTGGGCTATGCTTCGTTTATTTGGTCCAGTTCCAATTATTCCTGATGAAGGACTTGATTATATGAATAGTTATGACGAATTGGCTTGTCCTAGAAATTCGTATGATGAATGTGTAGCTTATATAACAGATGAATTACTAAAGGCCGCTAATGTATTGCCGTTGCAACGTTCGGTACAAGAGATTGCTCGTCCTACACGCGGTGCAGCTTTAGCGCTAAGAGCCAAGGTCTTGCTTTTTGCTGCAAGTCCACTTTATAATGGAAAAGCACCGGCTACGGTGTCTGCTGCTCTGATTAATAAGGATGGTAAGCATTTACTTCCGGATGCTTATGATGAATCAAAATGGGCTAAGGCTGCGGCAGCCGCTAAAGATGTAATGGATTTAAATTTTTATGAACTTTATACGTCCCCAGCTACTACTATTTCGAATGGTATTGCTTATCCTGCTACGGTAACTCCTCCTTATGATAAAGAGTTCTCTGATAAGGACTGGCCTAATGGTTGGCGGAACATTGATCCATTTGAATCTTATCGTTCATTGTTTAATGGTTCAGTAGCAGCTAGCTCTAATCCTGAACTTATTTTTACTCGTGGAACAAATGTAGGTAGCGAAGATATTCGTGTGATGGTAATCCATCAACTTCCGCGATTGACGGGAGGAGGATATAATTCGCAAGGTATGACACAGAAACAGTGTGATGCTTATTACATGAATGATGGTGAAGATTGCCCGGGTATGAACGATATGTATAAAGACCGTGCAGGTTATATGGGGCGTTATAATGCGCAAAAACGTGAGGAGGGTTTTGTTACAGAAGAAGAACTGGTTAATTATCCGGAACTTGGCCAACTGGGTGTTGGGGTATCTAAACAGTATGTACAACGCGAACCTCGTTTTTATGCTTCGGTAGCTTATAATGGGGGTACATGGAATTATTTGAAAGCATTGAATGATGATGATCATGATGAGCAAAGTAATGTACAGGTATTTTATTATCGTGGTGGTGGAAATGATGGTTATAAGTCTTCTTCCTATTGGCTACGTACTGGTATCGGTATAAAAAAATACGTACACCCAGATGACATTAGTTACACACAGAAAAATTCCTATGATGTTTCTCGCGTAGTGTTTAAACCAGATCCAGCTATTCGTTATGCGGAAGTATTGTTAATGTATGCTGAAGCTTTAAATGAGCTTTCTGGGACGTATGAGGTTCCTTCTTGGGATGGAAGTAAAACGCACTCTATCAAACGTGATATTACTGAGATGAAGAAAGGTATTCATCCTGTTCGTATCCGTGCAGGGCTACCTGATTATGGAGTGGATGTTTATAATGACATAGATAAATTCCGTATGAAGTTGAAGCGTGAGCGTCAAATTGAGCTTTTTGCTGAAGGGCATCGCTATTTTGATTTGCGGCGTTGGATGGATGCTCCTGAAGAAGAATCGGCATCAGTATATGGTTGTAATATATATGCCACTAGTGAGATGCGTGAGGAATTTCATACTCCGGTAATGTGTACCTCATTACCTACTATTTTTGCTGAGAAAATGTGGTTCTGCCCGATTAATCATACAGAACTGAAACGTAATGCTATGTTGGTGCAGAATCCAGGTTGGACTGATCCTGAATAATTATTTGAATGGTAAAGATGAAAAAATATATCAATTATTTTTTAGGTATGGTGGTAGCTGTATGCTTCGCATCATGCAACGACGAATGGAAAGATGAGCAATATTTGCAGATGGCTTCATTCAAAGCTAATGTGAATGGTCAGGGAGTGACTACTACATATGTTCGTTATAAGCCGGGTGGAGTGGTACGTTATGAACTTCCTGTGTTACTTAGTGGTTCTACAATGAATACTGATCCTATTAATGTAAAAGTGGCTCTGGATCCCGATACTTTAGCTGTATTGAATCAGAATGAATACGGTCATCGTGAGGAACTCTACTTTCAACAGTTACCCAGTAAGTATTATGAGATGCCAGAGTCTGTAGATATTCCTGCTGGCGAATGTTCAGCATTACTTTCTATCGACTTTAAGTTATCAGATGATTTAGATCAGGCTGATAAATGGGTATTGCCTTTACAAATAGTAGATGATTCTTCTTTAGGGTATCGTGCAAATCCGCGTAAATATTTTCGGAGAGCTATGTTACGTTTGTTGCCTTTTAATGATTATTCTGGTACGTATGATGCTTCCCAATATTTAATTTATTTTAAATCGGATACAGATGAAAAAGAACCGTTTGCTGTTAGTTCTCAGCGTGCGTTTGTGGTAGATGATCGTACTGTCTTTATTTATGCAGGCACGAGAGATATTGATTATTTGGATCGTAAACTTTATAAAATTTATATTCGCTTTCCTAAAGCAGATAGTGATTCTAAAACGTTAGAAGTATGGGCAGATAATGAAGAGTTAAATTTTGGACCTTATATTGATAAAGATGGAAATTCAGCTTATCAGTCTAATTTTAATATGTATTGGGAAATGGATGAATTGAAGCCATACTTAAAAAAGATTTTTATCACTATGAACTTGTATTATGAGTTTGATGACTATACTACAGTACCGGGACAACGCTTGCGTTATAAAGTGAAAGGATCTTTGTCTATGCAGCGAAACTTAAATACATTGATTCCTGATGAGGATCAACAGATTCAATGGTAAAAGTACCAATAAAAGCAGACATGGTTAACTGATGATTAATTTATGTTGCTAAACTGAAACGCAGGTTATCGCAAATTTTGATTTGATTCAGAATGGATTTGTGATAGCTTGCGTTTTAAACATTAAAAATGAAGAATGTTTGTAATATTTATTTTTTAAGAAAAAAATATGAAAAATACACACTGTAGGTTATTTTTAAACGTATGTTTAATGTTAGGTACTATTTTCTTTTTGTCTTGTGGCGGAGGTGATGATTCGCCACTTAATGAGAATGATCAGAAAGAAGATGATGGGCAGAAAAACGAAACAGTTATAGAGTCTGTTTCAAATTTTACAGCGAAAGAGACTAATAAGGCAAATGAATTACTATTGGAATGGAAAAATCCATCAGGAATTGTCGCTGTGGAGATATCTTATTTCTTGGAAGAAAATGGGGAATCTCCTGCAATTATAAATGTGCGTGTATATGGTGAGAAAAATAGCAAATATACACTCCAATTACCAGAATTTGGAACCTACCAAATTGCTGCTGTAGCCGTTGATAATTATGGTAAGCGTTCCGAGAAAGTGACGATTTCAGCTACTCCAGCCGAAAAAGACGCGATTGACCCAGATATAATAGCAGAGTATAAATTGCCGATTGCCGATCCTTTTGTGTTATACCATGAAGGTAAATACTATGCATATGGAACTCGTGTTAACGGATTCGAAGTGTATATCTCTGAAGATTTGAAGCAATGGAAGCGAAATGATATAAAGGCTTTGTCACCGGAAAATTCCTGGGGAACTAAATGGTATTGGGCTCCGGAAGTATATTATGTGAAATCAAAGAATTTGTTTTATATGTTCTATTCGGTGGAAGAACATATTTGTGTAGCTACTTCTACTAGCCCGGAAGGCCCCTTTATACAGAGGGAAAAGAAGCCTATTGTAGCAGATGAAAAAGGAATTGATACTTCGTTTTTTATAGATGATGATGGTACTCCTTATCTCTATTATGTACGATTTACCGGGGGAAACGTGATTTGGGTAGCAGAAATGAATGACGACTTGACCAGTATAAAAAAAGAAACATTGACTAAGTGTATAAGTGCTACTGAACCTTGGGAGAAGAAACAAGGGACGATTGCCGAAGGTCCTTCGTTGTTGAAGAAAGGGAATACTTATTACCTGATATATTCAGCAAACCACTATGAAAGTAAAGACTATGCTGTAGGATATGCAACGGCTAGTTCTCCTAAAGGACCTTGGACCAAGTATAGCGGAAATCCGATTCTCCGGAGAGACAAAGAGGCTGCTAAGTCTGTAGGGCTAGTCGGTACAGGACATGGAGCACCGTTTGTCTGTGCCAATGGAAGTTATAAATATATCTTTCATGCTCATGCAAGTGAGACAAGTGTAGGCCCCCGTACTTCCTATATCAGTAACTTTAATATCTCCGATAAAGGAGTAATTAGTATCACAGGAGAAACGATTGAACCAGTGAGAATAAAGTAACCCTATAAACTAGGAATATTATGAAAAATATCCGATTTAATATGCTGTTAGGAATCTGTTTCTTTCTCTTATTTGCATTATTAGGTGCATGCGGTGGGGGCGACTCGCCTATCACGGATGAAATAGATGATGGAAAGCAGGATGGACAGGGCCCAAAAACAGTACCTCCGGTTACCAATCTTGTGGCGGAGAAAACGGAGAGAGCGAATGAATTGCAAGTAAGCTGGACTAATCCTGTCGGAGCTATTTCTGTAGAGATCTCTTATTTGTTAGAGGGAGATAAACCTGAGAACACAGCAAAGAAAAACATACGTATTGCTACAGAAAAGGTTGGTTCACTGTTAATAGTTGTCTCTGAACCGGGAACATATATTGTGACTGCCGTCGCTGTCGATAATTATGGGAAACGCTCGGAGGAATTGACGGTCACTGCTACGCCGCTTCGTGAAGAAGAGGTAGTGAGAACCCGTTTCCTGGAAAGAGCTGACATCCTGATGACTTCGTTAATGAATCTTTGTTTCGGAAAGTCTGCACGTGACTGTTGGAATACAAGATATCCGCTTGCTACTGGACCTTATTGGGATGGAGATGCCGTAGTCTGGGATCAAGGAGCAGGGCTTTCTGGCTATGTAGCTTTGCGTGGAGCTTCAATCGGGGTATCTGCTTATGAAAAAAAGTATGCAGATTTGACTGACCGTATGTTTAACAGTATCAATCGTTTTATCACAACTGATAACAAGCGCAGCGCTTACGCAGTTTATCCGCAAAACGGAAATGAAAGGTATTATGACGATAATGTCTGGATAGGACTGGATATGGCGGAACTGTATGAACAGACAAAGGAAAATCGTTTCTTGGAGAAGGCGAAAATGGTTTGGGATTATTTGATGGTGGGAAACACCAGTTCATGTGGTGGCGGTATTCTTTGGAGGGAAATACCGGCATACAGTAATAAACATACATGTTCTACCGCACCGGCTGCAGTATTGGGATGTAAATTATATCAGATAACCAAAGAGCAGAAGTATCTGGATAAAGCTAAAGAATTTTATGCATGGTTGATACAATACATGCAAGATCCGAGTGATCACCTTTTCTATGATAATATTACTCCTTCGATGACTATAGGTAAAAGTAAGTACAGTTACAATTCCGGTCAGCCAATGCAGGCTGCTTGTTTATTGTACAATATAACAGGAGAACAACAATATCTGAATGAAGCGCAGCAGATTGCCCGTTCAGCCTACAGTAAGTGGTTTACCTTGTATGACTCAAAAGAACTGGGAGAAAAGTTCTATCGTATAAATGGAGATCATGCCTGGTTTTATTCTGTATTGTTTCGTGGTTTCCTTGAACTGTATAAGATTGATGGAAGAAGGGATTATGTCACTGCGTTCGAGAAGAGCATGTTGCAGGCTTGGATGTCAGAATGCCGGAATCAAACAACTAATCTGCTGAGTAATAATTATTTTATCGGTAAAACGAATTCTTCTTGGCAAGTCCTGCACGAAGGAGCTTTTGTCGAGATGCTGGCTCGTTTAGCTGTACTGGAACTAGAAGGAAAATAATGAAGAATAAGATGTATAAAATGAAAAATGATGGTTGGATACATGATATAGCGAAGGCACTGTGTTGCATATTCCTGATAATGACATCGGGTGGTATGCTTTATAGCTGTTCCAGTGAAAATGAAGACCCTGTGCCACCGGTTCAGGAAGGTACGGAAAATGACGAAAAGGAAAAATACACCTATGTGTATCAGTTGAAGGCAGATAATTATAATATGCCGACAGAGGGTACTATCTCTCCTGAGTATGATGACTCTCCTGAGGGAAAAGATATTAGTAGTTTGGTTGATGGAGACTGGACAACTTCTTTCTATACTCCTAATAATTCTGTCTCTATCATCTGGAAGGGAAAAGAACCGGTTGTAGCGCGTTATTATTCGGTTATGGCAACCGGAGATAAAGAAGGAAATGCACCTGGTGCGTGGTCTCTTTACGGATCGAATGACAATGTGAAGTGGGTCGAACTAGATAATAGAATTCGGCAGGAGTTTGAAAAAAGGGAGAAAAAGTTTTTGGAGTTGAGACATAAGGAGGCGTATCAGTACTATAAACTGACCATTCATCGGAATCAAGGCGGAAAAGGAATCGAAATTCAGGAATGGATGTTACAGACCAAGCGGACAATTGATACTCCCTTACTGACTGATTTTCCGGAAGGGAGTACTCCTAAGGAGATAGGGAAACGGTTGGGAAAACTTTTTGCAAAGGGGAAACATAATGGGAAAACTCTCAGTTATCCGGAAACTTTTACTTGGAACGGAGCATTGAAATATGCGGAAGTAGCGAAAGACAATGAACTGATCCGGTCCTTGAAAGATGGGTTTGAGTCTTTTTTTACTACTGATAGGCACTTTTTGCCTGGGATGGACCATGTTGACCGGAATATGTTCGGTAGTCTTCCTCTCACATTGTATCTGATCACTAAAGATGAACGATATCGGGAAATGGGTATACCTTACGCAGATACCCAATGGGAAGTACCGGAAAATGCAAGTGCAAGTGCGAAGTCATGGGCAGCGAAGGGATATAGCTGGCAAACTCGCTTGTGGATTGATGACATGTATATGATTCCTGTCATTCAAACGCATGCTTATAAAGTGACCGGTGAGTTGAAATACGTTGAGCGCGCTGCTAAAGAAATGGCGATGTATCTGGATGAGTTGCAACGTACGAATGGACTTTTCTATCATGCATCGGATGTACCCTATTTTTGGGGAAGAGGAAACGGATGGGTGGCGGCAGGGATGGCAGAAGTGCTTCGCTATCTGCCGGAATCGAGCCCATATCATTTGCCTATTGTAAGAGGTTTCCAAACTATGATGGCAAGTCTGAAAAATTATCAAACAGAAGAGGGTATGTGGAGACAGTTGATTGATAAACCGGACTGCTGGGTAGAAACATCGGGCTCGGCTATGTTTACTTACGCATTTATTATGGGAGTGAAATATGGATGGTTACCGGTAAAAGAGTATGGTGAAGCTGCTCGAAGAGCATGGTTGGCTATGCTTACTTATATAAACTCGAATGATAAAGTAAGAGAAGTGTGTGTCGGTACTAACAAAAAGAATGATATGCAGTATTATTATGATCGTCCCCGTAATACGGGGGATTATCATGGGCATGCACCTTATCTTTGGTGTACGGTTGCTCTTCTAGAAGAATAAACTTTTTATTATCTAATGACTAAAAATATCGTTATGTATAAAAGAATACTTTTTTTATTATGCATTTTGCCTTTTCAGCTATTAATGGCACAGAGCAAGTTGACGGATTTTCCTCAAGGGTATACTCCGGAAGAAGTCGGTAATCGCCTGGCATATCGTTTTATGGAGAAATATAGAATAAGCGATAGAAAAGGAATTGGTTATGCTGATACATTTAATTGGAGTGGTGCCCTTAAGTATGCAGCAATCGCCAAAGACGAAAGACTGGTTAAGCTGTTGCAAAATAAGTTTGATTCGTTGTTTACGACAAAAAAGAATATTTTGCCTAAAAAGACGCATGTAGATTGGAATATGTTCGGCAGTCTATGTTTGGAACTGTACAAAATAACTAAAGATAAACGTTATTTGGACTTAGGAATCTCTTATGCTGATACGCAATGGGAACTTCCCGGGAATGCAAAAGCCAAAGAAAAGGAATGGGATGCGAAAGGATATTCTTGGCAAACTCGTCTATGGATTGACGATATGTATATGATTACCATTGTACAAACTCAGGCTTACAAAGTGACCGGAGACCGGAAATATATTGATCGTGCAGCCAAAGAAATGGTGCTTTATTTAGATGAGTTGCAACGCCCGAATGGGCTTTTCTACCATGCACCGGACGTTCCTTTTTATTGGGGACGTGGTAATGGATGGATGGCGGCAGGGATGGCAGAATTACTTCAATGTTTGCCTGAGGATAGTAAATATCGTCCGCGTATTTTGAAAGGTTATCGCAAAATGATGAAGAGTCTGAAAAAATATCAGACGTCCGATGGCTTGTGGAATCAGTTAATAGACCAGCCTGATTGTTGGGCTGAGACTTCGGGATCTGCTATGTTTACTTTTGCATTTATTACCGGAGTCAAGCAAGGATGGCTCAAGGCAAAAGAATATGGTCCGGCAGCCCGCAAAGCATGGATGGCTTTAGTACCGTATATTAATGAGAAGAATGATGTAAGAGAAGTGTGTGTGGGAACGAATAAAAAGAATAGTAAGCAGTATTATTATGATCGCCCTCGTCATACCGGTGATTATCACGGTCAGGCTCCTTATCTTTGGTGTACGGTTGCTCTTCTGGAAAAATAACGGTGAATACGGGCAATTATGTCCTTTATTAAAATAATTTGGGACTAAAATCTCATTTATTGACCTGTTTTTGGCAGGTTGAATAAAAGGAAACCTCTACTTTTGTTCCATGCCAAAAACCATTTAAAACTATAACATAAATATGCATAACTTTGTTAAGACCCTTTTTTCTGTTTTGCTACTATTTTTCTGTTCAGTATTGACTGCACAAAATAGGATGAATGACGCCAGAGATCCAAATCGTATTTGGCTTGATTCGGAAGTCACTCATCATGGAGATTATCAGTGGAAAATGATGAAAGCAGGCGATACCACAGATCCGGGTGAGAAGATATCTTCATCAGATTATCCGACTGAAAAATGGTTGCCAGCCATTGTTCCCGGTACAGTCTTAAATTCTTTAGTGTATAACCAAAAATACCCTGAACCTTATTATGGAGTTAATAATAAGATTGAATCGAAGCTGATTCCTGATATTTCTCAGGTCGGACGAGATTTTTATACTTATTGGTTCCGTACCGAGTTTGCAGTTCCTCAATCTTTTAAGGGGAAGAATGTTTGGTTACAGCTGGATGGAATCAATTATCGGGCAGAAGTATGGGTGAATGGGAATTTGCTTAGTACCGTCAATGGTATGTTTATACAGGACTATATTAATGTGACCGATTTTGTAAAGATAGGGAAGAATAATGCACTGGCTGTAAAAGTGTATCCGGTTGATGTTCCCGGAAGTACTAAGCCGAAGTCTTGGGGGGCTGCGGGAGAATTCCATAATGGTGGTAACGGCAATATCGGATTGAATACTACGATGTTGATGACTGTAGGCTGGGACTTTACCTTTATGGATGGCATCCGTGACCGCAATACAGGTATCTGGAAAAACATTTCTATCTATGCTACCGGAAAGGTAGCTCTACGTCATCCGTTTATTAAGTCTGAATTGCGTAAACCGGATTATGACCAGGCACGTGAGACCGTATCTGTAGAAGTGATTAATTCGTCAACTAGCAATAGTGGAATTAATTGCAAAGTAAAGGGTGAGATTGTAGGTGAGAATATATCTTTTGAGAAATCATTCCGAGTGATTCGGGGAGAACAAAAACTGGTTACTTTTTCTCCGGAAGAGTTTCCGCAACTTGTGATGAATTCTCCTCGCTTGTGGTGGCCGGTCAACAAAGGACCGCAAAACTTATATGATTTGAAGTTGACAGTATCAGTTGATGGAGTGATCTGCGATTCTGTAAAGACAAGGTTTGGTATTCGTGAAATCACTTCCGATACTAAAACTCCTGACAAATCACGTGTCTTTTATGTGAATGGTAAACGGTTGTTTATCCGTGGTACGAACTGGATACCGGAAGCTATGTTGAGACACTCTGACGAACGTACTTATGCTGAATTGCGCTATACCCGCCAGTCGGGCGTCAACCTTCTGCGTATGTGGGGAGGTGGCATTGCCGAATCTGACTATTTCTTTCAGCTCTGTGATGAACTGGGTTTGCTGGTATGGCAGGAATTCTGGATGACAGGAGATACTCGTCATCCGCATGACAAGGCTCTCTATATGAGTAACGTGGAATCTACAGTGAAGCGTATTCGTAATCATCCGTCTCTGGCTTACTATGTTGCTTCCAATGAAAGCACAGAAATGACCGGTACTCCCGAACTGCTGAATCAGTTGGATGGTACACGCGGATATCAGATGCAGTCGGAGTGTGCTGGAGTACATGATGGCAGCCCTTATAAACAGGTGAATCCGATGCAGCATTATGAAAATACAGCTTCTCCCAGAGGGAGCCGTGTAGATGGCTTTAATCCTGAATATGGTGCACCGACTCTTCCTACAGTAGAAATACTCCGGGAAATGATGGATGAGAAAGACTTGTGGCCCATCAACAAAGAAGTGTGGGATTACCTGGATGGAAATGGTTTTCATCTGATGACTACGATGTATACGGACTTGGTGAATCATTATGGAAAGTCATCTTCGATTGATGAATTTGCTCAGAAGGGACAATTGCTGGGTGCAATAAACTCCAAAAGCATTTGGGAAGTATGGAACTATAATAAGCTGGATTACGGTGACCGTTTTTGTTCAGGTCTTTTGTTCTGGTATCATAACTGCTCGATGAGGCAGGTAGCTTCCCGTATGTGGGACTGGTCTCTTGAACCGACAGCTTCGCTTTATCATACGGCCAATTCTTTGGAACCTTTGCATGCTCAGTTCGATTATCTTAAGAATACGGTTTCTGTGGTGAATGATTTCTATCGTTCTTTCGATAACTATAAGGTTACGGCACAGGTGTATGATATAAATAGTCGGAAAGTGTTTGAAGAATCGGCTGCTGTTAATTTACCGGCAGATGGAGTAGCGAATGATGCATTGACCATTCGTTTTCCCGATGGCATCTCTCAGGTTCACTTTATCAAATTAATACTGAAAGATGAGAAGGGAAAAGAAATTTCTTCTAATTTCTACTGGCGTTCCAACGATAAGTACGAAGGAAAGACGACCTTGACCGGTCCGGCAGCCTCTGGATTTGAGGATTTGAGTAAACTTCGGGCTTCTAAAGTGAAACTGGCTTATAAAGTGAGGGAAGAAGGTGATAACTATTTTGTTGATATCACTATGAGAAATACATCCAATCAGATAGCTTTCTTCAATCAACTGCAATTTCTTAATGCAAAGATGAGTCCGATACGCCCATCATTCTATACGGATAATTTCTTCTCCCTGACTCCGGGTGAAAAGAAAACAGTAACGATTGAGACGGCAAAGGAAAAACTGAGCGAAGGAGCAATGCTGGTATTGAAAGGATGGAATATCGATAGCCAGAAATATAAACTTAAGTAAGATGAAACTTAAATTTATAGCTTCATTGATAGGCGGATTGTTTAATTGAGTTTTAGCGAATCGGACAAAGGAACTGATGTTCACCAAATGATAAAGAGAATACTATGACTTCTAGAAGAGAATTCTTAAAAAAGGCAGGGCTGTTGACCGCAGCTTTCACTGTACCTAGCCTCAATACGCAGGGAGGAACAACGCAATCCAGACTGAGTCTGAAGAATACAAAGATTGCCGTAGATGATCGGTGGGATGTTATTGTAGTTGGCGGAGGACCTGGTGGTTGTGCTGCCGCTATCTCGGCAGCACGCGAAGGGGCCAAGACTCTATTGATTGAAGCAATGGGCCAACTTGGCGGGATGGGGACAGCCGGTATGGTTCCGGCATGGTGTCCGTTTTCTGATGGTGAGAAAATCATTTATAGAGGTTTGGCAGAGAAAATCTTTGAAGCTTCGAGAAAAGGAGTACCGCATGAGAGAAAACAGAAAATGAATTGGGTGAGTATAAATCCCGAATATTTGATGACAGTTTATGATCAGATGGTTGCTGAATCGGGAGCCCGAGTACTCTTCTTTTCAAGAGTTGCCGCTGTAGAAAAAGTAGCCGATGAAACGGTAGATGCTATTATTGTTGCAAATAAATCCGGGCTTGTTGCTTTCAAGGCAAAAGTTTTTATTGATGCGACAGGTGATGGGGATTTGGCGGCATGGGCAGGCGCATCATTCAAAAGAGGAGATGATAGTGGGGTGGTACAGAGCTCATCTTTATGTTTCTCGTTTGCCAATGTCGATAGCTATAACTACAATCTGACGGGGCCTTCATTGCATACTAGCAATAAGAACAGCCCTGTTTATAAAGCGATTGAGTCTGGGAAATATCCATTGATAGATAAGCATTTTAATAGTAATTTTATTGGTCCGGATGTGGTACAGTTCAATGCCGGACATCTTGATAATGTTGATTCAACGGATCCTTGGGCTACTACGCAGGCAATGATGGTAGGTCGGCAAATTGCCGGACAATATTTGGAAGCAATGAAGGACGTTCAACCCAAAACTTTTGGTAGTGCTTTTTTGGTGAAGACTGCTTCTTTGCTTGGAGTCAGAGATAGCCGTCGGATTGAAGGTGATTATACTTTTACGGTAGAGGACTGGAAAGAACGTAGAACTTTTGAGGATGAAATCGGACGTAATTGCTATTATATAGATGTTCATAAACCAGGTCATAAAGAGACGCGTTATAAAAAAGGGGAGTCTCATGGAATACCTTATCGCTGCCTGACACCAAAAGGACTGAAAAATGTATTGACCGCAGGGCGCTGTATATCTACTGATGAAGAAGCATTCGGGAGTTTAAGGGTAATGCCTCCTTGTCTGGTGACTGGCGAAGCTGCCGGAATGGCTGCAGTACATGCTATAAAACAGGCAAGGAATGATGTCCACAAAATCGATACTGATTATCTGCGTAAAAGATTGAAGGAGGAGGGACAATATCTGTTGTAAAGGTAAATGATTTATTATGAATAAAGCAGGAAAATAAGATGAAACTAAAACTCGTAATTAGTCTGACCGGTATATTGATGTTATGTGGATTTACCATGAAACCTTCTACGGATACGACTACAGGTAAAGAGGATAACAGAAATTGGGTACTTGGTCCCTTCGTACGTCCTGAAGGTGCTAATCCCGTAATTTCACCTCAACCTACTTCTTTTTATTGTCCGATGCAGAAGCAACAGGTGAAGTGGGAAGAGAGTGATACATTCAATCCGGCGGCTACCGTGAAAGACGGGAAAATAGTCGTACTTTACCGGGCGGAAGATAATTCAGCACAGGGCATCGGTAAAAGGACTTCACGTATCGGATATGCTGAGAGCACGGATGGAGTCACGATGACAAAGCTGGATACTCCAGTATTATTTCCAGCGGAAGATAACTTTAAAGGTATAGAATGGCCCGGTGGCTGTGAGGACCCGCGTGTAGCAATGACGGAAGACGGACTGTATGTGATGCTTTATACGGCATGGAACCGGAAGACACCGCGTATCGCTGTAGCCACCTCCCGGGATCTGAAAAACTGGACAAAACATGGACCCGCTTTTGAAAAGGCCTATGACGGACGTTTCACTAAAATAGCCAGTAAATCCGCTTCCATACTGACTAAAGTAAAGAAAGAAAAGCTTGTTATTGATAAAGTAGATGGCAAGTATTTCATGTACTGGGGAGAGTATGCTGTTCATGCAGCTACTTCTGACAATCTTGTGGACTGGTATCCAGTGCTGGACGAGAAGAATGAATTAAAGAAGTTGGCGAGACCGCGTAAAGGTCATTTTGACTGTCAGATGACAGAATGCGGACCTCCGGCAATACGGACTAAAAAGGGGATCGTACTTCTATATAATGGAAAAAATGCAGGAAAAGAGAGGGACACCGATTATCCGGTAGGAGCCTATTGTGCAGGACAACTCTTGTTTGATAATAATGATCCTTATAAAGTTTTGGATCGGTTAGATAAACCTTTCTTTGTACCTGAGGCCTCTTTTGAGAAAAGTGGGCAATACAAAGATGGAACGGTGTTTATTGAGGGATTGGCGTATTATAAGAAGAAATTATATCTCTATTATGGTTGCGCAGACTCGAGAATAGCAGTGGCTGTATGCGATAATGTAAGGAATCTGAAAGTTAGATGATTAGTTGTATATATTCTATAATTGTATAATAAATAAAAATAAGTCGTTATGTGTAAAAAACTACTTTTATTATTGCTTTTGCTACCTTTTCAACTATTATGTGCTCAGACTAAGTTGTTGACGGACTTTCCGGAGGGTTATACCCCTGAAGAGGTCGGCAAGCGTTTGGCATATCGCTTTATAGGTGAGAAGCACGCGCTTCATGCCGGTAAATGGATTGGGTATCCAGAGACGTTTTATTGGAATGGTGCACTAAAATATGCTGCGGTAACAAAAGATAAAGAGCTGATTAAACTTTTGCAGAATAAGTTTGAACCTCTGTTTACATCAGAGAAAGCATTGCAACCGATTATGAATCATGTTGATTTGAATATGTTTGGCAGCTTGCCACTGGAAATGTACCACGTGACAAAAGATAAGAAATACTGGTATCTGGGATTGCCTTATGCTGATTCTCAATGGGAAGTTCCTGCAAATGCCAAACCAAAAGAAAAAGAATGGGCTGAAAAAGGATATTCTTGGCAAACACGTTTGTGGATTGATGACATGTATATGATTACGATTGTGCAGACCCACGCATACAAAGTGACAAAAGACCGTAAATATATTGACCGGGCAGCGAAAGAAATGGTTATGTACTTGGACGAGCTGCAACGTCCGAATGGACTTTTCTATCATGCTCCGGATGTTCCTTACTATTGGGGACGTGGAAATGGATGGATGGCAGCGGGTATGTCGGAGTTGCTCCGGTGTTTGCCCAAAAAACATAAAGACCGTGCCCGTATCTTAGAAGGTTATCAGAAGATGATGAAAAGTTTGAAAGAATATCAGAATGCAGAAGGGTTGTGGAACCAACTGATTGATAAACCTGATTGCTGGACGGAATCATCAGGATCGGCTATGTTTACTTTCGCATTCATAATGGGGGTTAAGAATGGTTGGCTGGATGCTGACGAATATGCACCTGCTGCTCGAAAAGCGTGGCTGGCTTTAGTTCCATACGTTAACGAAAAGAATCAAGTAAAAGCTGTTTGTGTAGGAACAAATAAAAAGAATGACTTGCAGTATTATTATGATCGTCCTCGTCGTACGGGTGATTATCATGGACAGGGGCCCGTCCTTTGGTGTACTGTCGCTCTTTTAGAGAAATAACTGATTATTCCTTGTCCTTGTTTTATTGCTGAGTAAATCACAGTAAATCATATTCCGTAGTTTCCCTTTTTAGAGGGGAAACTGCGGTTCTTTTTATAATAATGGATATGGTTCTATGAAACAGAATATCTCTGATACCGGCAATGGATGGATGGAAAAAAGGACATTATATGTTCTGTTTTGGTATTATTTTATTCATTCTACGTACATTTAGAACGGATTCTTCTACTAATTGCTCAATTTGTTTTACTGAGATAGAGTGATCTTCGCTAATTTTGTACTCGTTGATAAGAGCCGGAATGGCTTGAAAATATATCTAAATAAAGTATTAACAGAATCAGAATTAGTTGCTGATTCATATAATTATGATGAGCTGTATGAACTTAAAATTCTTGCTTTGTGGAATAGCTACTGTACTATTGACCGGAACTGTTAAGGCTGTTGACTATACGCCGGAACAGGTGAATGCACATGTTTCTTTGAAAGTGCCTGGAAATAAGGCCAAGCAGTACCCTTTAATTTTGAAGAGAGTGCAGAATGATAATTCTACCTATCAGTTAGTTGCATCTGAAAGCATTCCGCTGACGATTTCTCAGAAGATCAAAGAAACTAATGGACGTCTACATATTGACATGTGTATTACAGCTCTGGAGGATGTGTACTTTAATTATGGACAGAAGGTAGTTACTGGTTTCCGCCATGACGATTGTTTGTTTTATATGCCCGGATTCTGGTATCGTCGCAATCTGCGTTCACCTAAAGAAGCTCCTTCGTTTCATACATCTGATAGTTGGGTAGTCCGTGAGGACAGGTTGAGTGCTCCACTGACCGGAATTTATAATGAAAAGGACAAGCGATATATGACGGTAAACCGGCTGGATAAGTTTACGACTGACGCTTTGACTACGCATAAAGAAGGTGAAGTAATTCTTTCCGGAAAAACATCTCTGGGCTTTACAGGTTTTGAGAACCAGAATGGAGTGGCTGCCCTTTCTTTCGGTTTTCCTTATCAGGAAGCTCCCAGAAGCTATATCCGTAAATTGACATTGGCTCCTAAGGTAGAAGCTTTTCAGTTATTGAAGAAAGGGGAAAACGTAATGTTAACTTGGGAAATCTCAGAAAGTAGTGCTGATGATTTCTCCGATTTTATACGTCAGACTTGGGAATATTCTTATGATACTTATGCTCCGAAACCTGTTGATACTCCTTATTCTATTCCGGAAATGAAGCAGACACTTAGTCATTACTTTGTGAATAGCTTGGTAAGTAGGCCGGAATTGACCTATAATTCGGGTGTAGGTTTGCGTACGGATGATTGTAAAAGTAATGGTGAGGCAGAAATAGGTTTTGTCGGGCGTGTTCTTTTGAATGCATTCAATGCATGGGAGTATGGCTGGGAGAATAATCGCGAAGAATTGAAAGACAATAGTCTAAAGATTTTTGATAGTTATTTGAAGAACGGTTTTACTCCGGCAGGTTTCTTTAAGGAGTTTGTTAACTTAAACCGTGGATTTGAGGAACCGGTGCATAGTATTCGACGTCAGTCTGAGGGAATTTATGCGATGCTTCATTTCCTGGCGTACGAAAAGGAGCAAGGGCGCAAACATCCGGAATGGGAACAGCGGGTAAAGCAAATGTTTGAGATGTTTCTGAAACTCCAAAATGCTGATGGAAGTTTCCCAAGAAAATTCCGTGATGATTTTACGATTGTTGATAAGAGCGGTGGTAGTACTCCTTCAGCTACATTGCCATTGGTGATGGGATATAAGTATTTCAAAGACAAGCGATATCTTGCCAGTGCCAGAAAAACAGCCGAGTATCTTGAAAAGGAGCTGATCTCCAAAGCTGATTATTTTTCTTCTACACTGGATGCAAACTGTGAAGATAAAGAAGCGTCGTTATATACAGCTACTGCTACGTATTATCTCTCACTGATAACGAAAGGTGAAGAACATAAACATTATGCTGATTTGACAAAGAAAGCCGCATATTTTGCTTTGTCCTGGTATTATTTATGGGATGTTCCGTTTGCTCCCGGACAAATGTTGGGAGATATCGGTATGAAGACTCGTGGTTGGGGAAATGTGTCAGTAGAAAATAATCATATCGACGTATTTATCTTCGAATTTGCTGACGTACTTCGTTGGTTATCTAAAGAGTATAAAGAGAACCGCTTGTCAGATTTTGCAGAGGTGATTTCGACCTCTATGCGTCAGTTGTTACCCCATGAAGGGCATATGTGTGGAATTGCCAAAGTGGGTTATTATCCGGAAGTAGTTCAGCACACTAACTGGGACTATGGAAAGAATGGTAAAGGATATTATAATGATATTTTTGCCCCAGGATGGACGGTTGCTTCTTTATGGGAACTTTATACTCCCGGACGCGCTGAAACTTTCCTGAAAAAATAAAGTGATGCAGGTTGTATCTGGAGAAATCTTTTAAATTATATCATGATGAAACAATTGATTATCTTATTAGTTGTATTTTTAAATTGTTCGTACTTGTCTGCCCAGTGGAAGCCTGCAGGAGAACGAATTAAAACAGAATGGGCTACCAAAATAGATGTTGAGAATGTGTTGCCCGAGTATCCCCGTCCAATTATGGAACGTCCGGATTGGATGAATCTGAATGGGTTATGGAATTATGCCATTGCTCCGGTAGGGCAGGCTGCTCCTCAAAAATATGATGGACAGATTTTGGTTCCTTTTGCGATAGAGTCTAGTTTGTCCGGTGTTGGAAAAAGGCTTGGAAAGGATAATAACTTGTGGTATCAACGCAAATTCTCTGTACCATCAAAATGGAAAGGTGAACGTGTATTGTTACATTTTGGAGCTGTTGACTGGAAGGCTGATATTTGGGTAAATCAAATCAAAATAGGACAACATACAGGAGGTTTTACTCCTTTCTCATTTGATATCACTCCTGCTTTAAAAAATGGAGAGAATGAACTGGTGGTAAAAGTTTGGGACCCTACTGATAATGGTACTCAGCCTAGAGGAAAACAAGTGAATAAACCGTCGGGTATCTGGTATACGCCGGTAAGTGGAATATGGCAGACGGTGTGGCTGGAATCTGTGCCTGCACAGTTTATTACGAACATCAAGACAACCCCTGATATCGACTTGAATAAGTTGGTGGTAGAGGTTGCTACTGATAAGAAGAAGCTTTCGAGCAAAATAGAAGTAAAGGTGTTCGATGGTAAGGAGTTGGTGGCTAAAGGGATTTCTATTAATGGTGTTCCTGTTGAAGTCGCTATGCCAGCTGATGTAAAGTTATGGTCACCGGATTCTCCTTCTCTATATGATTTGGAAATCAGTTTGTTTGAAGGGAATAAGCTGATGGATAAGGTTAAGAGTTATGCTGCTATGCGTAAGTTCTCTACCAGGAGAGATAAAAACGGTATTGTGCGTTTGCAGTTAAATAATAAAGATTTATTCCAGTTTGGTCCTTTAGACCAGGGATGGTGGCCTGACGGTTTGTATACAGCTCCTTCGGATGAAGCTTTGGTATATGATATTCAAAAGACGAAAGATTTTGGCTATAATATGATTCGCAAACATATCAAAGTGGAACCGGCTCGTTGGTATACGCATTGTGACCGTTTGGGAATTATTGTATGGCAGGATATGCCGAGCGGAGATAAAAATCCGGAATGGCAGATGCGTGAGTATTTTACAGGAACGGAAAGAAAACGTTCTGCAGAATCGGAGGCAACCTATCGTAAAGAATGGAAAGAAATTATCGACTGTCTTTATTCTTATCCTTGTATCGGTACATGGGTGCCGTTTAATGAAGCTTGGGGACAGTTCAAGACTCCGGAAATTGCTGAATGGACAAAGCGATATGATCCTTCACGACTCGTGAATCCTGCTAGTGGTGGTAATCATTATACGTGCGGTGATATGCTTGATTTACATCATTATCCGGGTCCGGAAATGTTTTTGTATGATGCTCAACGTGCTACTGTGCTCGGAGAATATGGTGGTATCGGTTTGGTATTGAAAGAGCATCTTTGGGAACCTGATCGTAACTGGGGATATGTCCAATTTAATACTTCTAAAGAGGCCACTGATAAATACTTGGAGTATGCCAATGTGTTGAAAGATCTGATTCCTCGTGGATTCTCTGCCGCTGTTTATACACAGACTACAGATGTTGAGGTAGAAATAAACGGATTGCTAACTTATGACCGTAAGGTTATTAAACTGGACGAAAAGGCATTGAGGAAGATTAATAGGGAAATTTGTGATGCTCTGAAATAATTGGCTTCAATTATCACATAATATTTATCTGATTGTTGGTATGGGGCGGACTAAAACACTTTTTTAGCCCGCCCTTATAGGATTATCACTAGTTTTCTATCAAACATAATTAAGAATAGATACAATGACTTCAAAAAGAAATTTCTTGGAGAAGGCTGGTTTACTTACTGTTTCTGCTATTAATAATGCATAAAAGGATAGTAGTAGAATCTCTGGTTCCATATGTGATGTATACTTTGCTTACAAGGTGTAGTGATTTTGTACGAAAATATAGTAACTTTGCCTGCATCGTATAATTATAAACTTAAAAAGTCTGTCTATGATAAAGAAAGAGATGAGCGCTCTTTTACTTCTTTGTATCCTGTTGGTTTACAGTGGAAAAAGTAGCGCAATGAATAAAGGAGAGAAGAATATTCCGAACAAAGAAGTGAGTGTTGAGTCAGATCGTCTGCCTATTGCTGATCCATATGTGATGCTCTACAATAATAAGTATTATGCCTATGGTACCGGTGGTACAACAGCAGGTGAAGGCTTCGCCTGCTTCTCCTCCGATGATTTGAAAAATTGGAAACGGGAAGGGCAAGCACTGTCGGCTGCAGATTCATATGGAGAGTGGGGCTTTTGGGCTCCGGAGGTTTACTATATTAAATCAAAAAAGAAGTTTTATATGTTCTATTCTGCGGAAGAGCATATCTGTGTAGCTACTTCTGATTCCCCGGCAGGTCCCTTCCGGCAAGAAGTAAAACATCCTATTTGGGAGGAAAAGAGCATTGATACCTCTCTCTTTATAGATGATGACGGTACTCCGTATCTTTATTTTGTACGCTTTACAGATGGAAATGTGATTTGGGTAGCTCAGATGACCGATGATTTGATGAAGATCAAGACGGAAACTTTGTCGGAGTGCATAAAAGCGGAGGAGCCGTGGGAACTTTTGCAGGCTAAGGTTGCAGAGGGACCTTCAGTCTTGAAGAAGAATGGAACCTATTACTTGATTTATTCAGCCAACCACTATCAGAATAAAGGTTATGGAGTAGGTTATGCTACGTCTGAATCGCCAATGGGACCATGGATTAAATATAGTAAGAATCCGCTTTTACAAGGCGTTGAGGCGATAGGATTGGTAGGTACCGGTCATGGTGCACCTTTCCAATGTAAAGATGGTAGCTGGAAATATATTTTCCATGCCCATTGGAGCAAAGAGAAAATACATCCACGTACTTCCTTTTTTAAGAATTTTGCTATTTCAAACCAAGGAGTCGTTTCTATTAGTGGGAAGGTAATTGAGCCAAGAATCGTGAAATAACAACTCTGATAACTGAAAACGAATCAGGCACTTGACAAATGTTTTTAAATGTTGTATATTTGTAGTTCTAAACCTGAACAGAATCATTTAAGAACGGCAAATAAAATGAGAAAATTAGTATGGAATCATCTTCTATGGTGGTATAATATAGTAACAAATAGTGCTTGTCCCTTTGGTGTATATTAGGGGATAGGATGCTTTAATATAGGAAAAGGCTGCAAACTTTATGAGGTTTGCAGCCTTTTTTGTCTTATAAATTCGAAGATTATTCTGTCGATTTCTATTTTAGAGTAACAGGGACGTTTATAATAAACGATCACAGTATTTATTATAAACCCGCCTGTCGTTTATGTGCTAACTTGTCGCTATTTTTTGTATGAGTAGAGTGCCCGTTCTCTGATGGTGGCTAGAAGTAGTAATTATAGCCACCATTGGAAGTCGGTAATCTAACGATATAAAGTCCTTAAGTACTTTATTTATGCATGGAGTTCCAGAATAAACCGGCATCCCTTTGTATAACCTGTATCCAACGTCAGGCTGCCATTCATTTTCGTAGCGATGAGTGAACAGATGGGTAATCCCAGGCCATCACCTGTTGTCAGGTCTTTTACCTGTGTGAATGGTTTGAAGAGATTTTCTTGTTGCTCTGCCGAAATGCCTGTACCTGTATCGGTTATGATAAACTGATGGGTGTGTGCGCCGCGTTTCTTGAAGTCAAGGCTGATACGTCCCTGTTCTGTGTAGAAAGCGGCATTTTTCAACAGGTAGAGAAGAATGCGTTCCAGTTGCTCTTTATTTGTTTTTACTTGGAGCTTGGGTGCGTTTACAGAAGGAGTGACGTCTGGTTTCATAAATTCTTTTGCCTTCTCCATCACGTTCTCGCAGAAAGTGCCTGCATTGACTTCTCCCATTTCATAAGGTTCAGTCAGTGAGTTCTCCAAAAGGGAAAGTTCCTGAATATCGTCGCTGAATTGCTTTAAGGCAGCTACTTGTGCCTGCATTTGCTCTGCTTGTTGAGGAGCTTTGGCAGAGAGATCCTTGGCGGAGGCTCCTAAAGTGTTCAGAGTCGGTTCCATCTGCGAGGATATATTCTGAATGAATTTAGTTTTCAAATCATTGTGCTCATTGGCTATGATCACACTCTTTTTAAGTTTGCGGTTACCGGTGATAAATCTCAATAATAAGATGGCGAGTACTATCAATGCGGCTATGAGGATGGCCACAAGTGTACAGAGTCCTATGATGATATATTGCTTGGCAGATAAGGTACTGTCTTTGTCTTGTATAGTCAGCAGGCTTTCATCATATTTCCTTTTCAGGACATTCAGTTCATCCTGAGCAGTCAGGGCTTTTACTGAGTCGGTCCAGACGATATAGCTTTCGTAGGTACGTTCCATTAGTGAAGCATTGTTAGCTTTACGTGCGATGCCGATTAAGGTCTTGTAGCAGTCGCTCACTTTGTCGTAATCCTTCTTTTCCTTGTATTGGTTGATGAGTTTGCGGAAACAGGCATCCCCTTGTGCATTTTGATTGAAAGTATAGTAATAGTTGGCTTTCGTGTAAAGCAGCACTTCCATTAAGGAGTCATTCTTGGCGAGCTTGGCCATCTCTTCCAGCTTGTCCAGTTGGTTTTTGGCTTGTGCAGGATTTTTCAGTGCAATGTACATCTGCAACCGTTCCTTGCTGATAGGGAACCGTAAATCATAAAAGACTTTTTTCTGTTTCTGTTCGCCTGTCCAAATGAATTGTTCCATGTCGCGGCATAGTTCGAAGCCTTCCTTGTAGAAGTTCTCTCTCACATATAAGGCGTTGGCCTGAATACCACACTCTATAGCCTGTGGATAGTTTTCGCGTGCAGCAAATGCCTCGTACGCTTTCTTGAACAGATAACGGGCTTTGATGTAATCTTTCTGCTTCAAGCTACTCAAAGCTTGTTCCTTTAGCTCTGCAGCTTTGTCTTGAGACGCTTGTGCATAAGCTGACAGGTAAAAACAAAATGTAATCAGGAAGGTTACAATGGACGTTTTCATATTGTTGCTTTTTTGTTTATCACAAATGTAAAACAAATATATGAATAAAAAGAGATTGGTGGCAAAAAAGTTTTTGCTGTCCATACGGAGACAGAGGATGTCAGCGTGTGGACAGCAGGAGAGGTTATCTTTCGAATGTGTAAATACTTCTGTGGAGATACTCTTCCCCCGGCATGAGCAGGCAGGAAGGAAAATGCGGATGCGAAGGGGTATCCGGGAAGTACTGCGTCTCCAGGCATACACCGATATCCGGTGTGGGAGCGAGATAGCCGGAGGTATATAATAAAACACCGGGTAAGTCAGTCCTGACAGTCAGCTTTCTACCGGAAAAAGGATCGGATAATACGGCGGCTGTCAATAACGTGTCGGACGATTCTTCTTTCAGGATATAGCAATGATTGTATCCCTTGTTCCAATGTAACTGTTCGTCATCATCGTAAAGATGCATTCCGATACTATGACTGATGGTAAAATCAAACGGACTGTCTTTTACGTCCTGCATGTGTCCGGTAGGAATAAACTGTGAGGTGGTTTCTAATATCCGGGTAACAGGTATCATGAGTTGGTGTTCCGTTATTTTTCGTTTATCGCCGGACAGATTGAAATAGGCGTGATTAGTCAGATTCAGATAAGTGGGGCGATCTGTGATTCCATAATAACTGATTGTCAGTTCATTGGTTTCTGTGAATTGATATTCTATTTTTACGTGTACATTGCCCGGATATCCTCCTTCCATATCCGGAGAGTGGAGAATGAAGCGGATACCGGAATCAATTTGCTCCCATTGCCATATCTTCTTGTGAAAACCGGATGCTCCGCCATGATTGGTGTTTTCTCCATCGTTTTTCTCCAACTGATAAGTAGTGTCTTTGATGGAAAAAGATGCCTGATGAATGCGGTTAGCGAACCGGCCTACAGTGGCTCCCATATAATAGGTGTCTTTTATATATCCTTCAGCGTTATCGTATCCCAACAGAATGTTTTCAAAAATGCCATGTTTATCGGGCATATGGGCTGAAACCCAGCTGGCTCCCAGATTGGTAAGTTCAATGGACGCTCCGGAAGCATTGGTCAACCGGAACAGATAAATGGATTCTCCCGATGGAGTATATCCCCAATGTGTAATAGCGGTATTCATGATTTACTTATTTGATGTGAATCTTTTGTTTACTATCCTTAACCTGCCCAGTTCTCTCTGTCCAAATTACGATAACTGATGGCTTCGGCCAAATGTGAAGGTTGAATCCACTCCATATTTTCCAGATCGGCAATAGTACGTGCCACTTTTAATATACGGTCGTACGCGCGTGCAGAGAGATTGAGACGTTCCATCGCGTTTCGTAGCAGAGAAAGTCCTTTGTCATCCGGATGTGCATAGATGGATAGTAGTTTGCTGCTCATCTGCGCATTACAGTAGATACCGGGGTAATCGGCATAACGCTGTTCCTGTATCCGGCGTGCCCGAATCACTCTTTCCCGAATGATGCTGCTTGCTTCTCCTTGCCGCTGGTCGGATATCTTATCAAAAGGTACAGGAACGATTTCTATCTGAATATCAATGCGGTCCAGTAATGGGCCGGATATTTTGTTCAGATACTTCTGCACCTGTCCGGGACTGCAAACACATGCTTTGGTCGGATGATTATAGTATCCGCACGGACATGGATTCATGGATGCGATGAGCATCAGATTGGCTGGATAACTGATGGTGCTCTTTATACGAGAGATGGTTATCTGCCGGTCTTCAAGTGGTTGGCGCAATACTTCCAGCACTCCTCTGTTAAATTCCGGTAGTTCATCCAAAAATAAAACTCCATTATGTGCCAGACTGATTTCTCCCGGCTGTGGAAAACTTCCGCCGCCGACCATGGCTACTTGCGATATCGTGTGATGAGGATCACGGAACGGGCGTTGGGAGATCAGTGAAGAACCCCGGTTTAGTTTTCCGGCAACAGAGTGTATCTTGGTCGTTTCCAGGCTCTCACCCAGGGAGAGAGGAGGAAGAATGGAGGGTAACCGTTTAGCCATCATAGATTTGCCACTGCCGGGAGCACCGATCATTAGTAGATTATGTCCTCCGGCAGCTGCTACCTCTAATGCTCTTTTTACATTTTCTTGTCCTTTTACATCTGCAAAGTCCAGGTCAAAGGCTGTCTGCTGTTGATAAAACTCTTCCCGTGTGTTGACTATTGTCTGCTCCAGTTCTTTTTCGTTATTGAAAAATTCTATGACTTCTTTGATATTGCTGACACCATATACCTTCAATTGATTAACGACCGCTGCTTCCCGTGCATTTTGCTGAGGAATAATGAGTCCCTCAAAACCTTCTTCGCGAGCTTTGATGGCAATAGGAAGTGCTCCTTTGATAGGCTGGATGCTCCCGTCAAGGCTAAGTTCTCCCATCATCAGATAACGGGAGAACTTCTCAGACGATATGGTTTCGCTGGCACCCAGCAAGCCGATAGCGAGAGGCAAATCATAAGCCGAACCTTCCTTGCGGATATCGGCAGGAGCCATATTTACGACCAGATTGCTGGTCGGCATCTTATAGCCATTGACTTGCAGTGCGGAGATAATACGTTGGTGACTTTCCTTAACCGCAGAATCCGGAAGACCGACGAGATAGAACATACAGCCACGTGAGCTGTTGACTTCGATTGTGATGAGTGTTGCATCAATCCCTTGAACAGCCGCTCCGAAAACTTTAATTAGCACGTTTGATGATCGTTTATTTTTTCTGTTTGTTTTTCTTTTCTTTTTCTGCCGATTCTTCGACAATCTTTTCTATTTTCTTTTTCAGTTCTTCCCCCTGAAGATTCTTGGCTACAATCTTTCCATCTGACGAGAGAAGTATGTTGGCAGGTATTTTCCAGACGGAATATTGCTTGGCAACTTCAGAATTGAGTCCGCCGAAATCACATACTTGTTCCCATTCCAGCGTATCACGCTTGATGGCGTCTTTCCATTGCTGTTTGTCTACATCCAGTGAAATACCGAGCATGCCTATATATTTGTTCTTCTTATACTTCTTGTAGATTTCTCTTAGTTCGCTATTGTTCTGTTTCCGGGAGATGCTATCGTTCCAGGAAGCCCAGAAGTTAATTAACAGGCTTTTTTGCTTGAATGCATCCGATGAACGGGTGATCTTTTCTCCTTTGGCATTGGGCAGGCTGAAGAAAGGCGCATATTTGCCAACCTCTGCTTTCTCCGCTTGAGTGATCGTTTCAGTCAACCGTTCGACATATGGTTTATCCTGTAATACACCTGTCATTACATTAACCAGCTTTTTGATTTTAGTGAAATCCGGTGATTCTTTCTGAACGAAGTATTTATCTAATAAGTAAAGGCTGACATAAGAGGAGTGGTGTTGCAGGATGAATTCTTCCGCTTTCTCTTCAGCAGTTTTTGTTTCCTCTACATTTTTTGTCTTATCAGTTGCTTCTTCACCAATCTTTTCCGAAGGATTGACCGGCCCTTTCAGTTCTTGCTGAAAGTCTGTAAACTCTTCGTTGTATATATTTCCAGTGACAGTCAAGAGATTAAGGTTGATTGTATCTCCTTTTATCTTGATCTTGTTTCCTTTGTCCAGAAAAATAGGATATTCTATTTGGTTCTTGAGCAATAGATAGGCAGAAGTGATCGTATCTACATTGGTGGTGTAAGAGAACTTGTCATTCTCTGCATAAATGGTGTCTATCCGGTCGTAGAGTTCGTCCATGCCGTACAGATAAAGTGTATCAGTGCCGAGTCCTTTGATCTCTCCTGTGATGGTTGTCTCGTTGGAGCTCTTTTTGCATCCGGCCAGACAGATAAGTATGAGGATTAAAATGCTGCTCTTTTTCATTGCTTTGATTTCTTTTCTGCGAAAGTACGGTTTTTTACAGATAAAAAAAAGAATTGCCCGTCATTTGTAATGACGAGCAATTCTCAATATTTAAAATAGAGTGGTAATTCTCTTATTTAATGATGCTCATGAAATCTGCATTTGTGAAGAACTTAGAGAATTCCAAGTCTGTTGCAGCCTTCTTAGCCAACGCAGGTTCTTTAGCAATAGCGCTCTTCAAGCTGCTAGTTACCATAGAAGAATTGTTAGTTCTAGCACCCAGAACCGCCATCAGGTAGTCTGTGTAAGCATCAGGTTTTTCTACGCCTGCCAATGTGTTTTTAGCTTTGTTGTAGTCCTTAGCAAGGATCTGAGCCAAAGCAGCACTGTTAGTTTTAGCGTCACCGAATGAGTTAACTGCTCTTTCATACTGACCTTGAGCGATGTACAGGTTACCCATAGATTCGCCAAGTTCTTTTGTACCTGCAGCTTTACCGAAGTAAGCTTCAGCAGCAGTTTTGTCACCCTTGATCAAAGAGATCAAACCTAAGTTCATGTTAACTTCAGGAGTAGCGTTTACGCTGGCAGCTTTCTTCAAGTAAGATTCAGCTTTGTCAACGTTACCAGCCTGATAAGCCAGTTTACCAAGGTTGTTGTATCCACGGTAATCGTTAGGGAACTGTTTGGTAGCCTGAGTATAGATAGCTTCCTGTTTAGCAGGATCGTTAGTCAGTGTAGCAGCATACAGCAATTCTTCCACATTCAGTTCAGAAGGATTAGAAGAAGCAAGCTTAGCAATTTCTTCGTCAGACTTACCGATGATTTCGTAGTTCAAAGTCAAACGAGAACGACGCAGTTGAGGAAGGATATCGTCAGCCAGGTTCTTGTATACAGAAGAGATGTTCTTGATTTCCTGTTCTCTCTGTGCAGGGTCCTGATACATAGACAGTACGCGAAGGATCAGTTCTTTGTCCTGGATGTTAGATTTAGAAACCAGTTCCTGGAAGCCTTCCCAGTCCTGTGCAGTATATTTAGCGTCAACCGGAGCGTCGATCTTAGCTTTCTTCAAGTCTTTGTTCAGCATCTTGGTAGTGTTACTTTCACGGTTTTCTGCCAGAGTTGTATTCAGGCTTACACCACCATCAGGAGAAGCATAAGCAGAAACTTCGATGTTGCTGATCTTCTTGTTTTCAGCGCTGTTTACGTTAGCAACTTCCTGGTTGAATTCTTTTGCAGTCTTCAACTCGCTTGAACGGATGTTAGCTTGTTGGATCAAGAACATGATGTTGGCATCGTGCTTTTCCTTGATGATACGTTGGAAAGCATCTTCGCCCAATGCCGGGTTAGCGCTGCCCAATGTGTTGTTTACCAACTCAGAAGTAGAGATTACACCGTCAGCGACTTTTACTGCAGGAATAACAACTTCTTTGTTACCAACTTTAGCTTTAAATTCAAGCCACAGTTCAGATTTAGCCATTTCAGGAACATAGTCGAAAGACGTTTTCATCGTATAGCTACCACCTACTTTGTAAGAGATAGTCTGATCGTTTCCTTCTACTTTTTCTCCTTGGAATACAGCACTTTGCCCTTTAGCTTCACCGCCATTCCATTTCAAAACCGGAGTAACTTCTACTACAGCTTTTTTCTTGAAATACTTTTCAGGGAATTTACCGTTAATGGTAGCAGGAACTTTACCACCTACTGCTTCCAACACTTGTGGAGTAACAGTGAAGTAGTCCGCTGACAGGGGACCCATTTTCTTGCACGAAGAGAAAAGTGCAACAACAATTGCCATGAGTAAAGGCAAGTACAACTTCTTTGTCATTTTAGGTATAAATTAAATGTTTGTAATTGAAATATCGTCATATTTATAACCCCTTTTCAATCCTAATAAAGTAAAAACATCGCAAAGATATTAATTCTTAATATAATTATGTAGTTAGCAGGAGGTTTTTATCATAATTTAATGAAAACTTGACTCTTTTTCTTTCCGATACTTAATATTTCGGGGGTGATGCTCGATAATCTCGCTACGAAGCATGTTGCGGTCGATATGGGTATAAATTTCGGTCGTTGCGATGGACTCATGTCCGAGCATGCACTGGATGGCCCGTAGATTGGCGCCACCTTCCAGTAAATGAGTGGCAAAAGAGTGTCGGAAAGTGTGCGGACTGATGTTCTTGGTGATACCTGCATTTTGCGCTAATTCTTTTATCATGTGAAAGATCATGATTCGGGAAAGTGATTTGCCCCTTCGCTGGCTGACAAATACAAAATCCTCATAGTCTTTTTTAACTTCTATTTGGTTGCGGTCTGCGAAATAAAGTTTGATCTCGTTAATGGCACGGGGAGAGATAGGAACAAGGCGTTGCTTGCTTCCTTTGCCTTCTACTTTTATGAAACCCTCATCGAAGTAGAGGTCAGATAGCTTGAGATTGACAAGTTCGGATACGCGTAGTCCGCAGCTGTATAATGTTTCCAGGATAGCTCTGTTGCGTTGTCCTTCGGCCTTGCTGCGGTCTACGGCGGAGATGATGGTATCTATTTCCTCTACTGTCAGTACTTCGGGAAGTTTAAGTCCTATCTTAGGACCTTCCAGTAATTCGCTGGGGTCGGCTTCCAGATAATCCGCCATAATCAAAAAACGGAAGAAAGACTTGATGCCGGATAAAATGCGTGCCTGCGAGCGGGGATGGATGCCAATGTCATGTAAACCCGCAGCAAAGCGCTGGAGGTCCGACTGGCATACTTCGAGGACGTCTATCCCTTCCAGCGTCAGAAAACTCATCAGTTTATCCAGATCGGTCAGATAAGCGTCCAATGTATTGGGAGATAAAGACTTTTCCAGTTTGAGATACTGCCGATACTTTCTGATTATCAGTGCTTGTTGCTCCTTCTTCTTGTTTTTTTCGTTGATTTCCATTTCTTTTTTCTACCTTTGTAGCCTGAAATATTGTTCTTTGGATACAAAGGTATTAAAAAAGCAGGACTACGGCGATGAGAATACAAATTATTAATGGCCCGAACATCAATCTGTTGGGCAAGCGTGAACCTTCCATATACGGAAGTGTTACATTTGAAGACTATCTGGCTGAGCTTCGTAAAAGGTATGCTGATTTGGAGATCGACTATTTTCAATCGAACATTGAGGGAGAAATGATTGACTGCATTCAGCAGGTAGGTTTTGAGGCAGACGGCATCATTCTGAATGCCGGTGCTTATACGCATACATCCATCGCTTTGCAGGATGCCATTCGTTCTGTGACTTCTCCGGTGATCGAGGTTCATATCTCTAATATACATAGCCGCGAGTCTTTTCGGCATGTATCTATGATTGCCTGTGCGTGCAAAGGAGTCATCTGTGGTTTCGGGCTGAATTCGTATCGTTTGGCTCTGGAGGCTTTGTTAGATAATAAATAAGGTATTAATATATTAAATAGGTAAAAAGGCTATGTTACTGAAACAGACAAAAATCGTTGCATCCATTTCGGATAGACGTTGCGATGTGGACTTTATAAAACAGCTGTTTGAAGCTGGGATGAATGTAGTGCGTATGAATACGGCTCACGCTAGCCGTGAAGGTTTTGAAGCGTTGATTGCCAATGTTCGTTCCGTATCCAACCGGATTGCGATTCTGATGGATACCAAAGGACCGGAAGTACGTACGACTGCCAATGCGGAACCGATCCCCTATCAGATAGGTGATAAAGTGAAGATTGTCGGTAATCCTGATCAGGAGACGACTCGTGAATGCATTGCTGTTTCGTATCCGGATTTTGTGAACGATTTGAATATCGGAGGACTGGTGTTGATTGATGATGGTGATCTGGAACTGGAAGTGATCGACAAGACCGCCGATTATCTGCTTTGCGAAGTGAAAAACGATGCAACGCTGGGAAGCCGCAAGAGCGTGAACGTACCGGGTGTTCGTATCAATCTTCCTTCATTGACAGAAAAAGACCGCAATAATATACTTTATGCCATCGAAAAAGATATCGATTTCATCGCTCACTCTTTCGTGCGCAACCGTCAGGATGTGCTCGATATCCGTGAGATTCTGGATGCACACAACAGTGATATCCGCATTATTGCCAAGATTGAGAATCAGGAGGGCGTAGACAACATTGACGAGATCCTTGAAGTGGCGGATGGTGTGATGGTAGCCCGTGGCGACTTGGGTATCGAAGTTCCGCAGGAACGTATTCCGGGTATCCAGCGTGTGCTGATCCGCAAATGTATTCTGGCAAAGAAGCCGGTGATTGTTGCAACTCAGATGCTTCATACGATGATCAACAATCCCCGTCCGACTCGTGCGGAGGTGACTGATATTGCAAATGCAATCTATTATCGTACAGATGCTTTGATGCTGAGCGGTGAAACTGCTTATGGCAAATATCCGGTGGATGCAGTGAAGACAATGACTAAGATCGCAGCTCAGGCTGAAAAGGATAAGCTGGAAGAAAACGATATCCGTATTCCGTTGAACGAAAACAGCAACGACGTGACGGCATTCCTCGCTAAACAAGCGGTGAAAGCTACATCGAAACTGAAGATACGCGCTATCATTACAGATAGCTACAGTGGACGGACAGCCCGTAATCTGGCTGCTTTCCGTGGTAAATTCCCGGTGTTGGCTATCTGCTATAAGGAAAAAACGATGCGTCATCTGGCTCTTTCTTACGGTGTGGAAGCTATCTATATGCCGGAATTGGCCAACGGACAGGAATACTACTTTGCCGCTCTGCGCCGTCTTTTGAAAGAGGGACGCTTGCAGCCATCTGATATGGTGGGTTATTTAAGTAGCGGTAAGGCAGGTACGCAAACTTCCTTCCTTGAAATCAACGTTGTGGAAGATGCATTGAAGCATGCGGGAGAAACTGTATTGCCTAACAACAATCGTTATCTCTAACTGTTATTTATAAGACCGGGTTTTATGCAGGAGACTGAATCTATTGATGAATATATTTTGCAGCATATCGATGCTGAAAGTGACTATCTGAAGGCGCTCTATCGGGATACGCATGTGAAATTGCTTCGTCCCCGTATGGCTTCCGGGCACTTACAGGGGCGGATGCTGAAAATGTTCGTGGAAATGATTCGTCCCTGGCAAATACTGGAAATCGGAACGTATAGCGGTTATTCTGCCCTTTGTCTGGCGGAAGGACTCCGGGAGGGCGGAATGTTGCATACGTTTGAGATAAATGATGAACAAGAGGATTTCACCCGTCCCTGGCTGGAGAATTCTCCCTTTGCGGACAAGATCCGATTTTATATCGGAGATGCTCTGGAGCTTGTTCCTCAGTTAGGTATTACGTTCGATCTGGCTTTTGTTGACGGTGATAAACGGATGTACATCGATTATTATGAGATGGTTTTAAAACATCTTTCCGCAGGTGGGTATATTATTGCCGACAATACTTTGTGGGATGGGCATGTGCTGGAGCAACCTCGCAGCTCAGATACGCAGACTATCGGTATCAAGGCTTTTAATGATTTCATCGCTACGGATAGCCGGGTGGAAAAAGTAATTCTTCCTTTGCGTGACGGATTGACGATCATAAGGAAGAAAATTTGAATTATAAATCGTAAAATTGTAAATAAGTTTATGGAAACAACCAGACAGAATAAAATATCTCGCCTGTTACAGAAGGAGTTGAGCGAGATATTCCTGCTTCAAACAAAGGCAATGCCGGGTACATTGGTATCGGTCAGCGCTGTTCGTATCAGTCCCGATATGAGTATCGCCCGTGTTTACCTGAGCGTTTTCCCATCCGAGAAAGCTGAAGAAATAGTGAAGAATATCAATGAGAACATGAAAACCATTCGCTATGAGCTTGGTACTCGTGTACGTCATCAATTACGGATTATCCCCGAATTAAAGTTTTTCGTGGACGATTCGCTGGATTATATTGAGAAGATTGACTCTTTGCTGAAGTGAATTTCCCCTTCTACATAGCCCGGCGTTATCTTTTCTCGAAGAAGAAGCATAATGCTATCAACATTATATCCGGCGTGTCGGTATGCGGGGTAGCGCTTGCTACGCTTGCACTGGTCTGTACGCTTTCCGTCTTTAACGGATTTCAGGATATGGTAGCCAGCTTTTTCACGGCTTTTGATCCTCAACTGAAGATTACGGTCCGTGAAGGAAAAGTATTCGATGGGCAGAATGAAAAAATTCGTGCGGTCTGTGCGCTTCCCGAAGTATCGGTATCTACAGAGACTCTGGAAGAGAATGCGATGGTACAATATAAAGACCGTCAGGCCATGGTAGTGCTGAAAGGGGTAGAAGATAATTTTGAAGATTTAACTGAAATAGACAGCATTCTTTACGGAGCCGGTGAATTTATTCTTCATGATTCGATTGTGAATTATGGAGTGATGGGTGTGGAACTGGTTTCGACTTTGGGCACAGGACTGGCGTTTGTAGATCCTTTGCAGGTGTACCTTCCCAAGCGGAATGCCAAAGTGAATATGGCGAACCCCGGGGCTTCTTTCAATCGCGACTATCTTTATTCACCGGGTGTTGTGTTTGTGGTCAACCAACAGAAGTATGATGAAAGTTATATTCTCACTTCCCTTGATTTTCTTCGTAACTTATTGGACTATACGACAGAGGTTTCCGGCATTGAGCTGAAGCTGAAGCCAAACGCTAATGTGTCATCTGTACAATCTAAAATAGAGAAAATGCTGGGTGATGACTTTGTGGTACAGAACCGTTATCAGCAGCAAGCCGATGTCTTCCGTATCATGGAAATAGAGAAACTGATTTCTTATCTGTTTCTTACTTTTATTCTGATGATCGCCTGTTTCAATGTGATTGGTTCTCTTTCTATGTTGATTTTGGACAAGAAAGACGATGTCATTACATTGCGCAGCCTTGGTGCCAGTGACAAACTTATATCTCGTATCTTTTTATTTGAAGGCCGTCTGATTTCTTTGTTTGGAGCCATTTCCGGTATTATTCTGGGTTTGATATTATGTTTCATCCAGCAGAAGTATGGTCTGATTACCCTTGGCGGAGGGGGTGGTACTTTTGTGGTAGATGCTTATCCGGTGAGTGTCCATCTGTGGGATGTGGTACTTATTTTCATTACAGTGTTGGCAGTAGGATTCTTGTCTGTATGGTATCCGGTTCGCTATTTAAGCAAGCGTTGTATTTAAAAAAGACCGCCATACCGTGGGAAAGAAGGTAATGGCGGCTTCGCAATTAACTGGTTAGGTTAATGACATCTTCACAGATGCCTGGGGTAATTATTAAAATGAAAAGGGGAAATTTCATAGGGATCACAGCTCTGGTAATGATTCACGAATCGGTTCATCGTGCACTTATGCTTTAATCGTTTGTATTTGCAGGGATAAAAGCATTCAGCCCTTCAGTCGCTCTCGCAAACGCCCTGATGGAAGGAGATAGCGGCTGAAGGCTGTTTTTTATATCCCACCTCTGGCACGCTCTGAGAGGGGGGAGTGCTTTCAGCCCCTTCAGCCGGAAAAAATTGGTTCGAGCGCTAGCAAGTTCTGTTTCAATAGAGCCTGTATTTATCTTAAACAGAACCTCTATTGGAGACAAACAGAGCTTCTGTTTGAGGTAAACCGAACCTCTGTTTTTATGAATTATGAACAGTTTATTCATTTCAAATAAGCTGGTATACCATCCACTTTCACTTCGGGAGCGAGTAACCATTACCTCGGTGGTGAGTGGAGTTCAACTCGGTGGTGAGTGAAGTTCATCTCCGGGCTTACAGGATTCAGCCCATATGTCGAGTAACGATCAATTGTATGCAGAGTAGGCATAGCCAATAAACGATGGATTTATGTATGCCCAAGGCTGAAAGGGCTGAAAGCACTCCCTCTTCTCAGAAGGCGCCAGAGGCAGGGTATAAAAAAACAGCCTTCAGTCGCTATCTCCTTCTATCAGGACGTTTGCGAGAGAAACTGAAAAGGCTGAATGCGGTGAACGCTTGATAATATACAATAGAGTAAAGGTAGTACATCTTTCATTCCAATGTTGTACATCTTCGACCCGAACGTAGTACTAGAATCAGACAACTTAAGTACTTGTCCGGAGCAAGTCTTGTACTTATTGGGAAATACTTTAGTGCAAGTTTGCTTCATTCTTACATGGAGACTCGTTCATAAGTAATGAGTCGGGTGAGAATTAGTGAAAAAATGTGTGGTAAATGTATCTGTCCATTCAATTGCAAATGTATCCCTGCCATTCAGATGACTATCATTTCTCTTCATTATCGCTTATGTGGGAAAAGAAATGAAACGGAACAATAGTATATAAACAATCACATCATTTACAACTTCTGAATTTCTTCAGGTAGCAATCCCGTAGCTTTTTGGATTGCCGCTATGTCCAGTCCCATTGATTTCAGATTCCGAGCTATATCCATTCGTCCTTTTTCTATCCCTTTTTCCATTCCTTCCATGCGACCTTCCAATTTAGCCCCATCCAATACGTCATTTTGTATCATTATGGCGCTTAAGTGTTCATCATAAGCATGTCGTTCTTCCGGAGACATATTATAGTAAATCAGCTTTTTGCGGGCTTCTCCCAAGCCGGGAGCTGTAGTATCGTGACGAATACAACCGGTTTTCAGGTACTCAATCCATTCTTCCAGTGGAGTAACGGCTACTTTATTGAATTCATTCACACGAATCAGGAAATACTCCGGAAAAACTTCTGCGGGAAGTTTACGGACGAGGGCATCCTTTTCTTTAGTGGTTATTTCGAGCCGATCTCCGGTGTGTACTCCCGTAAAGTTATTCTGACCATGATACAAATAATCGCCCCCTTTGCCGATATCGAAGTAGAGGATACTTATAGAATAAATCTTTTTCACCTCGTAGTAGCGTTCACCCAAAGAAATATGTTCCATAATCACTTTCGCCACTCCGTAAAGGATGCGTTCCAGATAATATAACTCACGGGTATTCTGAATCTCTACAATGATTATTTCATCTTTACTATTTCTGGCTTTGATGTTCACACGGTTGAACTTATCATCAATGGTCTGCTGATTACTTTCACTTTCCAACAGTTCGATGATTTTCACGTCTTCGCCCAAAAGCACAGTCAAGAAGCCCTCCAACACACCAAAATTTGCTTTTTGGCGGAGAAGGTACTTTCACTGCCCAATCAAAACGTATATATCTGTCCTGTTGTTCCATATCAGTCTCTTTTTTAAGTTATTGCAAAGCTACGATTTTTTTTTTGATACCGCACGGAAAAGCATTAAATGCTTCTAACTTTTTAGGCATGGATGACATTAAAACATGTTTTTTATTTTGCAGGATCGGAAAGTATTATATATCTTTGCGGCATGACAAAGACATTTAAATCGGATTTGGTTTTATAAACAATCTGTGCTTTTGATACAGATTGTCTCTTCGTTTACTCTCGGATAACTCCTTTCGAGAGTGATTCTTTATTTATTTAATTCAAGTTTAATCTGCGTGCAATGATGAAAGCGTTGTGATGCTTTCTGTGTATGCAAAATACATTACGATAATGAGTAACGAAAATAAAACTATTCATGAATTCGAACTTAATTTAATCTGTGACTTCTTTTCCAATATGGAGCGACAAGGGCCCGGAAGCCCTGAAGTGACACTGAAAGCATTGAGCTTCATAGATAATCTTACCGATAAATCCCTTATCGCCGACATCGGTTGCGGGACGGGCGGTCAGACAATGGTATTGGCGGAACATACGCCGGGACAGATTACCGGGCTGGACTTTCTTTCCGACTTTATTCATATTTTCAACCGTAACGTCCTGCAATCAGGTTTGCAGGACCGGGTAAAAGGTATTGTCGGCTCAATGGATGATCTTCCTTTTCAGAAGGAGGAACTGGATCTGATCTGGTCGGAAGGTGCCATTTATAATATCGGTTTTGAACGGGGACTGCATGAGTGGCGTCAGTATTTGAAACCGGGAGGGTATATTGCTGTTTCCGAAAGTTCGTGGTTTACAGACGAACGCCCCGCGGAAATCAATGACTTCTGGGTAGATGCGTATCCGGAAATAGATACGATTCCTAATCAGGTGGCCAAGATACACAAAGCCGGCTATCTTCCCGTCGCAACATTTATTCTGCCGGAAAACTGTTGGACAGAGCATTATTTTGCTCTGAAGGTTCCGGCGCAGGAGATTTTTCTTCGTAAGTATGCAGGAAATAAAATAGCCGAAGAATTCAGTGCGCTTCAATCGATGGAAGTAGAATTATACCGCAAGTATAAAGAGTTTTACGGTTATGTGTTCTTCATCGCAAAAAAGGTAGGACAATGAACCAGTTAGCTATTTATGGTTGGAATGATAAATTGGACCAGCTGAAACAGGAATCAACCTATAATGCGTTGCCTCATGGCAGGGTATCCGTCGTACATCGTACCTGCTACGAAGTAATTTCTGAAAACGGACAGTTTCAGTGTGAGCTGACAGGAAGTATGATGTATGGAAGATCGGACTTCGAACTGCCTTGTACGGGTGATTGGGTCATCTTTCAGCCGTTTGATGAAAATAAAGGAATCATCGTTGATATGCTTCCCCGTGAGCGGACATTGTATCGTAAGAAAAACGGTACAGTTGCTGATAAACAGGTGATTGCATCTTATGTCGATCAGGCGTTTATTGTACAAAGCCTTGATGATAACTTTAATGTCCGCAGGGCGGAGCGCTTTATGGTTCAGATGCAGGAGGAGAATATCAATGCCGCATGGGTGCTCAACAAAGCCGATTTAGACTTTGACAGACAGGAGATTGAAGAACAAATAAAGCATATATTCCGCCGGATACCGGTGTTTTTTACAAGTATTCGTCAGCCCGAAACGATTCTTCGGTTGCGGGAATCTATCCCGGAAGGCGAAACGGTGGTGTTTGTCGGTTCTTCGGGGGTCGGTAAAAGTTCTCTGGTGAATGCACTTTGTGGGAAATCGTTATTGCTTGCGTCTGATATAAGCCTGTCTACAGGGAAAGGACGGCACACTTCGACTCGACGGGAAATGGTGTTGATGGATGGATCGGGTGTGCTGATCGATACTCCGGGCGTCCGGGAGTTTGGGCTGGCTATGGACGGTGTTGATTCATTGGAAGAAGTGCTGGATATTTCCGATTATGCGAAGGCATGCCGCTTCAAGGACTGCAAGCATATCAATGAACCCGGCTGTGCCGTTTTGGAAGCGGTAAACAGTGGGCTATTGGATGCTAAAGTCTATGAGAGCTACCTGAAACTCCGGCGCGAAGCTTGGCATTTCTCCGCTTCCGAACATGAAAAGCGTAAAAAGGAGAAATCCTTTACGAAACTCGTGGAGGAAGTAAAGAAGCGTAAGGCGAACCGATGATTTGAAAATGAAAAAAGGCGTAGATAAGAGAATGATATCTCTTGTCTGCGCCTTCTCGTTTGCGGATGAAAAGCGAATTATTTCACTTCCCAAGTATCATTAGTCATCAACAGTTCCTGGAAGTTATGATATTTCTTCTTGCCTTTGATGTCTTCGATCTGCTCTGTTACGGCATCATTGTATGTAGGAGCTTCTACTTCGCGGATTACACCGAGTGCAATCGGGAAATCGGGACCCTCCATCAATGCCAGTTTTAACTGAAGCGTATTGTCTTGGCAGTGAGCATCATGAACGAGAATGTCTTTTTCTGTGATTCCATTTTCGCCAAGTTTCACTACTTTCAGTCCGAAACCTTCCTGCATCAAACCAAACTCTTTGTTTTCACCAAACAACATCGGTTTGCCGTGTTCCAGATAGATTGCGTTCTTCGCACGTCCTTCTTTCGTTGCAACGGAAGCATGAGTTCCGTCGTTAAAGATGACGCAGTTTTGCAGAACTTCTACTACAGATGCGCCTTTGTGATTGGCGGCTGCTTTCAATACTTCTACAGAAGCGGCGCCGTCTACTGCTATACAGCGGGCAAAGAAACGTCCGCGGGCACCGAAGGCAAGTTCTGCCGGGTGGAACGGATCTTCTACTGTTCCGTAAGGGGATGATTTGCTGACGAATCCGCGTTCCGAAGTCGGTGAGTATTGTCCTTTTGTCAATCCGTAGATGCGGTTGTTCAGTAGGATCATGTTCAGGTCGATGTTACGGCGAACAGCGTGGATGAAGTGGTTACCACCAATAGCCAGACCGTCACCGTCACCGGAGATCTGCCAGATCGTCAAATCCGGATTAGCTACCTTTGCACCTGTTGCAACAGCAGCAGCACGTCCGTGAATGGTGTGGAAGCCATATGTGTTCACATAATAAGGCAGACGGGAAGAACAACCGATACCCGAAATTACGGCGATGTTATGCGGAGCTACTCCCAGTTCAGCCATTGCCTTGTGCAGTGAGTTCAGGAAAGCGTGGTCACCGCATCCCGGACACCAGCGAGGTTGGCCTGATTTATAATCTTGTACGGTATATACTTTATCGCTCATCTCTTATTCCTCCAATAATTTAGTAAATGCATCTATCAATTCTCTCGTAACGAAAGGCTGGCCTTTCACTTGGTTGAACTGGCTGATGTTCAGTCCAGGTATTTTCATGCGCAGATATCCGGCAAATTGTCCCAGATTCTGTTCAGCTACTACAATCTTCTTGTATTTACGTAATACGTCTGCTGTGTTCTTAGGCAGCGGATTGATGTATTGGAAGTGTGCAAAGGCTACCTTCTTTCCATGATCGCGCATAAAGTCCATAGCCAGACGAAGATGTCCGTAGGTGCCACCCCAGCCAACAATCAGTAGGTCTGCGTCTTTATCGCCCAGCACTTCAAGTTCGGGAATATAGTCTGCAATCTTGTCTACTTTGGCCTGACGCAGGTGAACCATCTTGTTATGATTTTCGGGTTCGGTAGAGATGGCGCCGTTCTCGTTGCTCTTTTCAAGACCACCGATACGGTGCATAAATCCTTCTGTTCCCGGGATTGCCCAATAGCGTGCACCAGTTTCTGCATTACGTTGATATGGAGTCCAGTTACCAGCCATGTCCGGAGTTACATACGGAGGTTTGATAGCAGGATATTCGTCCAGATTAGGAAGTTTCCAGGCAGCAGAACCGTTGGCTACGAAAGCATCGGTGAGTAATACAACCGGAGTCATATGCTCCAAAGCAATCTTGGCAGCCATATAAGCAGCGTCAAAACAATTAGTGGGGGAAGTAGCAGCGATGACCGGCATCGGGCTTTCACCGTTACGTCCGTAAAGTGCTTGCAGCAAGTCTGTTTGTTCCGACTTGGTAGGCAGACCTGTAGATGGACCACCACGCTGTACGTTGACAATGACCAAAGGAAGTTCGCCGATTACAGCAAGATTCATCGCCTCACTTTTCAGACAAACACCCGGTCCGGAAGTAGTAGTTACTGCCAGAGCACCGGCAAAAGCGGCGCCAACTGCCGAAGCACATCCGGCAATTTCGTCTTCGCACTGTACGGTTTTTACACCCAGTGATTTATGTTTGGATAATTCGTGCAGAATATCTGTTGCCGGAGTGATAGGGTATGAACCCAGATAGAGTTCCAGACCGGCTTTTTCAGCGGCAGCAATCAATCCGTAAGATGTTGCTTTGTTGCCATTAATATCTGTATAAAGTCCTTTTGATTTCGGAGCTTTGCTTTCAATCTTATAAGTAGAGACAGAAGCATGAGTGTTTGCTCCGTAGTTGAAGCCATCGTTCAATACCTTAATATTAGCTTCTGCTATTTCGGGTTTCTTGGCGAATTTCTCGCGCAGCATTTTTTCAGCAGCAGCAAGGTTACGGTTGAACAACCAGCAAACCAATCCGAGTGCAAACATATTTTTGCAACGGAGAATCGATTTGTTATCCAATCCGGAGTCTTTCAGGCTCTCTTTGCACATGGAAGAGATAGGAACTTCCAATACTTCCTGTTTTATTCCTAATTCTTCAAAGGGATTGTTGGTTTTAAATTGTGCCTTTTCCAAATCTCTGGCTTCGAATGAGTCGGAGTCGGTGATGATAAGTCCTTGCGGTTTACAGAATTTGATTTGTGTTTTCAGTGCGGAAGGGTTCATAGCCACCAATACGTGGCAACGGTCTCCGGGAGTGTAAACTTGTCCGGCGCCGATGTGGACCTGGAAACCGGAAACACCGGTTAGCGAACCTTGCGGGGCGCGGATGTCTGCCGGATAGTCAGGGAATGTACAGATGTCATTTCCCACTGTAGCCGACACGTTCGAGAAGATGTTGCCGGCCAGCTGCATACCATCGCCGGAGTCGCCGGAGAAACGTACTACTACTTCCTCCAATTCTTTAACCATCATTTCGTCTGCCATAACTTTAATTACTATATTTAATTTAAAAACTGATTTTACTTTCAATTTGTGAGCGCAAAGGTCGGAAAGTTAATCGAATTATCAAAATAAATCCTACTTTATTGTCCTATTGACGCCAATTATTTGAAATATCTGAAAGGAACCTGCATTTTTATTCTTGTTAAATCGACAGAAACCGTTATCTTTGCAAGCAAATTTGAAGCGGCCTTGTAGTTCAACGGATAGAATAGAAGTTTCCTAAACTTTAGATAGGGGTTCGATTCCCCTCGGGGCTACTACAGAAGAATCTATGAGAGTGGTGTTGTTTTGCTTTCATATTGTATCAAGTTTTAAGTGTAACAATAGCTTCTTTTAAGATGAACGTCTTATAGCTTCTATTTGTTTTAATAATCAATAGAAAAAGCCTCTACCGAATGTTCGGAAGAGGCTTTTCTATTTGTGGAGTTTATTATTCTTCCGTAGCTGGTACTACGACTTTTTTGTTCTTCATCATGTTGTATGCAATTGGAGATGCAATAAACAATGAAGATAATGTACCGATAACAACACCCAGGATCATTGCGAATGCAAAGCTGCGGATTGAATCACCACCAAGGATGAAGATACACAGCAATACGATCAATGTACTTAATGATGTATTGATGGTACGAGCCAGCGTTGTGTTCAGAGAGTCGTTGAACAATACTCGTTTGTCACGTTTCGGATATAAACCGAAGAACTCACGTACACGGTCGAAGATTACCACCTTATCATTAATAGAGTAACCGATAGCTGTCAGGATAGCACCGATAAATGTCTGGTCGATTTCCAATGAGAACGGAACGAATCCCCACAACAGTGAGTAAGCACCGATAATCATGATCGTATCACAAGTCAGAGCTACGATAGAACCAATACTGTAAGCGATGTTGCGGAAACGGATCAAGATATACAGACCGATAGCGATCAGAGCCAGAACAACTGACCATACGGCACCTGTCTTGATATCGTCTGCGATACTCGGACCTACTTTCTGTGAACTTACGATACTACCACCTGTGTGATTGTCACGGTCGATGAAAGTAGCCAGTGTGATGTTCTGTGTCAGCAACGGCTTCAGTGTTTCGTATAAGTATGATTCGATCTCAGAGTCTACATTGTTACCTTCGTCTGCGATACGGTAGTTGGTACTGATACGTACTGTTTTCTTGTCTGTACCGATAGCGATCACATTTACATTTACATCTTCACCAAACTTGTCAGCGATCAGTTCACGAACTTGTTCCGGTTCTACCGGATTCTCGAATTGTACCTTGAAGTTACGTCCACCGGTGAAGTCAATACTTTGACTTAAACCACGTAATGCAAACGAACCAATACAAACAAGGATAATAGCGCTTACGATGATCAGTGACTTCTTATTGGTTCCCATGAAGTCGAAACGGGTATTTACCAGCAAGTTTCTGGAAATCTTGGAAGTAAATGTCAGGTTCAGCCACTTGTCTTTATTCATGAAGTGTTCGTAAACCAGACGAGTCATGAACACAGCAGTGAAGAAGGATACAAGGATACCGATAATCAATGTAGTGGCAAAACCACGGATAGGACCTGTACCGAAGTTGAACAGGATGATACCGGTGATGATAGATGTCAGGTTGGAGTCGAAGATAGCAGAGAAGGCATTTGAATAACCGTCAGCCAATGCTTTCTTCACACCCTTGCCGGCACGAAGCTCTTCTTTTGTACGTTCATAGATAAGTACGTTCGCATCCACCGCCATACCGAGTGACAACACCATACCGGCAATACCGGACATGGTCAGTGCCGCCTGGAAGGATGAAAGGATACCCAGCGTGAAGAAGAAGTTCAGGAACAATGCGCAGTTGGCAACCATACCCGGGATGAAGCCATACATGGAACACATATAGATCATCAACAGTATCAAAGCTACAACGAATGAGAAAATACCTGCGTTAATAGATTCCTGACCCAGAGACGGACCTACGATATCTTCCTGTACGATGTGAGCCGGAGCCGGCATCTTACCTGATTTCAATACGTTAGCTAAGTCTTTTGCTTGTTCAGGAGTGAAATGACCTGTAATCTGTGAACGTCCACCTGTAATTTCAGAGTTTACGTTTGGTGCAGAATATACATAGTTATCAAGAACGATAGCAATGGAACGGCCAATGTTCTGCTTAGTCAACTGAGCCCAGCGGCGTGCACCGTCAGAGTTCATTGTCATGCTTACAGCCGGTTTGCTGTATTGGTCGAATTCGTCTTTTGCATCTGTTACTACGTCACCTTCCAACGGAGCTTTGCCGTTACGTTCGGTAGACTTGATAGCATATAATTCGAAAGTCTGTCCTTTCTTGTCAAATTCAGAAGGAGAAACACCCCATTTCAGACGAAGGTCTTTTGGAAGATCAGCTTTGATTTCCGGCATAGCCAGATATTTGTTGATGTCAGCAGTATCTTTGTAGTTGGCATAACCAATAACGGGACCTTGTCCGCTAGAATTCAACTGAAGTATGGACAGCAAAGGATATTGCTTTTTGATTTCTTCCATATTTGCGGCAGACTTATCTTCAGCAGTTACGTCACCTTTCAGGGCAGCTGCAAGGCTGTCGGCAGCACTTACAGTTTTTTTCTCAACCGGAGTGGCTTCGGTAAGGACTGCTTCAATAGTATCTGTATCAGCTGTTGTTCCTTCAGCTAAAATAACACGCAATTTGGCGTCTGCAGATTGCATGGCAGGGAGAACTTCTCTAGCTGTATAAGTTTCCCAGAACTCCAGATTGGCAGAACCTTGGAGAAGTTTTCTCACACGTTCCGGCTCTTTGATACCCGGAAGTTCCACCATGATACGTCCCATTTTGTCTTCCAGACTTTGGATGTTCGGTTGAACAACACCAAAACGGTCGATACGGGTACGAAGAACGTTGAATGAGTTTTCAACAGCAGCTTTTACTTCTGCTCTCAGCACTTTTTCAACTTCTGCATCTGATGATTTCTGGTTAACTTTATCTTTCAACTGTTGTGTTGCGAAAAGTTCGGAAAGTTTTGCGTCCGGAGCAATTTTGTGGTATTCTCTGATGAACAGGGTGATAACATCATCCTGACTGTTGACAGCCTGTTTTGCAGCTGTCGCCAATGCGTTGTTGAAAGCTTCGTCAGGCTTGTTGTCTGCCAATGCTTTGATAACATCAGGTACGGAAACTTCGAGGATAACGTTCATACCACCCTTCAGGTCCAAACCTAAACTAATCTCCATTTCACGACATTGTTTCAGTGTCCAGTTCCACAGCATTACTTTCTCGTTAGAGAGAGAGTCGAGGTAGTCTTGTTCCACTTTCGGGTCGCCGTTCGCAATTTCTTTCGCCTTGTTGGTATAATGGCGTGTTACGAAGGAGAAGGAGAGATAGAACACACATACCAGTGTGAGTAATACCGCAAAAACCTTTACAAATCCTTTGTTTTGCATTTTACTTTTAATTTATGATGATTACTTTTTTAATTTAATTTTCAGTTAAATTCTGTCGTACACAAGTTCTTTTTGCCGCATACAAGGCTGCAAATATAGTTTTTTTTTCACATTCATATGTAATAAGCCCTCAAATATTTGATGTTTAAGGGCTTTTTTGCCGTTTTATTTCATTCCTCTGTTTTTCAGTAGCGGCTCCAAACTCGGTTCTGCACCGCGGAAATTCTTATAAAGTATCATCGGATCTTCGCTGTCTCCCTTCTCCAATACGTTGTAGCGGAACAGGTCGGCTGTATTTTTATCAAAGATTCCATGTTCTTTGAACGCTTCAAAGGCATCATTGTCAAGTACATTCGCCCAAAGGTAACTGTAGTATCCGGCAGCGTATCCGCCAATGATATGATTGAAGTATGTGACACGGTAACGGGGAGCTATTTCGGGGATCAGTCCGAGCTTGTCCATCGCTTCTTTTTCGAAAGCGAGCATATCCAGATTATTTACATCTGTTATCATATGAAGGTTCATGTCGAGAATGGCGGCAGCCAGTAACTCGGTAGTCATGAATCCTTGGTTGAATGTTTTCTGTTTCAGAATCTTTTCGATGATTTCATCGGGGATTACTTCACCGGTTTGATAATGTTTCGCATACATTTTCAGTACTTCCGGTTCGGTGGCCCAGTGTTCGTTGATCTGAGAAGGAAGTTCAACAAAGTCGCGTACAACATTGGTACCGGAGGTTCCTTTGTATTCGCACTTTGTCAGCAAGCCATGCAGCGCATGACCGAACTCGTGGAATAAGGTCTCTACTTCGTCCATTGTCAACAAAGAAGGAGTGTCGCCGACAGGTTTGGTGAAACTGCATACGTTGCATACCAACGGACGGGTTGTTCCCTGCTGTTCGCGGTAATTGCTCATCCATGCGCCGCCGCTTTTTCCGGAACGGGGGAAATAGTCAACATAGAAAATACCCAGTTGGGAGCCGTCGGCGTCTTTCACTTCGAAGACTTCCACATCCGGATGGTAAGTTGGGATACCTTCCAGTTTGCTCAGAGTGATACCATATAATTTGTTGGCGACTGCAAAAGCTCCTTCGCGTACATTTTCCAGTTTGAAGTAAGGCTTGGTGTCTTCTTCGGAGAGGTTGTATTTCTCTTTGCGAAGTTTCTCGGTGTAATACCACCAGTCCCATGCTTCCAATTTCTCGCCTTTGCCTTCTTTATCCATTAACTGTTGGAGTTCTGTGGCTTCGACTTTCGCTTTCGGCAAGGCATAGCTCCAAAGGTCATTCAGCAGACTCATTACATTGCTGTCATTCTTTGCCATTGTTTCGTCCAGTACAAAGTTGGCATAGTTATTGAAACCTAATAAGTTAGCTTTTTCCAGACGGAGGGAGACAATCTTCCGGATGGTTTCTTTATTGTCATTCTTGTCGTTATTGTTTCCACGGTTGATGTATGCCTTATACATTTTCTCGCGGAGCGGGCGATTCTCTGAGTATTGCAGGAACGGCAGGCGGCTGGCATTGTGAAGGGTGAACAGCCACTTTCCGGATTGTCCGGCAGCTTTAGCCTCTTCGGCTGCACTTTGGCAGAACCATTCGGGCAATCTGGATAAATCTTCTTTTTTGTCTACGAAAAGTTGGAAGGCATTGTTTTCATTCAGAACATTATTGCTGAATGTAATACCCAAGGTAGAAAGTTCTTTGTTGATTTCGCGGAGACGCGCCTGTTTCTCTGTATCTAAATTAGCTCCCGAACGGACGAAACTTTTGTAGGTTTTATCCAGCAGACGTTTCTGTTCTGTGGTCAGATTCATTGAATCTTTCTGTTGGTATACAGCGTTTACACGTTTGAAAAGTTCTTGATTCAGAGAGATGTTATCTTCGTGCTCGGAAAGGACTGGTGCCATTTTGATAGAGAGCTCGGTCAGTTCATCGGTTGTTTCCGCATCCGTCATATTGAAGAAAATGGCACTTACACGGTCCAGAATGGGTGCGCTGTTGTCCAAAGCTACAATCGTGTTGTCGAAGGTAGGTACTTCCGGGCTTTCGATAATTGCCTGGATATTCTGGTTCTGTTCTTCAATACCTTTCAAAAAGGCGGGTTCGTAATGTTCCAGTTTGATTTTATCGAAGGAAGGAACACCATACTCTGTTTGAAATTCAGTGAAGAAAGGATTGCTTTCTGTTTTTGTTCCACAGGAGTACATCATACAACTTGCTGCTAAAATGGTTAAAGTTTTTCTAATCATCATGGTATTTATTAAAGTTTTTTCTGTTTTATTGCTTGCCTATATAGCACCAGATCGGGTAATGGTCCGAATCTTTAATCGAACGGTCTACGGTACAGTTATAGGCTTTCAGATTGGGACTGATCAGAATATTGTCTATCCGGAAATAGAATTTATTCAGATTATAGGAGATACCCAGTCCCCTGCCGGATTGTGTGAAAGCGTCATCCAGTTGTTGTGTAAGGATGCGATGGGTGTACGAAATGGAAGCGTCGTTGAAGTCGCCACAGGCAATAATAGTGGGATATTGGCTGTTTGCAATGATGCTGGCTACGGAATCCGCCTGTGAAGAACGGATGGCTGATGCTTCCGCCAGTTTCTTTATTAATTGTCGGAGCCCCGTTTTTACTTTCTTTGCGTCCGGGTCTTTTATCATATCCTCATAGATTACCTTGTCTTCTTTCGTCAGTTTGTTGGATTCTAGATGGTTGTTTATGAGGGTAATGGTGTCTTCATTTACTTTCAGAGTGTACTGCATTGATCCATTGTAAGTACTTTCATATTGGATGGGACGTGCCGAAAGTATGGGAAACTTAGAGAAGCAAGCTAACTGGCTGCCTCCTTTTTCCGGATTGTGGATAGAGCGGTAAGGATATGCCTTTAATGCTTTCCTAATGTCTTCTGCTGTCAGATATTTCTTGTTTCCAGTTGAATTGTACTCTTGAAGGCAGATGATATCAGCTTTGCTGTCGGCAAGGTAGGATAATATTGGATTTTTTTCGTCCTTCTTTTCTAAATTGTTAAACCCCATAACGTTGTAGGACAAGAACTTGATGCTGCCGTCCGGTATCGTTTCTACCGTAAAATTAATGGGGATATAGGTCCGTATTTGTGGGATACATACCAGAAACCCGATGATCGGCAGTAAGGCATAGCGATAGCTGATGATGGTCCAAAAGATAACAAAGCATAGGTTGATAGCCAGAAATATAGGGAAAGCAAGCCCCAGACAGGAAGCTATCGGATGTATTTTGGGTTGGAGATATGGGCTATAGGCACTCAAAATCAACATCCCTACAAAGAGGGCGTTGATTGCTAATATCAAATAAAGGACAAATTTGCCAATGTGTTCCATTCTTTTATCTTTTGCTTGCGTCGAACAAGCTCTTCTTCTCTTCCGTCGTCAGGCTTTCATAACCGGATTTTTTCAGCTTCTCCAAAATACGGTCTACCTCATCCGATTGTGCTTTCTTACGGGCATTATAATCATAATCTTTCTCGCGACTTGTATCGCTTCCATAGTGTACTTTCATTTTGGGTTTGCGTTTCCATGCCTTTTTCTGAAACAGGGAAGCGAAGCCGTCGATGAACCAGTTAATGCCGGAAGTCAGATCTTTTCCTTTGCTCAGGCTGGCTGCAAACCAGAGTCCGGCAAGTGCACCGCCTAAGTGTGCGATATGTCCTCCTGCATTATTGGAAGTAATAAAGAGTAAGTCTGTTCCGATAACGATCAGTGCCAGATACTTTAAACGAACGGCGCCAAAAAGGAAAAGCTGTACCCGATAGTTCGGTTCTCTGTAAGCGGTAGCTGCTACGATGGCCAGCACGGAGGCAGAAGCACCAACCAATGTAGCGTGCGGTAATACCTCGCTAAAATAAGGGAATATGTTATAAGCTGCCATGTAGAACAACCCTCCACAGATACCTCCTAATACATATACCCCCCGCAAGTGTTTTCCCGAGAAGAAATAGAGAAACAAACTTCCGAACCAGTATAGCCAGAGCATGTTGAACAAGATATGCAGGAAACCTGCATGCATAAACATGTAGGTAAGTAATGACCATGGCTGGATGATAAACCGGTGAAGGGAAGCCGGAAGGGCGAATAAATCGAATATCCCCGCTGCACTAAGGTTGAACAACTGCAATACTACACTAATTAACGTACCGATAACGAAGATTCCTACGTTAATATAAATCAGTCGGATGAAAGTGTTTCCTCTTCTGAATGTTTCTTTTAAATCAGCTATAATATGTCCCATTATTTCTACTTTTTTTTCTCCAATACATAATCAGGATAAATCCGAATATCATACCTCCCAAGTGGGCAAAGTGGGCTACATTATCTCCGGGATTATTAGCAAAGCCGGCATACAGTTCGATCAAAGCATAACCGATAACGAAGTATTTGGCTTTGATAGGGAAAGGCAGCGGAAAGATGAATAGCTGGTTGTTGGGGAACAACATACCGAATGCGAGCAAAATGGCATATACAGCTCCCGAAGCGCCCACGGTAGTCAGCATATTTAGAAAATCTCCCATGGGAATGATGCCTGTTCCTATATCCACCTGTGAATAGTGGCTGTAGTCCACTACATATTTAATGTATTGCACTCCTTCTTGGATAAGTCCTGCGCCGATACCACAGACGATATAATAAAAAAGGAAACGTTTCGGTCCCCAGGTCCGTTCAAGAACAGTTCCAAACATGAAAACAGCAAACATATTGAAAAAAATGTGGCTGAACCCGCCATGCATGAACATATAAGTGATAAGCTGTGCCGGATTGAAGTCACTGGCGAGGAAAAAATGTAATCCCAGATAATTAGTCAGATCGATACCGTATCGTTGAGCGACAAGTGTCCCGAAAAAGACTAGTACATTGATAATTATCAGGTTTTTAGTTACAGTTGGCATAATTTTATATTCTGAATATTTAAGTAATGAACGCAAAAGTACGAATAAATTCTGTTTTAAAGCATGGAAAAGCTTCCCTATTAGCTCTTTTTCAATAATTTGCTGCGTTTTTTTTATGTTTTTATTTGATATATTGTTTTGTTCATCTATATTTGTAAAGTCGTAATGGGAAATCTTTTGTGTAACATATATATTAATTAATCATTTTACGTATCATGAATAAGTCTGAACTTATTAGTGCAATGGCTGCTGAAGCTCAAATGAGTAAAGCCGATGCGAAGAAAGCTCTTGATGCTTTCATTTCTTCAGTTACTAACGCTATGAAAGCTGGTGATAAGGTAGCTTTGGTTGGTTTTGGAACGTTCTCTGTAAGTGAAAGAGCGGCAAGAACTGGTATTAATCCTTCTACAAAGGCGGCTATTACTATTCCTGCAAAGAAAGTAGCTAAGTTTAAAGCTGGTGCTGAATTGTCTGCAGCTGTTGAATAAACATATAGTTGAAAGAAATTAGAAGAGGGAGGCGCGATACGTCTCCTTTTTTTGTATCTTTGCGCGCAAGAAACAACTTGATTATGAAGATAGAAGATAAACTTGTAGCGTCCGTCATCAACGGACTAAAAGCACTTTACGGTCAGGAAGTCCCTGAGAAGATGGTGCAGTTGCAAAAAACCAAGAAGGAATTTGAAGGACATTTGACGCTGGTAGTGTTCCCTTTTCTGAAAATGTCAAGAAAAGGACCGGAACAGACAGCTCAGGAAATTGGTGAATATCTGAAGGCAAATGAATCTGCTGTAGCTGCTTTCAATGTAATAAAAGGCTTTTTGAATCTGACTATTGCGTCGGCTACCTGGATTGAGTTGCTGAATGAGATTCAATCAGATGAACAGTACGGTTTGGTAAAAGCTACCGAGGCTTCTCCGTTAGTTATGATTGAGTACTCTTCACCGAATACCAACAAGCCGCTTCATTTAGGGCATGTGCGTAACAATCTTTTAGGAAATGCGCTGGCTAACATCGTTGCTGCAAACGGAAACAGAGTGGTAAAGACGAATATAGTAAATGACCGTGGCATTCATATCTGTAAATCCATGCTGGCATGGAAGAAATATGGAAATGGAGAAACTCCTGAAAGTACAGGCAAGAAAGGTGACCATCTGGTTGGCGACTATTATGTGTCTTTTGACAAGCATTATAAAGCGGAACTTGCCGAACTGATGGAAAAAGGCATGACAAAAGAAGAAGCAGAAGCTGCTTCTCCGTTGATGCAGGAAGCCCGTGAAATGTTGGTGAAATGGGAAGCCGGCGATCCGGAAGTACGTTCTTTATGGGAAATGATGAACAGCTGGGTGTATGCCGGATTTGATGAGACTTACCAAAAGATGGGTGTCAGCTTCGATAAGATATATTATGAATCCAACACTTATCTTGAAGGAAAAGAGAAAGTGATGGAGGGACTGGAAAAAGGCTTTTTCTTTAAAAAAGAGGACGGGTCTGTTTGGGCTGACCTGACTGCTGAAGGGCTCGATCATAAACTGCTTCTTCGCGGCGACGGCACATCTGTTTATATGACTCAGGACATCGGTACAGCGAAACTTCGTTTTGCTGATTATCCGATTGATAAGATGATTTATGTTGTGGGTAACGAACAGAATTATCATTTCCAAGTACTTTCTATCCTGTTAGATAAACTGGGTTTTGAATGGGGAAAAGGTCTTGTACATTTCTCTTATGGTATGGTGGAACTGCCGGAAGGTAAGATGAAATCTCGTGAAGGTACAGTGGTTGATGCTGACGACCTGATGGAAGAGATGGTGTCAACAGCCAAAGAAACTTCGCAGGAATTGGGAAAACTGGATGGTCTGACACAGGAAGAGGCAGATGATATTGCCCGTATTGTTGGTCTGGGTGCTTTGAAATACTTTATTCTTAAAGTAGACGCCCGCAAGAATATGACTTTCAATCCGAAAGAGTCTATTGACTTCAATGGTAATACAGGACCGTTCATTCAATATACGTATGCCCGTATTCAGTCTGTGCTTCGTAAAGCTGCTGAGTCCGGTATTGTGATACCGGAACAGATTCCTGTCGGTATCGAACTGAGCGAGAAAGAGGAAGGACTGATCCAGATGGTGGCTGATTTTGCAGCAGTTGTAAAACAGGCCGGAGAAGACTACAGTCCGTCTATTATCGCAAATTATACGTATGATCTGGTGAAAGAATATAACCAGTTCTACCACGACTATAGTATTCTGCGTGAAGAGAATGAGGCGGTAAAAATATTCCGTATTGCTTTGTCTGCCAATGTGGCCAAAGTAGTTCGTTTGGGAATGAGCTTGCTGGGTATTGAGGTTCCTTCCAGAATGTAATACCTGCTCTGAACAAAATACTCTTTTACGGGGTTTCTTTAATAGGTATATTAAAGGAATCCCGTATGTTTTATTCACCTCATCCCTTGTTCAGAAAGAGAGAAACGGAAACAGCTACCGTATCTTATTCTGAGTTGTTGTTCGACCTGATTTATGTCTTTTGGGTCACATGCTTTTACATTGTTTTGCTTGGATAAGATTATTGAAAGTTTATTATTGAGTAATTACTTTCGAATTATCAGGGTCTTTCCACCAATATCCATTCGAAGCACCGAAGCTGGATGCCCAAGCTCCAAATTTAGGATACGCTTCCAATATACTTGTCTTTTCTATTGGTACAAGAAAGTCGGCGCTTCGCTTAGTTCCTACCCTGACACCGCTAATTTGTAGCCCGGTCGGCATATTCTCGCTATTTACGTAGTACAGTCCTTCATCTGGTTTGGATACATCACTGCCTGTGCCGAAATAAGAGAAGTTCATTTTACTGGTTGGAGGGAATTTTACAATATGTGCCTCTTTGTCACGTCCTGTGCCGGAAGAGATGATGATAAAAGGGTTCATATTAAATTTGCTGTACGTCTTTTCCCAATAATCGTTGTTAAAGAAAGGAATAAATGCGGTTTCTGTAAATTTTTCCTGAGTGACGTCTATTGTTACGGTAAACGTTTTGTTGATAGCTGTCTTTTGATTATCGAAAAGAATAATAGTGGGATAGTCCTGCCCTGGTTCCCTATCCTTTCCTTCCATAAACTGTGAAACTATTCCGCCGGATTCTATGGTTATTTTTTTTATATCACTATTTGATATACCTGTGAGCTGATAACCAAACCCATTCTGCCAGTTTGCACCATCATGTTTAGGTATAAATGTGTCTATAATCTTTTCAACTTTATTGGTTAGAATACTTTTGTGAATATCACGTTTGTATTCGACAATCATATCATTCATGTCATAATCCCCTTTGGATGGCCAGAAATCTTCAAATGATAATACACCTTTATAGGAAGTATGTATGTTCTCGATAGGTGCATCGGGGAGTTCTTCTACCCCGCCAGTTTCGATGGATGATCCATCTGAGAAATCAAGATAAAATACAGCATCTCCAAAGTTCCCTTTTCTGGTATTATCTGTTGGTTCGAAGTTAGTTGCATCTTCCATTCCGAACGCTACAACTTCCCCGGATTTGTTCTTTAGAGCAATGGTGCGGTGTTCTTTGCTTTTGTTCAAGTTGCGGATAGAATAGAAAGTGCGTTTGTTGTTGAGGACCTCCGAGGTCTTTTGATTAAAGGAAGATTCTATAAGAAACCATGCTATACTTACTCCCGCAGGGAATTCGTCCACGAACTTTGTACCATCCCAATATTTCAGCTCAACTCTGTCACCGGTATACATGCTCCCTGCTGTACTGCTGGAATTGCACACGGCGGTCGATATGCGTGGATAGGCAATAATCGGTGTAATTTGGTCTGCCTCAGTCGGCTTTTGATTGGTAGGATAGGTAAAATAGCCCACAGTATTTTGCTTGGTGCCTGTACTGTTAAGCATAACCAGCCCGATTTCTGTAGGTTTCTTGATATTGATTTCTATATTTACATTATCAGCTATATATTCAGGATAATGATCTTCCATCGCTGCGCTTCCACCCGGCTTAATGAAAACTTCGCGGATATTATATAAGAGTTGGCCATCTATCTCTGTGGGAGTGGAAGAAAGATAAGTAGGACATCCTATTACACTCCAGTCGCCTAGAACTTTAAAGCCTTCCGGGTATTTATAGCCGTTTTCTGTTACTCCTCTGCTTGTACTTTTGGCATTTCTTTTACTTTGTATAAAAGCTTTCTGGTCAAAAGATACTTTACCGTTCACAATCTGCAGCTGAATCGGACTGACTGTTCCCAGATAATCTGAATAGAGGTAAAGTTCTGTAAGATAAGACGGAATGGATATGAAATCATTGAAAATCCCTTTCTTATCGGTAGCCCCACGATAGACAGGCTCTTCTTTAGTTTTGATTATGTTTCCATCCGTATCTTCAGACAACGGATTTTCGGAATATAATTCAAAAACAACCTGATAATTTAAACCATAATTTAAATCAACTGTGCAACTGGAAGATGTTGTAAAGCCAAAATAGTTATCTGCAGTTTTTTCTTTTGGAGCTTCGTATAAATCCTTTTCCATACAACCGACTAACGAGAGTGCGCATAGTACCCCCACAAGGAGAAAATTGAATTTGTTTGTTTGCATAACTGTGTTCTGATAATTTGATTGTGATCTGCAAATATATGTATTTAATATATCAAAACAAAGCGTTTGAGAATAAATTGTTTAGAAAGAAATATATTGCATTGTAAATACAACGAAAGTCCGGTAACCAGTTGATATAGGTTACCGGACTTTTGATATCAGGGTTTGGTGCAAATATTATTTCTTCTTGGCAGTTCGTTTGCCTTTGGAAGAAGTGCTCGGACCTTTTTCGTCTTGTATTCTGACTAATTCCAGGCAGCTTTTCAGACTCAAATCCTGCGGAACAATATCTTTGGGAATCTTGTAATTATTGCCTTTGTAAGCAATGTAAGGTCCGTACCGGCCATTCAGAATCTCCATATCCGGTTCTTCATCAAACTTCTTGATGTGCCGTTCTGCTTCTTTTGCCCGTTTTTCCAGAATCAGTTGCTCTGCTTCTTCCAAAGTAACTTTCATCGGATCAAGTGTTTTCGGCAGTGATACATATACTTTGTTATGCTGGATATAAGGGCCAAAACGACCTATACCTACACTGACAGTCTTTCCTTCATATTCACCAATAGTACGTGGTAACTTGAACAGTTCCAATGCTTCCTCCAATGTAATTGTTTCCATGGACTGGCCTTTCTTCATTTGTGCGAAACGTGGCTTTTCTTCATCATCTACCGTACCGATTTGTACTACAGGGCCGAAACGACCGATTTTTACAGAAACAGTCTTTCCTGTGCCGGGTTCTTCTCCTAAAATACGTTCGCCAACTTTATGTTCTGTCTTTATAGATAATGTCTTTTCTACTGACGGGTGGAACTGATCATAGAAAGTCTTCATGATAGAAGTCCATTGTACTTCTCCTTCTGCAATCTCGTCAAATTCCTTTTCTACACTGGCGGTAAAGTTATAATCCAGAATGTCCGGGAAGTATTCGGTGAGGAAATCGTTTACTACTGTTCCGGTATCTGTAGGAAAGAGTTTGGACTTCTCCGCACCTGTAATTTCGCTATGATCTTCATCTTTGATCTGGCTGTCTTTCAGCGTCAGCACATTGAATGTACGTTCTTCGCCATCCTTGTTGCCCTTCTCTACATATTCACGTTGCTGAATAGTAGAAATGGTAGGCGCATAGGTTGAAGGACGACCGATACCCAATTCTTCCAGTTTGCGCACAAGGCTTGCTTCCGTATAACGCGGTGGACGTTGGGTGAAACGTTCGGTGGCAACAATCGGACCATATTCCAGTTTCTGCCCTTTCTTTAAAGGAGGTAACAGCCGGCTTTCATCCTCTTGTTCACTCTCGTCGTCATAAGATTCACGATATACACGCAGGAAACCATCAAACTTGATAACTTCACCGACAGCAGTGAATACTTCGCCGCTTTTACTTATAGATATGGTAGCAGTAGTCTTTTCCAGTTCCGCATCTGCCATTTGCGAGGCAATGGTGCGTTTCCAGATCAGGTCATACAATTTCTTTTCCTGTGCCGTACCATCGATGGATTGATTTTCCATGTAAGTCGGGCGAATTGCCTCGTGCGCTTCCTGTGCTCCCTTAGTCTTTGTTTCAAAGTGACGGGGATGTACATAACGCTCACCCATCATATGGATGATGGCATCCTTACTACTTGCTGTTGCATATTCCGACAGGTTGACGGAGTCTGTACGCATATAAGTGATGAATCCGGATTCGTACAAACGCTGTGCGATCATCATTGTTTGTGCTACAGTATATCCCAGTTTGCGGGCTGCTTCCTGTTGCAGGGTGGAAGTAGTAAACGGAGCCGGCGGTGTCTTCTTGACCGGACGGGTAGTTATATCTTCAATCGTGAAAGTCGCTCCCTGACATGCGTTCAGGAATGCTTTTGCTTCTTCTTTTGTTTTGATACGGCGGGATAGTTCAGCTTTCATTTCTACCAGTTTGCCGTCTGTATCGGGGACAAGAAATACAGCTATCACCCGGTAAGCAGCTTCTGATTTGAAGGCATGAATCTCTCGTTCACGTTCTACAATCAGACGGACAGCTACTGACTGTACACGACCAGCCGACAGAGAAGGCTTTACTTTTCTCCAGAGTACGGGAGATAACTCAAAACCTACAATTCTATCCAGAATCCGTCGTGCCTGTTGCGCATTTACGAGGTTGAGGTCGATATCGCGTGGTTGTTCGATTGCTTTTAAAATAGCGCCTTTAGTAATTTCGTGAAAGACGATTCGTTTTGTGTTTTCCGGTTTTAGTTTTAATACTTCATACAGATGCCAGGCGATCGCTTCTCCCTCGCGGTCCTCATCGGATGCGAGCCATACGGTTTCTGCCTCTTTCGCTTCTGCTTTCAGCGTGTTGACCAAAGCCTTTTTGTCTGCCGGAATTTCATAAGCGGGTTTAAAATTCTTATCTACGTCGATGCTGAATTCTTTCTTCTTCAGATCGCGTATATGTCCGTAACTAGAAAGGACTTTGAAATCTTTCCCGAGAAATTTTTCAATCGTTTTTGCTTTTGCCGGAGACTCGACAATGACAAGGTTTTTTTGCATAATTCTTTCTTTTATGATGGCTTGTACCATGATATTTCGGGGCAAAAGTAGAAAAAAAGATTCTCCCTACCTTATAATATAAGGAGAATCTAATATTTTTTTGGAAAAAAAAGATTTTACTTGAATTCGTGTTTCTTTTGTATGTGCAAGAATTATTGAGGAAATATTCCATAAAGCAGGAGATTTTAATATAAAACAGTTTTATTTAAATAGAATTTCCTATATTTACACCTCGATACAGTATTATGCGCTATGTATGAATAAGATTCTATTTAAAATATATCTATTGTCTTTCTTTATAGGAATTGCACAGCCTATCTGGAGCCAGTCTCCTTATTACTATTATAAACAACTCGGAATAAGGGAGGGGCTTTCACAGTCGAAAGTACAGAGTGTTCTGAATGACCACAGAGGTTATCTTTGGATTGGTACGGAGGCTGGTTTGAATTGTTATGACCGTGACCATCTGAAACAATACCTGCATCAGCCGGGAGACGAAAAGACGTTGCCTTCTAATAATATAACTTTTATTGCTGAGGACTCTTTGTGTAATCTCTGGGTAGCTACAATGGGAGGAATTTGTCTTTACGATAGAGAAAATGATAATTTTAGAACCTTATCGAATGGTGGCAAACCGATCTACGTTGCTTCCTATCTGTTGGTTGAAGGCGGTGTCTTGTTAAGTGGGTCGGGAGCGATCTATAAATATGCTTATGCCACTAACAAGCTCGAACCTCTGTATTATGCACAAGATCCGGCTTACTATACGCCTTTTTGGCAAATGATACGTTTTGATGATGAGAATATTCTGCTCAATTCGCGCTGGCATGGCATATACTCTTTCAATATGAGGACTTATGAGCTGAAGAAAATAGAGTCGTTTACAGAAAAAAACTATACCTGCATTTATCTGGACTCTTATCACCGTCTTTGGGTAAGCGTTTATGGCAGCGGATTGTATTGCTATCAAGACGATAAGCAGATCAAGCACTTTACGGCATCCAATTCTCCTTTGACATATGATGTCATTCATGACATCACTGAAAGAGAAAACAAACTCTGGGTGGCAACCGACGGTGGCGGGATCAATATTATTTCTTTAGATGATTTTTCATTTACCAATATTCAGCAAAAGCAGGATGATGTCCATTCATTTCCAGCCAATACGATCTACCGTCTCTATCTGGACCCTGCCAATAATATGTGGGCAGGCAGTATCCGGAGAGGATTGGTGGGTATAAAGGGGGTATATGCCTGTTCTTATCAGAATGTCCCTTTTGGCAATTTGTATGGATTAAGTAATCAGACGATAAATAGTTTTTTCCAGGATGACGACGGAATGATCTGGGTGGGAACTGATGGCGGCGGTATCAATCGTTTTGATCCGGCATCGGGAACTTTCCAACATTATCCTGCCACCAAATATGAGAAAGTTGTTTCTATCGTAGAGTATACTCCTGATGAGCTCCTGTTTTTTTCTTTTAATAAAGGGCTTTTCATCTTTCATAAGCAGACGGGACAGATACGCCCCTTTGTCTTGATTGATAAGGAAATGAATGATCAGACTTGTATCAATGGATTTTCTGTCAATATACAGCGGATTACGAAGAATAAGATTCTTTTTAGTGCCCAGCATATTTTTATATATGATATCGTTACCCGTAAGTTCGATATAGTGGCTACTATGGGAAAAGAATATGAACGGCAGTCTCCGCTGATTATAGCTACGGTAGGAACGAAAACATATCTTTCCGATCTGAAAAATATATGTGAGTATGATTCTTCCGAAGGCACTTTCAAGACGATTTATCAGGGGCAGCATATTATTAATGATGCTTCTATGGATAAGGATGGTGTCTTCTGGCTGGCTTCTACCGAAGGGCTGCTACGTTATGATCCACGCACCGGGAAGAGTGAACTGATACAAACAAGCCTGTTTCAGGATGTAGCCTCTGTCGTTGCTGATAACCAGTATCGTATCTGGATCGGAACGCGCCGTCATTTATTTGTTTATTCTTCCCATACTCATAACTTCGCCACTCTGGATGAGGTAGACGGTGTCCTTCCCAATGAATATATTTTTCATGCTACTCTTCTGGCCAAGAATGGAGATGTTTTTGTCGGTGGTACCACAGGTATGACGGTTGTAAACTCTGCCGTTCATTTTGATACAGATTCGGATTATACGGTTGAATTGCTGGATGTATTATTAAATGGTCTTCCTGTCTCATTATCCGAAGAGCAGCAACATGCAACGACCAGGACTATCCAGATTCCTTGGAACTTCTCTTCCCTGCAACTGAAAGTTTTGCTGAATGAAGGTGATGTATTCCGCAAGAATTTCTTTCGCTTCAATATTGAAGGCCTTCATCAGGAGCTGGCGAGTTCCAACTCGAATTCTCTGGTCATTAACTATTTGCCGATAGGCGAGTATACGATAACCGCTTCTTATTATGCCCGCAATGGGGGATGGAGCACGAAACAGCAGATTCTCCATGTCATTGTTACCCCGCCTTGGTGGAAGACAGGCTGGTTTTATATGCTGCTATATATATTGCTGGGGCTGGTGGCATATAGCATTGTCTACTACTTCTACCGTAAAAAGAAGGCCAAACAGAAACGGGAAATTATGCGTCTGAAAAATAAGATGTATGAGGAGAAGATTAATTTCCTGACGAATATCAGTCATGAGCTTCGTACTCCTCTTACGCTGATTTGTGCGCCATTGAAGCGTATCATAAATCAGGAGTCGGACAAGAAAGATGTGGAAAAGCTGTTGGTTCCGATTTATAAGCAGGCCTATCAGATGAAGAGTATCATTGATATGGTGCTGGATGTGAGAAAGTTGGAGGAAGGAAAAGATATGCTGCATATTCTGCCACATCCTTTGAATGAGTGGGTACGTTCGGTCGGAGATAAATTCGTCGGTGAATATCACGTGAAAGGCATTAAACTGCAATACGAGCTGGACGAAGAGATAAAAGACGTTCCTTTCGATAAGAACAAGTGTGAATTTGTTCTGTCCAACTTCTTGATGAATGCGCTGAAGTTTAGTGAGTCGGGTACGACCACTACATTGATTACCACTTTGTCGCCGGAAAAAGACAGGGTTCGGATCTCTGTCAAGGATCAGGGGATGGGACTGAATATGGTGGATACGGATTCTCTTTTCTCCAGTTTCTATCAAGGGGTACATGAGAAAGGAGGAAGTGGTATCGGATTATCCTATGCAAAGAGTCTTATTACTCATCATAAGGGAAAAGTAGGTGCTTCGAATGCCGATGGAAAAGGAGCGGTGTTCTATTTTGAGTTGCCATTATTCACAGATGCCTGTGGACAACTCGAACCGGTTTCTACAGAAACGTCTGCAGGCGTTGAAGTGAACGAACCCGATCAGGTTGATTATACCTTCTTAAAGAAATATTCGGTGATGGTGGTAGAAGATACTCCCGAACTGCGAAGTTATCTGAAAGAAACACTGAGCCATTACTTTGTTCGTGTATATGTCGCTAAGGATGGTAAAGAAGGATTGGAACAGATTAAGGACCGATTGCCGGATATCATAATCAGTGATGTTATGATGCCCCGTATGAATGGGTTTGAGCTTTGCCGGGAAGTGAAGACTAACTTGGATATCAGTCATATCCCTTTTATTTTGCTGACCGCTTATCACAATTCTCAGAATATGTATACCGGCTATAAGACCGGAGCAGATGCCTTCTTGCCGAAGCCTTTTGAGATAGACGGTTTGCTGGCATTGATTCATAATCAGTTGAGATTGCGCGAACAGATACGGGCGAGATACAAAGATGATAAGCTGCTGACACATAAAGAAGTGAGCTTTAGTAATGCGGATGAAACTTTTCTTTTGAAATTAAATTCATTGATTGCAGACAACATGAGTAATCCGGAACTGGATGTCGCATTTCTGGCCACCAATATGTGCATTAGCCGGTCATTATTGTTCAACAAAGTAAAAGCCATCACCGGTATGGGGATTGTAGATTATGTGAACAAGCAGCGTATTGAGCGGTCAATCGTGTTGCTTACTACTACCACCATGAATATTACTGAGATCTCCGAAGTGGTCGGCTTCTCTTCTTTGCGTTATTTCAGTAAAGTCTTCAAGTCTATTAAAGGCGAGATTCCTTCTGCATATAGAAAACAGGATAAATAAATCGCATCTGTAACTTGAATGCAGTGCATACTAGAAATAAAAAAATAAATATTAGTCTCATACTCTCATTCTATATGAGATAAATAGCATATAATCAGTGTGATATGTAATGAGAGATACTTCTTTTGCAAGGTATCTCTCATTGTTTTCTACATAAAAACGTAAGCGTCTCGGCGATGCCGTGTTTTTCTTCAAAAAATCTGATAATCCTTTTCT
>ERZ894214.21-NODE-21-length-158737-cov-82.5978_pt1 | contig 158737 bp, 136 predicted proteins | sample MGYA00380290_ERZ894214 | MGnify/ENA primary metagenome ERZ894214 (study PRJEB32331, sample SAMN06328421) | human gut metagenome | biome: human gut microbiome; feature: stool | host: Homo sapiens | collected 2014-09-19 ... | reverse complement strand
ATTCAAATAGTAAATTGTAAATAGTCAAATTGTAAATCTAATAGTCTCTTTGCATATCTGCAATTTTTTGTTGTAACTTTCTCATTTGTTCTTCCTGCAGTACTTTTTTGTATTCGATGGGCACTACTTGGATGAATTGATCTACGTAATGATTCCAGTTGTCGAGCAGGATGCGTGCCAGTTTCGAGCCTGTGTAGAGGTAATGCTGGCGGATTAGTTCGTGCAACTCTTTCCGGTAGCTGGCTTCTTCGATGAGTGACAGTTCCACCATTTCCATGTTACAGAAATAATCGAAGTTGCCGTCTTTGTTCCATACATAAGCTACACCGCCACTCATACCGGCTGCAAAGTTACGTCCGGTTTGTCCGAGGACTACCACACGACCTCCGGTCATGTATTCGCAACAATGGTCACCCACGCCTTCTACGACGGCAACTGCGCCGGAGTTACGAACAGCGAAACGTTCTCCTACACGGCCGTTGATATATACTTCACCGCTTGTTGCGCCATAAAGCAAGGTATTACCGGCGATTGTATTTTTTTCGGCTTCGAAATTGCTGCGGATAGGAGGTAATACGGAGATACGCCCGCCGCTCAATCCTTTACCCAGGTAATCATTCGCTTCACCTTCCAGTTTAAAGTTAACTCCCGGTACGAGAAAAGCTCCGAAAGATTGACCTGCCGAACCTTTGAATTTTACATTCAGCGTATGTTCCGGCAATCCTTTGGCACCATATTTCTTGGCGATTACTCCGGAAAGCATAGCACCTATTGCACGGTCTGTATTGGCAATCGTATATTCTAAAGAAATCTCTTTCTCATGTTCGATAGCTTCTTGTGCGGCATCGATGATGGTTACATCCTTTACAGCAGAAATTCCATGATCTTGGTCGATGACATGACGGATAGCCGCACTGTTGTCAACACGTGCCAGCAATTTGGTGAAGTCGATTAAAGCATGTTTCGGATTTGGGTCATTGGCATCGGACTTGCGCTCGATTAAGTCTGTACGCCCGATGATGTCATCCATCCGGGTGAATCCCATTTCAGCCAAATGCTCGCGGACTTCCTGTGCCAGGAATGTGAAAAAGTTTACTAAATATTCACTGCGTCCATGAAAGCGTTTACGTAACTCTTCATTCTGTGTGGCAACTCCCACCGGACAAGTATTCTGATGGCATTTGCGCATCATTACACACCCTAATACAATCAATGCCGAGGTGGCGAAACCATATTCTTCGGCACCCATTAAGGCCATTAAAATGACATCACGTCCGGTTTTCAGTTGTCCGTCGGCTTGCAGGACTATTTGACCACGAAGTCCGTTCAAAACCAATGTTTGCTGTGTCTCGCTCAATCCCAATTCCGGTGAGATACCCGCATAGCGGATAGAAGAAGCCGGAGAAGCACCTGTTCCCCCTTCAGCACCAGAGATGACAATTAGGTCCGCCTTTGCTTTTGCCACACCCGCAGCAATCGTACCGACGCCGCTTTCTGCTACCAGTTTCACACTGATTTTGGCCTGTGGATTTACATTTTTCAAATCGAAGATTAATTGTGCCAAATCCTCAATCGAATAAATATCATGATGAGGCGGAGGAGAAATCAGCGAAATTCCCGGAATGGAATGACGTGTTTTCGCAATCACATCGTTCACTTTAAATCCCGGTAGTTGTCCGCCTTCACCCGGTTTGGCTCCCTGTGCTATCTTGATTTGAATTTCGTCCGCATTAACCAGATATTCTGCCGTTACACCGAAACGACCGGAAGCTACCTGCTTGATTGCACTTCGTAAAGAACTGCCATCGGGCAGCGGTTGGAAACGGGCAGCGTCTTCGCCACCTTCACCGGTATTACTGCGTCCGTGAATTTTATTCATGGCAATAGCCATTGCCTCATGAGCCTCTTTGCTGATAGAACCAAAAGACATAGCCCCCGTGACGAAACGATGCAGAATGTTTTCCACCGGTTCTACCTGATCGATTGAAATCGGATTACGACGGAATCCCAGAAAGTCACGAAGGAAAATAGGCTTCTCTTTTTCGTCTACCAGATGGGTGTACTCTTTAAATTTTTTATAACTCCCCAGTCGTGTAGCCAATTGCAGAGTGCTGATTGTTTCCGGATTCCATGCGTGCTTTTCTCCATCTTTACGGAAAGCATACAAACCGTTATTTTTTAATAACTCTTCATTTTTAATACTTTCAAATCCTTCTTTATGGAAAGCAATGGCATCTCTGGCTATTTCTTCCAGACGGATACCTTCGATCGGTGAACCGAGTCCTCCAAAATAAGCCTTGCTCAATTCTTCACTCAAACCGACAGCTTCGAAAATCTTAGCACCACGATAGGAGCGGATCGTAGAGATACCCATCTTACTCATGATTTTAAACAAGCCTTTACAGATGGATTTGATATAGTTCTTTTCAGCAGTGGTATAATCCAACTGAATATCTTTGTCTTTTACCAGTCGGTCGAGGACAGCGAATGCCATGTAAGGATTCAGGGCACTTGCTCCGAAACCCAACAATAACGCGGCGTGCATCACTTCACGTATTTCACCACTTTCTACGATCAATGCCGTTTGCACCCGTTTACCAACTGAAATCAGGTGGTGATGAACAGCGCTTACTGCCAGCAATGATGGAATGGCAGCATGGGTAATATCCACCTCACGGTCGGTCAGGACAATGTAGTTTACACCTTCCGTCACGGATTCTTCCGCCATTTTACAAAGATGGGTCAGTGCTTCCTGCAGTCCGGCTTTCCCTTTTGCAACCTCAAACAACATGGGTAGTTTGACTGTTTTGAAGCCTTTATACCGGATATTACAAAGAATATCCAGTTGGGTATTGCTTAAAATCGGATGATTCAGGCGTACCATTTTGCAATGACTTTCACTGGGCGTCAGAATATTCATACCGACTGCTCCAATGTATTCTGTCAATGACATCACCAGTTCTTCACGAAGGGGATCAATGGGCGGATTGGTTACCTGTGCAAATTGCTGACGGAAATAGTTGTAAAGCAACTGTGGTTTATCTGAAAGTACGGCGAGTGGCGTATCGTTACCCATTGAATTGATCGGTTCTGCTCCGGTGCTTGCCATCGGCATAATCAGCCTTTCGATGTCCTCTTTGGAGTAGCCGAAAGTACGAAGCATCCGGTCGTAGTTTGCTACGTGATGAGGAACTTTGCGCCCGCTTTTCAGTTCATCCAGTTCGATTCGGTTGGTAGATAGCCAGGTGCGGTAAGGCTTGGCTTCAGCCAACTGTTTTTTCAGTTCGCCGTCATAGTAGATCTCGCCTTTTTCCGTATCCACCAGCAAGATTTTGCCGGGCTGTAAGCGACCCTTTTCTTTGATGTCTCCCGGTTCGAAATCCATAACACCGACTTCCGAAGCCACTACCATCATATCGTTTTTAGTAATCAGATAACGGGCAGGGCGCAGGCCATTGCGGTCGAGCATACCTCCGGCAAATCGTCCGTCGCTGAATAGTAGTGCGGCCGGTCCGTCCCACGGTTCCATCAGGATGGAGTGGTATTCGTAGAATGATTTCAGATCTTCACTGATCGGGTTCTTCTCGTTGAAAGATTCCGGCACGAGCATAGCCATGGCATGTGGCAGGCTCAATCCTGACATCACCAGGAACTCCAGTACATTGTCCAGAGAAGCACTGTCGCTCATGCCCGGTTGTATAATCGGGCGGATTTCTTTTATATCGCCTAAAGTGGGAGTGGAGAGTACACTTTCACGGGCTTCCATCCATCCTCGGTTACCACGGATAGTATTGATTTCACCGTTGTGTGCCAGCAGACGGAACGGCTGTGCCAATCCCCATGTAGGGAATGTATTGGTACTGAAACGAGAGTGCACCAATGCCAGTCCGCTGGTAAAATAGCTATTTGTCAGGTCCGGATAATAGTTGCACAGCTGTAATGATGAAAGCATACCTTTATATATAATGCTTTTGGTAGAGAGTGACACAACATAAAAATCGTCTTTTGCCGGAATAGATGACAATCTGACTTTATTTTCGATTCTTTTCCGGATCAGATATAACTTCCGGTCGGCAGTTTCCATTTCCGTAAATCCGGTGATGAACACTTGTTTGATGTCCGGTTCGTTTGCCAGAGCCGATTCTCCCAGGATTTCGGGGCAGGTGGGCACATTGCGCAAATGCATCAATGTGAGTCCTTCTTTTTCAATTTCTTCAATAATAATACTTAGAATAGCTGCCTGGTCTTTTTCGTTTTTCGGTAAAAACAATAATCCTGTGCCGTACCGTCCTTTTTCGGGGACAGGAATACCTTGTAATAAAATAAACTCATGCGGAATTTGAAGCATGATACCTGCACCGTCACCGGTCTTGTTATCCGCACCCTCGGCACCGCGATGGCGCATGTTTTCTAATACCTTTAAAGCCGACTCAACAATGTCGTGTGACTTTTCTCCATGAATGTTTACCAGCATACCAACACCGCAGGCATCGTGTTCGTATGCCGCATTGTACAAGCCCATCTGTTTGGGCTGTCGTTGGTAAGGGGATCCTTCTGTTACGTTGTTAAAAAGTTCTTGTTTCTTCATTCTTACTAGCTTTATTGTATGATAATACCTAATTGAAGTGTCAATTTGTTCGGCAAAGTTAGTAGTTTAATTTCAAAATGATAGTAAAATATAAGTTTTCTGTAACGCGAAATTAAAAGAAGAGCCTGTCTTCTTCTAATTTGTAATTAAAAGAAGGAGGTTTACTTTTAATTTGTTAGCTCTTTTGGGTGAATGGTGAGCTAATTGTAATTTGTTTCTTTTTGAGCTAAAAATAATATATTATTTAACTTTTTGATGTGTTTACAACTTTTTTATGCGTTTCTGTCAAATAAATATGCTTTTTGTTGTCTTTATGTTATTTGTAATGTGTATATTTGCAGGCGAAATAAAAATATCATAATATGTGTGGAATAGTAGGCTATATTGGTAAACGAAAAGCCTACCCTATCCTTATCAAAGGGCTGAAGCGACTGGAGTATCGTGGATATGACAGCGCGGGGGTAGCAATCATTAGTGATGACCAACAGTTAAATGTGTATAAGACGAAAGGAAAAGTCTCTGATCTTGAAAATTTCGTCACACAGAAAGATATTTCCGGTACAATCGGAATTGCCCATACCCGTTGGGCTACTCACGGGGAACCTTGTTCTGCTAACGCCCACCCTCATTACTCTTCTTCCGAAAAGCTCGCTCTCATTCATAACGGTATTATTGAAAACTACGCCGTTCTTAAAGAAAAACTTCAAGCCAAAGGCTATATTTTTAAAAGTAGTACAGATACCGAAGTCCTCGTTCAATTAATAGAATACATGAAAGTCACTAATCAGGTCAGTCTGTTGACGGCTGTTCAGTTGGCGTTAGGGGAGGTAATTGGTGCTTATGCGATTGCGATTCTTGATAAGGAGCATCCCGATGAGATTATTGCTGCCCGTAAGAGCAGTCCATTGGTAGTGGGGATTGGAGAGAATGAGTTCTTTCTTGCTTCAGATGCTACTCCGATTGTAGAATATACTGATAAAGTGGTTTATCTGGAAGACGGGGAAATAGCTGTTTTGAATCTGGGGAAGGAGTTGAAGGTAGTCAACTTGAACAATGTCGAAATGATACCTGAAATAAAGAAGGTGGAACTCAACCTCGGTCAGTTGGAAAAAGGGGGATATCCGCACTTTATGTTGAAAGAGATTTTCGAACAGCCCGATTGTATTCGTGATTGCATGCGCGGACGTATCAATGTGGAAGCTGATAATGTGGTGCTTTCTGCTGTGATAGATCACCGGGAAAAGCTGCTGAATGCCAAACGGTTTATTATTGTTGCTTGCGGAACTTCCTGGCATGCCGGACTGATCGGTAAGCATCTGATTGAGAGTTTCTGCCGCATACCGGTGGAAGTGGAGTATGCTTCCGAATTCCGCTACCGTGATCCGGTGATTGACGGGCAGGATGTGGTGATAGCAATCTCCCAGAGTGGCGAGACGGCAGATACATTGGCTGCTGTGGAATTGGCGAAAAGCCGCGGGGCATTTATATATGGCATTTGCAATGCGATCGGCTCTTCTATTCCCCGTGCCACTCATACCGGTTCATATATTCATGTGGGTCCAGAAATCGGGGTGGCTTCTACCAAAGCATTTACCGGACAGGTCACTGTATTGGCGATGTTGGCATTGACACTTGCCAAAGCGAAAGGAACCATTGACGAACAGCATTATCTTTCAATCGTACAGGAGTTAAATCATATTCCGGAAAAAATGAAAGAGGTGTTGGAATTGAATGATACTTTGGCGGAGTTATCGAAAACTTTCACTTATGCGCATAATTTTATTTACCTGGGACGCGGATATAGTTATCCCGTTGCTCTGGAAGGTGCATTGAAATTGAAAGAAATATCGTATATTCACGCCGAAGGTTATCCGGCTGCGGAGATGAAGCATGGACCGATTGCCCTGATCGATGCGGAAATGCCGGTAGTGGTGATTGCTACGCAGAATGGGTTGTATGAGAAAGTATTAAGTAATATTCAGGAGATTAAGGCACGGAAAGGAAAAGTGATTGCATTTGTGACGAAAGGAGATACCGTTATCAGCAAAATTGCTGACTGTAGTATCGAACTTCCTGAAACAATCGAATGTCTCGATCCGTTAATTACTACGGTACCTCTGCAACTTCTTGCTTACCACATTGCGGTATGCAAAGGGATGGATGTGGATCAGCCGAGAAATCTGGCGAAGTCGGTAACAGTAGAGTAACTTTAAGTAGTAACTAGTATATAGAGAGATGGAACAATTGAAACATGAATGTGGCGTTGCCATGATACGCTTGCTCAAACCGTTAGAGTATTACGAGAAAAAGTACGGGACATGGATGTATGGTCTTAATAAACTCTACCTGTTGATGGAGAAGCAGCATAATCGTGGACAGGAAGGTGCGGGACTGGCATGTGTGAAACTGGAAGCAAATCCGGGTGAAGAATATATGTTTCGTGAACGCGCTTTAGGTTCCGGAGCCATTACGGAAATCTTTGAAAACGTTCAAAACAATTTTAAGGATCTCACTCCCGAACAGTTGCACGATGCAGCGTATGCCAAACGAACTTTGCCTTTTGCCGGTGAAGTATATATGGGACATCTTCGTTATTCCACTACGGGAAAATCCGGAATCTCTTATGTGCATCCATTTTTAAGAAGAAATAACTGGCGCGCCAAGAATCTGGCCCTCTGCGGAAATTTCAATATGACAAATGTGGACGAGATATTTGCCCGTATCACTGCCATTGGTCAGCATCCGCGTAAATATGCCGATACATATATCATGTTGGAGCAGGTGGGGCACCGTCTTGACCGTGAAGTGGAGCGTGTATTCAATCTTGCCGAAGCCGAGGGGCTTACGGGCATGGGAATCACTCATTATATAGAAGAATATATTGATTTGGCAAACGTGTTGCGCACTTCCAGCCGCGAATGGGATGGGGGATACGTGATCTGCGGATTGACCGGGAGCGGCGAGTCCTTCGCCATCCGCGACCCGTGGGGAATCCGGCCTGCATTCTGGTATCAGGATGATGAGATAGCTGTTCTTGCTTCCGAACGTCCGGTGATCCAGACTGCTTTGAATGTTCCGTTTGAGGAAATCAAAGAATTGCAACCGGGGCAAGCATTGTTAATCAGCAAAGAAGGTAAAATCCGTACTTCGCAAATTAACAAGCCGCGCGAAAATCATGCCTGTTCTTTCGAACGTATCTATTTCTCCCGTGGGAGTGATGTCGATATTTATAAGGAAAGGAAACGGTTGGGTGAAAAGTTGGTTCCGAGAATATTGAAAGCTATCAATAATGACATCGATCATACGGTTTTTTCTTTTATTCCCAATACTGCGGAGGTGGCTTTCTACGGAATGTTGCAGGGACTGGACGATTACTTGAATGAGGAGAAAGTGCAGCAAATTGCTGCATTAGGGCATCATCCGGATATGGAGGAACTGGAAGTCATTCTTTCCCGCCGTATCCGTAGCGAAAAGGTGGCGATCAAGGATATCAAACTCCGTACGTTTATTGCCGAAGGAAACAGTCGTAATGATCTGGCAGCCCATGTGTATGACATTACATACGGAAGTCTGGTACCCGGTGTTGATAATCTGGTGATTATTGACGACAGCATTGTGCGTGGTACTACGTTGAAACAAAGTATTATCGGTATTCTCGACCGTCTCGGTCCGAAGAAGATTGTGATAGTATCTTCTTCTCCGCAAGTGCGTTATCCTGACTATTACGGTATCGATATGGCAAAGATGAGTGAGTTTATCGCTTTCAGGGCTGCTGTCGAACTTTTAAAGGAGCGGGATATGAAAGATGTGATTGCGGCTGCCTACCGTAAATCGAAAGATCAGGTGGGACTGCCGAAAGAGCAGATGATAAACTATGTGAAGGATATCTATGCTCCGTTCACCGATGAGGAAATCTCTGGCAAGATGGTGGAACTGCTGACTCCCAAGGGAACAAAGGCGAAAGTGGAAATTGTCTATCAACCGTTGGAGGGATTGCACGAGGCTTGTCCGCGTCATAAAGGCGACTGGTATTTTAGCGGTAACTACCCTACACCGGGAGGTGTGAAAATGGTGAACCGGGCGTTCATCGACTATATAGAACAAATGTATCAATTCTAACAACCATACAACGATTCAATAATAAGAATGAGAAATGTGACATTAATCCTTGACGACGGGAGCCGGTTTTCCGGTAAGTCGTTTGGCTACGAGAAGCCGGTGGCGGGCGAAGTAGTGTTTAATACTGCCATGACCGGATACCCGGAGAGCCTTACTGACCCTTCATACGCCGGACAGTTGATGACGCTTACCTATCCTCTGGTAGGCAACTACGGTGTTCCTCCTTTTACCATCGAACCGAATGGACTTGCCACTTTCATGGAAAGTGAGAAAATCCATGCGGAAGCGATTATCGTAAGTGACTATTCTTATGAATACAGCCACTGGAATGCGGTGGAAAGTCTCGGTGACTGGTTGAAACGCGAGCAGATTCCCGGTATCACAGGCATTGATACGCGCGAGCTGACTAAGGTTCTTCGTGAACATGGAGTAATGATGGGAAAAATCGTTTTCGATGATGAACCGGATAATGTGCCTGAAGCAGTATACGCAGGCGTCAATTATGTAGATCGTGTATCTTGCAAAGAGATTATTTGCTATCTTCCTGCCGGAACTTCACAAACTTTCTCCGTAAATAGTTCCTATGCGCAGCTTAATTCTCAATTCTCAACTTTCAATTCTCAATTTAAGAAGGTTATCCTGGTAGATTGCGGTGTAAAGACAAATATTATTCGTTGTCTGCTGAAACGTAATGTAGAAGTGATCCGTGTACCTTGGGATTATGATTATAGCGGACTCGAATTTGACGGGTTGTTTATCTCCAACGGACCGGGTGACCCGGATACTTGTGATGCTGCGGTACAGAATATACGGAAGGCGATGGTAAATGAGAAACTGCCTATCTTCGGCATCTGTATGGGTAACCAGTTGCTTTCAAAAGCGGGCGGAGCCAAGATTTATAAATTGAAATACGGACATCGTAGCCACAATCAGCCGGTGCGTATGGTAGGTACGGAATGTTGTTTCATTACTTCACAAAATCATGGTTATGCCGTAGACAATAATACGTTGAGTGCAGAGTGGGAACCGTTGTTTATCAATATGAACGATGGGTCCAACGAGGGAATCAAACATAAAAAGAATCCCTGGTTCTCTGCGCAATTCCACCCGGAAGCTGCGAGTGGACCTACGGATACGGAATTCCTGTTCGACGAATTTGTAAAACTATTGTAACAATGAAAGAAAATATAAAGAAAGTATTGCTATTAGGTTCAGGTGCCCTGAAAATCGGTGAGGCTGGTGAATTTGACTATTCCGGTTCACAGGCACTTAAAGCCTTGAAAGAAGAGGGTATTGAAACCATTCTTATCAATCCGAATATTGCTACGGTGCAGACTTCCGAAGGAGTGGCAGATCAAATTTACTTTCTTCCGGTGACTCCGTACTTCGTAGAGAAAGTGATCCAGAAAGAAAAACCGGAAGGTATAATGCTGGCGTTCGGTGGTCAGACGGCTCTGAACTGTGGAGTAGCATTGTATAAAGAAGGTATTCTTGAAAAATATAATGTAAAAGTGCTGGGTACTCCGGTACAGGCCATTATGGATACCGAGGACCGTGAACTTTTTGTTCAGAAATTGAATGAGATCAATGTAAAAACCATCAAGAGTGAAGCCGTAGAAAATGCGGAAGATGCACGTCGCGCAGCAAAAGAACTGGGCTATCCGGTGATTGTTCGTGCTGCTTATGCGTTAGGAGGCTTGGGGTCCGGTTTCTGTGATAATGAACAACAACTGGATGTGCTGGTAGAAAAAGCATTCTCTTTCTCCCCACAGGTATTGGTGGAGAAATCACTATGCGGCTGGAAAGAAGTGGAATATGAAGTGGTACGTGACCGCTTCGATAACTGTATCACCGTTTGTAATATGGAAAACTTCGATCCGCTGGGTATTCATACCGGTGAGTCTATCGTTATTGCTCCTTCACAGACGCTTACCAATAAAGAGTATCATAAACTTCGGGAATTGGCAATACGTATCATCCGCCATATCGGTATCGTGGGTGAATGTAACGTACAATATGCCTTCGATCCCGAATCCGAAGATTACCGGGTGATCGAAGTAAATGCCCGCCTTTCCCGTTCATCGGCTTTAGCATCTAAGGCAACCGGTTATCCGCTGGCTTTCGTTGCTGCCAAATTGGGATTGGGTTATGGACTCTTCGACCTAAAGAACTCTGTAACCAAGACTACTTCCGCTTTCTTCGAACCGGCATTGGATTATGTCGTATGTAAGATTCCTCGTTGGGATTTAGGTAAATTCCACGGTGTAGATAAAGAGTTGGGCTCTTCTATGAAATCTGTGGGTGAAGTGATGGCTATCGGACGCACTTTTGAAGAAGCTATCCAGAAAGGTCTTCGTATGATCGGACAGGGAATGCATGGTTTTGTGGAGAACAAAGAATTGGTTATTTCCGACATTGATAAAGCCTTGCGCGAACCGACCGATAAACGTATTTTCGTGATCTCGAAAGCGTTTCGCGCCGGCTACACCATCGATCAGGTGCACGAATTGACTAAGATTGATAAATGGTTCTTGCAGAAGTTAATGAATATTATGAAGACTTCCGAAGAACTGCATAGTTGGGGAAACAATCACAAACAGATTGCCGATCTGCCGAACGAATTGCTCCGTAAAGCTAAGGTTCAAGGTTTCTCCGATTTCCAGATTGCCCGTGCCATCGGTTACGAAGGTGATATGGAAGATGGAATTCTTTATATCCGCAAACACCGTAAAGAGGCAGGCATTCTTCCGGTAGTGAAACAGATCGATACGTTGGCAGCCGAATACCCGGCACAAACCAATTATCTGTATCTTACTTATAGCGGTGTAGCAAATGATGTGCGTTATCTGGGCGACCATAAATCCATCGTCGTATTGGGTTCCGGTGCTTATCGTATCGGTTCTTCCGTAGAATTCGACTGGTGTGGCGTACAGGCTTTGAATACCATTCGAAAAGAGGGATGGCGCAGTGTCATGATTAACTATAATCCTGAAACCGTATCTACGGATTACGATATGTGCGACCGTTTGTACTTTGATGAATTGACTTTTGAACGTGTGATGGATATTCTGGAACTGGAGAATCCGCATGGGGTAATTGTATCTACCGGCGGCCAGATTCCAAATAACCTTGCTTTGCGTCTGGATGCACAGAAGATCAATATTCTAGGTACGAGTGCCAAGAGTATTGACAATGCCGAAGATCGTGAGAAATTCTCTGCCATGCTTGACCGTATCGGTGTGGATCAGCCCCGTTGGCGTGAATTAACTTCTATGGATGACATTCAGGAGTTCGTTGAAGAGGTAGGTTTCCCCGTACTTGTTCGTCCGTCCTATGTGCTTTCGGGAGCTGCGATGAATGTTTGTTCCAACCAGGAAGAATTGGAACGTTTCTTGAAACTGGCAGCTAATGTATCGAAGAAACATCCGGTGGTAGTAAGCCAGTTTATCGAACACGCCAAGGAAGTGGAAATGGATGCGGTGGCGCAGAATGGAGAAATTGTAGCATACGCTATAAGTGAGCATATCGAATTTGCGGGAGTACATTCCGGCGACGCAACGATTCAGTTCCCGCCGCAAAAGCTGTATGTAGAAACTGTTCGCCGTATTAAGCGTATCAGCCGTGAGATTGCTAAGGCTTTGAATATCTCCGGTCCGTTTAATATTCAGTATCTGGCGAAAGACAACGATATCAAGGTGATTGAATGTAATCTGCGTGCCAGTCGTTCTTTCCCGTTTGTCAGCAAAGTGTTGAAGATCAACTTTATCGAGCTGGCAACGAAAGTGATGCTCGGTCTGCCTGTGGAGAAACCGGAAAAGAATCTCTTCGAACTGGATTATGTCGGAATCAAGGCCTCCCAATTTTCCTTCAACCGCTTGCAGAAGGCCGATCCGGTGTTGGGAGTAGATATGGCTTCTACCGGTGAAGTAGGTTGTATCGGTATGGATACTTCATGTGCTGTATTGAAGGCTATGCTTTCTGTAGGCTATCGTATTCCGCAGAAGAATATCCTGCTTTCTACAGGTACCATGAAGCAAAAAGCGGATATGATGGATGCGGCCCGTATGTTGGTGAATAAGGGATACAAACTCTTTGCAACGGGTGGTACACACAAAACGCTTGCAGAGAATGGAATTGAAAGTACTCATGTCTATTGGCCGAGTGAGGAGGGGCATCCGCAAGCATTGGAGATGCTTCATCGCAAGGAAATCGATATGGTAGTCAATATCCCGAAGAATCTGACAGCCGGAGAATTAAGTAATGGGTATAAAATCCGTCGTGCTGCCATTGACTTGAATATACCGTTGATTACGAATGCCCGTCTGGCTAGTGCATTTATCAATGCCTTCTGTACGATGAGTGTGGATGATATAGCTATCAAGAGCTGGGCAGAGTATAAATAAGCAGAATGTCATCTTTTTGAAAAGAGGCTGACATCACATTGAAATGAAAATGTTAAGGCCGTTCCTGTTATTCGGGAGCGGCCTTTGTTGTTGTAGAAATGTAATAACTCTGTCATTCATTGGTATTTCCATGTCGTTTACTTTGCGCCTGCAAAACGATAGAGATACGATATGAGAAAAAGAAACATGATTCTGGTTGCCGGTCTGCTGGCATTTACTTCAGTATGGGGACAAAACACGACTTCCGGTTGGGAAGATGAATCGGGTAAGATACCTGTAAAGGCTTATTTTGAGAGTGGAAAACTTCACTTTGCTTCTAAAAATGAAAACTTTCATTTATGGTTTGATAATCGAATTTATTTGGATGCAGCGGTTTATTCGCCCACGTCGAATGTGGATGATCTGACATCCAAAACGAACAAGGATCTGGAGGACGATGACAATCAATTCCGTTTTAGCAACGGGGTGAGTATTCGTCGTGCACGTTTCGGTGTGAAAGCCACTTTATACAAAAAATGGTTTGCAGAACTGGATCTGGATTTCGCTTACAATGAAGTGGAAATAAAAGATATGTATCTGGGCTATAAATTTAATAATCATTTCTTTGTAAAGGCGGGAAATTTTAAAGTTCCGATGAGTATGGAACGTACAACGAGTTCTAAATATCTGATGGCTTCGGAACGTCCGATGGCAGTGGAAGCTTTTGCTGACGGGCGCCGTCTGGGACTTGCCGGAACTGGTTGGGGAAAACATTGGTGGGCTTCCGCTGGAGTATTTGGTAGGGAAGTGGATATCATTCAGAAAGAGCGTAATAGAGGGAATGACGGTTATGCTCTGGCTACCCGTGTAGCAGTGTCGCCTATTTACAATGAAGATATGACGATTCATGTCGGCGGATACTTTAACTATCAGACACCTTCCGGTTCAGGGCTGGAGGATAAGACGGTTCTTTTCCGGACTTTCCCGGAGAGCAGGGTAGACCGTCGCCGATTTGTGCAAGCCGAGATTTCGAATGTCAATCATTATTATACTACAGGCTTCGAACTGGGATTCCGTTATCGTAAGTTACTGACTTATGGAGAATATATTTATAACAACATATCCCGCTATATCTATGGTGCTAATAATCAAAAGACTGATTTGAAAAATGCAGTATTTAATGGTTGGTATGCTACGGCATCTTATATGATATTGGGAGAAAACCGTCAATACTCCCCGGATGAGGCGGAATTTGGTCCAATGAAAATGCGTCGTAAAGGGGGGAATTTGGAAGTTGCGGCTCGTATCAGTAATATAAATATGAATGATTTCCATGATCCGGCTGCGTATATTACAGGAGGTAAGGCAACCAGCTATTCTGCTTCGTTGAACTGGTATCCTGTACGTAATGTGGTGATTGGACTGAATTACATTTATATGAATAATGATAAATATGCCGACTCTAAAGGACAAATTACCAAGGGAGGTAAACCTTTAAGTGAAGTAATGCCTTCAGGAATCGATTTTAATGTATTTCAGTTGCGTACAATGATTTCTTTTTAAACGCGAATAACGATATAAATTAAAAAAAGATGATTATGAAAAAGTTTTTGCTGATGAGCACACTTTGTGCTTTGGCTTTGGTTGGATGTAAAGATGACTCGGAACCGGAAATTCCTACTGATATTGATTATTCAGGATTGGTATTGAATGAAATTTGTGGAAACGATGGGAATGCAAGTGAAGAAGATTGGATTGAGATTTATAATACTTCCAATACAACAATTAATCTCAATGGCGTTAAACTGGTGAAAACTGATGAAGAAGGTGTTTCGGAGATTATTTATACATTTGGGGAAGGGGCAGCCATTGCCGGTAAAGCATATTTGCTGAAAGTCAAAGGCGTTGATTTTACTCAAGGAATCTCAAATACTAAATCTGTTTCTATCACTTTGCAAATGCCCTCTGGTAAAGATATAGACAAATTTGATAAGGATGCGGAATTTGGTGATGGAGGTAAACATGAAGTGGGAGGCAGTTATTCACGTATTCCTGACGGTACGGGAGAATGGACTGTTGTATTGAAAGCTACTAAAGGAACAGCTAATAAAATTACGGAACCTGAAGGACCTTCCGGTATTGATTATATTGGATTGGTGCTGAATGAGTTGAACGGTAATAAACCCAAATATATTGAGTTGTATAATAGTACAGGTCGTGAACTGGATATAACCGGAGTAAAGATTAAAAAAGATGATGGGGATATTGTTTATATAGCTCCCGAAGGGACTAAAATACAGTCTCATGGTTTTTTAGTGCTTCTTTCGGATCAAGCGGATTATTCTACAGGCTTTACAAGTGGACTCTCCGCTAAAAAATCTGTGAAGATTGAGCTTCTTTCACCGGAAGAAACTGCCATAGACGTATTCAAGAATCTAACGGATGCCGGTGAAGAGGTTTGGGGAGAAACACCTAAATACAATGGAGAAACAGAGGGAATGGCGTATGCCCGTAAGGATAACGGTGCTGAATGGTATATGATGAAAGCCACTCAAGGTGAGAGTAATAGCACCACTGCCGGACTAAGTACAAAAATAGAATGGTAAGATTATAATTGTAAGGAATGAGAAAGCTAATCCTTTTATTATTTACGGGAATTCTTCTTTTTAGCTGCACCGCTGTCGGAGCAGACGAAGGAAGAATTCTTCGTTTTATATATTGTTCAGACGTACATTATGGTCTTGAACGTGAATTTCGGGGAAAAGAAGTGGGAAGTGATGAGGTAAGTCGTGCTATGTTGGCAACCTTCAAATTGCTTTCTGAAACTCGGCTGCCGGAAGATAGTGGGGTGGGTGCAGGAATAAAATTCGGTTCTCCTGATTTTGTTGTTTGTACGGGTGATATTGCCAATCGGATGGAAGAAGGAGTTCAATCTGCTACTACATCATGGAGTCAATTTTGCAGTGATTGGGATTCATCGATAAGTTCTCCTTTGTATCTGGTACCGGGTAATCACGATATTTCTAATGCGATAGGTTATTCCAAGGTTTTATCTCCAGAAAAAGATGCATCCAGTGCTGCCGGTATTTTCAACCGGATGATGCGCCCTGCGGTGGAACGTACGGCGGAGACTTTTAATTATCAAACGGATAAGGTGCATTATTCCTTTGTAAAGGACGGGGTACGGTTTGTTTTTATGGGAATGTGGCCTGATGCATATATGCGTCAATGGTTCGATCAGGAAATAGGAACCGATACGATTATTCCTGTTATTTTATTTACCCACGATCCTCCCATTGCCGATACCAAGCATTTTACGAATCCGAACGGTAAGCATACGATCAATTCAGTAGATAAGTTTCAGAATTTGTTGGCAGATACCTGTCTGGTGACTGATGTCAAAAAGAAAGCCACAAAGAATTGGGAAAAGCTGGAGCAGTTTATCCATTCTCATTCTATGATTAAGGCTTACTTTCATGGAGATAAGAATTACAATGAATTTTATACCTGGAATGGGGTAAATGGAACAATTGATTTACCTGTTTTCCGGGTGGACTCCCCTATGAAAGGTGAATATTCTTCTTCTGACGAACGTCTACTTTCCTTTATTGTAGTTACCATGGATGTGAATCAACGCTTGTTAACGGCTCGTGAATGTTTGTGGAATACGGAAAACAAAACCAGTATCCAATGGGGAAGTTCTTGCACTATCACTTTCTGATAAATAGCCAAATTTAGTATTAAATCGTATAGGTTACTAAAAACTTTATAAGAAAACGACCGTAAATCACCTTCTTTGTTGTAAATTCGTTCTATTTCTCGTAATATCAAACTTATTTTAATCAATTAATATAGAAAGTAAATTATGAGAAAAGACGGATTTACCGTATGTGCAAATAATTATATAAATTGTTTGCGTCAGGAAGGGCGTTATGCCACAGCACATGTTTATGAGAATGCACTTCGCTCTTTCACCATATTTTGTGGAACAGAGTGTGTGTCATTCAGTTTGATTACTCGTGAGAACTTGAAGCGGTATAGCAGTTATCTGATGTCCTGCCGCTTGAAGTTGAACACGATTTCCACCTATATGCGAATGTTACGTTGCATATACAATAAGGGAGTAGATACTCATCAGGCTCCTTATATTCATCGCTTGTTTCGTGATGTCTTTACCGGAGTAGATACTCGTCAGAAAAAAGCAATTCCTATAAACGAATTACACACGCTGCTTTATAAAGATCCACAGTCCGAAAAACTTCGCCGGACGCAAGCCATCGCTAATTTGTTATTTTTATTTTGCGGAATGCCTTTCGCCGATCTTGCTCATCTGGAAAAGTCGAATTTGGAGGGGAATATATTGAAGTACAACCGTATCAAGACGGGAACTCCAATGAGTATAGAAATCTTAGAATCGGCTTCATGTATTGTTTCCCGACTTCGTAATACGCATTCCGCTGTTCTCCCCGAGCATCCGGATTATCTTTTTTATATATTAAGTGGAAAGAATAAACGGGATGACGAAGCGGCATATATAGAATATCAATCCACTCTGCGTCGTTTTAATAATGATTTGAAGAGTTTAGCCAAGAAGCTACGTATTCATTCATCCGTAACTTCTTATACGTTTCGCCATTCCTGGGCAACTACCGCTAAATACAGGGGAGTACCTATCGAAATGATTAGCGAGTCATTGGGGCATAAATCTATTAAGACAACACAAATTTACTTGAAAGGTTTTGAATTGAATGAGCGTACCAAAGTAAATCGGTTGAATTATTCTTACGTTAGGAATTATAGGGGAATTCTTTGAAAAGTATATTAAGTCTTTGATAACCAGTCTAAATACGCAGCTGTTACTTCTTAGGTAACGGAAATTATTCGGTGCAAATATAGACAAATTTGTTAATAACATACAAGCAAAATTCCTTTTTTTTCTCTTTTTATTTAAATATACAGTAAAAATGTATCGGGACATGAAACATTCCTATTTCATGTTCTATGAATTCGACTGCCTATACTTTTCAAATATCTCTGTATATCAGGCAAAATGTATCTAAACTCCCTTGTTCGTACGTATTTCTTCTTCTTTTTGTGGTAGGTGTCCAGTACTCTATAATTTCCGTTACCTAAGAAGTAACGGAAACTTAAGGGGTAAAAAAGTATGATTCTAACGAAAGAAACTTTAAGTGCTGGGCCTAAAATTGGGACAGGGGAAGGCGTAGCACACTCTAAACGCTGGTATGTCGCTCTGGTCCGTATGCATCATGAGAAGAAAGTAGCCGAGCGTTTAGATAAAATGGGGATTGAAAATTTTGTACCGGTCCAGCAAGAAGTACATCAATGGAGTGACCGCCGTAAAGTGGTTGAATCCGTGTTGCTTCCGATGATGGTTTTTGTACATGCTGATCCTAAAGAACGTAAAGAGGTTCTTTCCTTTTCTACAGTTAGTCGTTATATGGTAATGCGCGGTGAGAGCAGTCCGACTATCATTCCTGATGAACAAATGGCCCGTTTCCGTTTTATGCTCGACTATTCCGAAGAGGCAATCTGTATGAATAGCGCTCCTTTGGCACGTGGTGAAAAAGTACGTGTTGTCAAAGGTCCTTTGACTGGTCTTGTAGGAGAGCTTGTCACGGTGGATGGCAGAAGTAAGATTGCTGTCCGGTTGAATATGCTGGGGTGCGCTTGTGCGGATATGCCGGTTGGGTATGTGGAAAAGATTGAAAATCAAGTTGCTGTATAAAAATGAATTATTGCATCAACTAAATGGGGCTTAATATTAAACTTTATTCATGAAATAATTATTCGAATGAATTATATATTTATAATCTTAGCTTTTGTTATTTCTGTCTGTATAGCGTTATTTGTCATACCTCGCATATTACTAATTTCTCTTCGTAAGAGATTATTTGATATACCAGATAAACGTAAAATCCATACATGTGCCATTCCACGTTTGGGGGGAGTTTCTTTTTTTCCAACGATATTATTTTCTTGTTGTTTGGTATTGGCATTCCGTACTATAACAGGATATTATATTTCAGATTTACATGCAACTTGTTTTTTATTGGAATGTTTGTTTTTAGTCTGTGGGTTGACTCTTTTATATTTGACAGGAATTACAGATGACCTTATTGGAGTGCGTTATCGCCAAAAGTTTGTGATACAAATTCTCTGTGCTTGTTTTTTTTCTATCGCAGAGCTTTGGATAAATGACTTATATGGGTTATTGGGAATATATGCAATTCCAAATTGGATTGGTATTCCTTTTACTATATTGACCATTGTTTTCATTACTAATGCTATTAATTTAATAGATGGAATTGATGGATTAGCATCAGGATTGAGTAGTGTTGCGCTTTTGGTCTTTGGCCTTTTGTTTATAGAGAAAGGGCTGTGGATGTATAGTATGCTTGCGTTTAGTACCTTAGGTGTATTAGTTCCTTTCTTTTATTATAATGTTTTCGGTAATGCAGAACGGGCACGGAAAATATTTATGGGAGATACCGGCAGCTTAACTTTGGGGTATATACTAAGTTTTCTTGCTATCAAATATAGTCAGAACAATCCTGAGGTAATTTCTAATACCAAAGGTACTTTTCTTATAGCCTTTAGTACATTAATAATTCCAGCTTTTGATGTGATTCGTGTGGTAATGGTACGTTTGCGTAATGGAAAGAGCCCTTTTGAACCAGATAAGAATCATATTCATCATAAATTTTTGGCAATGGGATTTACACCCCGTAAAGCTATGATTATTATAATATTAATATCCTGTGCATTTAGTGTTGTAAATATTTTATTGATACCATGGGTGAATAATACTGTGATATTGATAGGAGATATTGTAGCCTGGATTGCTTTAAATCTTTGGTGGGATAAAGTGAGAGATAAGCGCACACATTTAAACAGATTATATTAAAATGAAAGGTATTGTTTTAGCCGGTGGATCTGGTACTCGTTTGTACCCTATTACCAAGGGAGTTAGTAAGCAGCTTCTTCCCATATTTGATAAACCGATGATTTATTATCCCATTTCGGTTTTGATGCTTGCAGGTATTCGTGAGATTTTAATAATTTCTACTCCGTATGACCTTCCTGGTTTTCAACGATTATTAGGTGATGGTTCTGATTTCGGTGTCCGTTTTGAATATGCAGAACAACCTTCGCCTGATGGTCTTGCGCAAGCATTCATTATTGGAGAGGAATTTATTGGTGATGATTCGGTTTGCTTGGTACTAGGAGATAATATTTTTCATGGTCAGGGGCTGACTTATATGCTAAAAGAAGCTGTACGCATGGCTGAAGAAGAAAACAAAGCTACTGTATTTGGCTATTGGGTATCAGATCCCGAACGTTATGGAGTTGCGGAATTTGATAAAAACGGTAATGTATTAGGATTGGAAGAAAAGCCTGTTCACCCAAAATCAAACTATGCTGTAGTGGGCCTTTATTTCTATCCCAATAAAGTGGTTAAAATAGCAAAGAATAGCAAGCCATCTGCACGTGGAGAATTGGAAATAACTACAGTAAACCAATGTTTCTTGGATACTAAAGAATTAAAAGTCCAACTTTTAGGACGTGGTTTTGCATGGCTTGATACTGGTACGCACGATTCTTTATCAGAGGCTAGTAATTTTATTGAAGTGATAGAAAAACGTCAGGGGTTAAAAATAGCTTGTTTAGAAGGAATTGCTTTTCGGAAAGGCTGGATTACTCCTGAAAAAATGATGGCATTGGCACAGCCGATGTTAAAGAATCAATACGGGAAATACTTGATGAATGTAATAGATGAATTAAAAGAGAAATAGAAAGATGAAGCGGAATATATTGATTACTGGTGGTGCAGGATTTATTGGAAGCCATGTTGTTCGCTTATTTGTGAATAAATATCCTGAGTATCATATTATAAATTTAGATAAGTTGACTTATGCTGGAAATTTAGCTAATTTGAAAGATATTGAAGGTCAGCCGAATTATACTTTTGTAAAAGCTGATATTTGTGACTTTGAGAGAATAATACAGCTTTTTAAACAGTATAATATTGATAGTGTGATACATTTGGCAGCAGAAAGCCATGTTGATCGTAGTATTAAAGATCCATTTATTTTTGCACAAACGAATGTGATGGGTACCCTTTCATTATTACAGGCAGCTAAGTTGGCTTGGGAAACTTCAGAAACGGGATATGATCATAAACTTTTTTATCATATTTCAACAGATGAAGTATATGGTGCATTAGATTTTGACGGAACATTCTTCACTGAACAAACAAAATATCAGCCACATAGTCCTTATTCTGCTAGCAAGGCTGGTAGTGATCATTTCGTACGTGCTTTTCATGATACATATGGAATGCCTGTTATTGTTACCAATTGCAGTAACAATTACGGGCCTTATCAATTTCCCGAAAAGCTTATACCTCTTTTTATTAATAATATCCGTCATGGTAAAGCCTTACCGGTTTATGGTAAGGGTGAGAATGTACGTGATTGGTTGTATGTAGTAGATCATGCACGTGCTATTGATATCATTTTTCATAAAGGAAAAATAGCTGAGACTTATAATATTGGTGGTTTCAATGAATGGACAAATATTGATTTAATTAAGGTTATCATTAAAACTGTGGATCGGTTATTGGGTAATCCGGACGGTACTTCCGAAAAGTTGATTACATATGTAGCTGACAGAAAAGGACATGATTTACGCTATGCTATTGATTCTAATAAGTTGAAAAAAGAATTAGGATGGGAACCGTCTTTGCAATTTGAGGAAGGTATTGAAAAAACTGTTCGCTGGTATTTGGAAAATAACGAATGGATGGAAAATATAGCGAGTGGAGAGTATAATAAGTATTATGAAAGTATGTACAAAATATAAAAGTTATGAATGTATCAGATTGTAGGTTGATTGATCTTCCAAAATTTTTGGATAAAAGAGGTAATCTCTCTTTTGCCGAGGAATTTAAGCATATTCCATTTAAAATAGAACGGACATATTGGATATACGATGTCCCTGGTGGAGAGAAACGTGGAGGGCATGCATATAAAGAAAATCAGGAATTTATTATTGCACTTTCCGGTAGTTTTGATGTGCTCTTGGATGATGGTAAAGAGAGGAGAAAAATCCATTTGAATCGTTCATACTATGGATTGTACGTACCAAAGCAGATATGGAGACAGATGGATAATTTTTCTACTAATTCGTTAGCTTTAATATTATCTTCAACTCCATATGGAGAAAATGATTATATACGTGATTACGAAACTTTCAAAAATACTGCATTATGAGTAAAAATAGTACAGTCTATGACTGCACAATTATAGAGCTTGATAAGCATCACAGAGATGAAGGTAATATCACTGTGGTTGAAAATGTTAAAACTGTTCCATTTGAAGTAAAACGTACCTATTATCTATACGATATACCAGGTGGCGAGGCGCGTGGTGGACACGCTCATAAAGAATTGTTTCAGCTGGTGATAGCTGCTAGCGGTAGTTTTAATGTAACAGTTGATGATGGCAGTGTGAAACGTACCTTTTCATTAAATCGTCCTTATCAAGGTTTATATATTGTTCCGGGAATGTGGAGAGAACTGGATAACTTTTCATCTGGAGCAGTGTGTCTGGTACTTGCTTCAATGCCTTATGATGAAGCTGATTATATACGAATATATAAGGATTTCTTGGAGTATAAGAATACAAAATGAAAAAGCAGGTATTGATAATTGGTGGTAATGGACATGGTTCTGTTATTGCAGCTTGTATAAAAGATAACCAGAAAAACGGATACGATGAAGATATTGAAATCTGTGGTTTTGTGAACGATTTTGTAGATAATGTAGATGAGTATGCTGTTTTGGGAGGTACTGATAGAATTCAGCATTTTGTCGATGAAGGGTATTATTTTATATGGGGAATACATATGATAGGACGAAATGTCTTGACAGAAGAACTGTTTAAGAGACTAAATGTTCCATTGGATAGATTAGTAACAATAATACATTATACAGCATTTATTGGAGAGAACGTGGTTCTTCATCCAGGGGTAGTGGTCATGTGTCATGCATATATTGCTCCTCGAACAGAACTGGGCATAGGGACAATGGTAAAATCCAATACTTGTATCGGACACGATGTTAAATGTGGACCATTATGTCATTTTGCAATGGGTTCGATAACCGGTTCATTGGTGGTTATAGGTAAGTGTGCTGATGTTTCTATAGGTGCTACAGTTTTAGAAAAGAGAAAGATTGGCAATTTTGCTATGGCAGGAGCAAGAAGTTTGGTTACTCATGATATACCAGACTCTGAAATACATGTAGGGTTACCTGCAAAATTCTTGAGAAGAATTATGGAAGATTAATTCAATAATACTAGGAATGTCAGAAGCAATGGACACTGAAAACAGGAACTCGTATAAACAAAGCCTAAAAGCTACATCATTGTTTGGAGGGGTTCAAATCTTTAATATACTTATACAAATCATCAGGTCTAAATTTGCTGCAGTATTATTAGGCCCTGAAGGGATGGGGGTTATGGGATTGCTTAATTCTACCATTACAATGATTTCATCCTTTACAAATTGTGGTTTAGGGACCAGTGCCGTACGTAATATTGCAGAAGCTAACGGAGCCAATGATACTAAACGTATAGCTTTAATTATTTCTGTATTTAGGAGATTGGTTTGGATTACCGGATTGACAGGTGCATTGATTTGTTTGGTTTCAGCTTCATTGTTAAGTCAAGTGACATTTGGAAATACAGATTTTACTTTTGCTTTTATAATACTTTCATTCTCGGTTTTATTGATGCAATTAACTTCCGGGCAAAATGCTTTAATGCAGGGGATGCGGAAGTATCGTTATTTGGCGAAGGCCAATGTAGTTGGCAATGCAGTCGGTTTAATATTTATCATACCGTTATATTATTTTTGGAAGATAGATGCTATTGTTCCTGTTTTATTGTTTTCGAATGCTTTGATTTTTATCCTGTCTTATATATATGCCCGCAAAATAAAGATTGAGAAGGAAGAAATAACCATTACGGATATAAAAGTTGAAGGGCGAGATATGTTGAAGATGGGAGTGTTGATCAGTCTTCAGGGTATGTTGGCAATATTAGCTTCCTATTTCATTCGTATTTTCATAAGTCGTATGGGTTCTATTGATGATGTCGGGTTGTTCAATGCTGGGTTTACAATAGTCAACACATATGTTGGATTGGTATTTACGGCTATGGCAACAGATTATTATCCCCGATTGTCAGCGATAGCTTCGGATAATGACTCATTTGTTAGGGCGATTAATCAGCAGGCAGAGATTTCGTTACTGTTGCTTGCTCCAATAATTATTGCTTTTATCGCTTATATACGGGTAGCTGTAGTAGTACTTTATTCTACAAAGTTTATACCTACTGAAGGTATGATGTATTGGGCAATGGCAGCCATGTTTTTTAAAGCCATGGCGTGGAGTATGTCTTATGGTTTATTAGCGAAAGGTGATTCCAAAGTATACTTTTGGAATGAATTTATTACAGTTTGTTATGGATTAATTTTTAATATGATAGGGTATTACTATTGGGGATTAATAGGACTTGGCATATCATCATTCATTAAATATGGATTCTATTTTTTGCAGCTATGGATCATTTGTCGAATAAAATGTAATCTCAAATTTACCAGATCAATAATGAAATTATTTATACTATTTTCTTGTATCACTGCCATAGTCCTTACCTGCAAAATATTAATGTTTGGCTGGAGTGGATACGCAGTGGTGACAGTGTTTTTAGTTTTAACGACATATTATTCATATACGGGACTAGATCGTAGGATAGGGATTAGGCAGGTTATAATAAACAAATTACATCGTAAAAACTAATATGATGGATAATGAAGAAAATATTGCTCGAAATAAAACATTCTATGATTATCTTTGCATGTTAACATTAAACTCAGACAAATCAATACCATTATTTATATAATGCAATTTGTTTAAATCAATTGTCCCCCCCTGATCACTATCCCATCCGTTTTCTCTCACATAATTAACTGCACCAGGCATAGAAAAAACAACGTTGTCTGCTTTACTATAAATATATCGTTCTAAACAATAAGCAATTTTCACGCATGGATTATTTTTTCCCAATAAGCCTAAGCTTACGAATGAATCAGGCCATAAATCTGTAACATCCACGATATATTTTGCTTTTACCTTTTTAGCAAGTTGATAAATTGGAATATCAAAAGGAATACGAGATGTATGAATTATCACATCCGGTTTCTCAAATTGTTTTCTATGGATGAATAATTTAACCGCAAACCTAAAATATGATATAATCCTTCTTATCCCATTAGTAGATCCACAACCTGCATTTACTAAAACAAAAGGGATATTATCATAAGTTTTCTCTTCAAATGTCTTATTAGAGTCAGACAAACATAAGTTTCTATTGTGAACATAACTAGAACAAAACAATTTCACATTATAGCCTTCTGATTGAAAATATTGTGCCAACTTTATTGTTCTCAAATGAGTGCCATAAAATTCAATAGGTGCTGCATCTTTATTTATGAACCAAATAGTCTTTTTCTTCATCATAAGATTATTACTTCCAAGCATTCAACACTTTTACAACCCTTTCAACCTCTTCCATAGATATAACAGGACTCATTGGAATACTCAATTCTTCAGCATGAATCAATTCTGTAATTGGAAAGCTAAGATCATTCCATTCTTTATAGCATTCTTGTTTATGAGGAGGAATAGGATAATGGATATTAGTTTGAATATCATTCTCTGCTAAATATTGTTGCAAGCCATCACGATCTGCACAACGAATTGTAAAAAGATGAAATACATGTGCATTCCAATCTTTCACAATTGGCAAAATAATCGCTGGATTCTCAATGTTTTCTATATAATATTTTGCAACTTCTTTTCTTAATTGTATATCATTATCAAGATAACGGAGTTTAACATCAAGAATAGCTGCCTGAATTTCGTCAAGACGACTATTACGCCCTACATATTGGAAAACATATTTCTTTGCAGATCCGTAATTAGCAACCGACCTTACTATATGTGCCAACTCATCATCATTCGTTGTCACAGCTCCTGCATCCCCTAATGCACCTAAGTTTTTACCCGGATAAAAGCTATGCCCTGCAGCATCGCCTATCGAGCCTGTCATTCTCCCATTAAATTTGCAGCCATGTGCCTGCGCATTATCTTCTACAAGCTTAAGATTATATTTTTCACATAATTCTCCTATTTTCTCAGTATACGCACACTGACCATAGAGATGTACTATAAGTATAGCTCTTGTACGAGAAGTTATAGCTTTTTCAATCTTAGAATCATCAATTTGATATGTTTCCAGATTGGGTTCAACCAACACAGGAATGAGTCCGTTCTCAGTAATGGCTAAAATAGAAGCAATATAGGTATTTGCAGGAACGATAACTTCATCTCCAGGTTTCATTATCCCCATTTCAATATAAGCACGGAAAATCCAAATCAATGCATCAAGGCCGTTAGCACATCCTATAGTATATTTAGTACCAATATATGAAGAATAATGTGTTTCAAACATTGCATTTTCTTTGCCTTGTAAATACCACCCTGAATCAACGACTCTCAATACTGCTTCATGAATCTCTTCTGCATATTTTGCAGTAACTTTCTGTAAATCTAAAAATTTAATCATATCCGTTTTATATTTTATGTTTAACTCCATTTTTATCACACATATTTAAGTCCAGGGCAATACCATCTTTAGTGATATACCCTTTTTTACATGCAGGATTACCAAACCAAATCTCATGTGCCGGAACATTTTTTGTAACAACACTTCCTGCCCCGACAAGAGCGTACTCACCAATAATCAATCCTCCCATTATTGTAGAATTGGCTCCGATCGAACAATGTTCCTCAAGTGTCGTCATTAGAAATTCACTTGGATAGACTTTTGAACGAGGAATCAAATCATTAATAAAAGAGACATTTGCTCCGATAAAAACATTATCTTTTACTCTTAGACCATCCCACAATTGTACTCCTGATTTTACAGTAACATTGTTACCTATAATAACATCATTCTCTACAAAAACATGGGCACATAAATTGCAGTTACTTCCAATAACAGCACCATTTAAGATGACACAAAATTGCCATATAGTAGTCCCGTCACCAATCAATTTACTTTGACAGTCAGCCAGTGGGTGTATCATATATTCCTCGCTTTATATATTTGTTAATACTTCAATGTATAGTTTAGCCTGACTTTCCCAGTTATACTCTTCTAAAACTGCTCGTCGACCATTTTGCCCCATCTGATAAGCCATTTCCTTATTTTCAACTAAATATTGAATAGCCTCCTTTATTTGCTGCGAATTATGTGGATCAACACAAATTCCACAATTATATTTTTCTACAATTTCACGATAGCATTTCACATCCGAAAGCAACACCGGTAACCCCGCCTCCATACTTTCAAATATTTTCAACACACCAAAAGATCCATTCGGACTGCCTGTCCGACTAAAATCCCGAAGAGTATTACTAATAGTCATTTTTGAAAAAACTGTTGATATCTCTTCTTTCTTAAACGGCCCTGCAAAATCCACATTCTTCCAGTTTGGAAAAGTTTCAAGAACATCAACATATCCTTCTTCAATCACACCTGCAACATAATATTTGATATCCGGCAATTCCGCTAAAGCTTTTAATACTTCTTTTTGACAACTAATCCAATAGACTGTTCCAATATATCCAAGAACATTTTTACGGGATAAATATTCCTCCTTGGATAAAGTAAACCTGGAAGATACAACAGGGAAATTTTTAATAACATAATGATTCTTTATTCCCCACTTTTCAAGGCGATTGTCAGTATCATCAGTTACAGTAAATACAGCATTATATTTCTTTAGAGATGACTTCAGATATTTCTCCATCAGCACTGCAATTACATTACGAGCTATTTTAGGCAAATATGCTTTATCATGAATGATGCCAGGATAAAACTCACGAAGATTAAATACAACTTTATATCCCTTATGTTTCAATTTAACCCCAAGAGATAATAGCTCCGGATCAGAAATTTGGTATACATCTGCATTTATCATCAGTGCTTTCCTATAAAGAAATTTCTTGGTATTCAGCATCCTCTCTATACGCGAGCATGGCTTATAGTTACACGAAATAAGCTCAATACCATCAATTGTTTCATTCGGTTCTAAGTCACAAACAACAATAGTAACTTTATAGCCAGCCATTGCCAATGCCTTCCCCTGACGGTCAAAGATCAATGGGTCTTTTCGAGAATAAAGCCCTGTGAGATAACAAATATGCATCATGGATTTAATTTTATATTTTCACGTTTGTCGTGCATTACTATATACATAGAAAATAGAAAGATATAATTAACAGAAAATAACCCAGGACGCTGATATAATGTAGCAAGTAGCAAGGTTATAAATATAAGAATATACCATATGGACTTTATACGATTTAAGGCATAAAGAACAAAGAAAAGCAGGTACATAATACAGACAACAGCTCCATTGGACAGAATTGCATTTCGATAACCAGCACTATCCGAGAAGTTTGCCAACTGTCTCTTATTATCTACCCCCCACCAATATTGACTTGTACCCTGAATAGAATTAAAATAACTTTTTAAACTACTATCAGCCCTATTATCCCCACTGATCATCCCTTGTGTTTTATCATATTCCAATCTATCCCAAATCAACAACCTAGTCATTGTATTTTGCATAGAAAAAACAATTAACAATGCCATTAAAGAAGAGATGAAGAATTTATATACGACCTTGACATTTCTAGAAAATAAAAAATACACTAAAAAAATGGCAGAAAGGATATAGAAAAATAGAGACAATGAAAGAAGTCCAGAAATTAAAATAAATATATTCCTTTTATCCTTCAGATTAAAATTATCTATATACAGCATAAGTCCGGCGATAGTACCAACAACACCCGGCTCATCAAAAGGGCCACAAAATCTTAATGATTGAAAATAAACATCAAGACCTGCCCCTAAATAGTTAGGAATAACTAAAAACGGATATGCAATATAATTATATGTTTTTACAGCATTCAAAGGAGCTATTATTTTTCCAGAGACAGGAATACCAAAGAAAAGTAACAGCCATACCAAAATGGATATTCCAATTATTATAGAATATAACGTTTTGTACCTATCAAACACGTTAACCATAAATCTTTTCGATCCAAAAGGTACTGCTGCCAAAATAATCATAAAAAAGAATCCTATCAGATTACGATTTTGAGAAATAGAAGCTAACAAAAGGGTAAAAACAAAGAAAAACAGATACAGCACATTCAATCTATTCATTCTATAATTCCGCCAGAATAGAATCGCCAATGGGAAAAGAAATACAATTTGCGCATAAGACCCACTTAGACTCCAAGTAAAAAATGGCCTTAGAGTTAACAAAAGTAATATACCTCCTATAAAATAAGTTATATCATTACTATTTTTAATCCTCATTATAATCAATCATTTTTTTCAGTTTATCAGTGCTGACAATGTAATCAGCATGTAAATCTACTGTACTATCAGAAATACCAGCTAAATACCGCATTTTAACATCGACAATATTAGCAATAGTCGAAAATATTGGAGAATAGTTTCTTATGGATCTAAAACAAATAACCTTACAACCGCTATGACAAAACAATAAATTTGTAAATGCAGCTCCAGAACCACCCACAATATAGTCAGCATTATTAAACAAGGCCATTTGCTCACAAAAAGTGTATGTTTCGGGAGCAACAACTTCAAACCCATATTCTTTAAGTACTCCCCAAACTTCAAATTCATTATAATGCCTCTTTTTTGTACTCTTCCGTGTCAGAAAAATGCGTTTCGGAGTTGCTAAATTAGACTTAAACAAGAGCAATTTATCACGCATTTGCAATGTTAAATGACAATCAAAAACAAACCCAAATAAATGATCAGGATCAGTAATATCTCTATAATGAGGTGCAATAGAATTCACAGCAGAAAGAGAATATAAAGTACCAAATTCTACTATTTCTTTTTCTCCTATAGTAATTATGTCACGTTGGGTTTCATTAAGAATCTCAAAAATCTTTTTAAAAGAATCTATTTTCATTACGATTTCATCGATTATCAACGGAGCATCTTTTGATATGTTTATTCTGTTGAAGACAAGCAGTTTAATGAGAATTTCATACAATTCATGATAGTAATTACATGAAAATTTCCCTGAAAGCATAATTCCAGACTTCAAATAACGACATTTCCCAATACCGCCATCGTTACGTAAAACAGCAACATTATTCTTTAACCGCAATAAAAGCCCATCAAACATCACATAGCGATCGTTCATATTATAACAGAAGTCGTTAATTACACACTTTTCTTTCACATTTAAGATAAAATCGGAATTTCCTTGTATTCTAACACCTTCATGTTTATAAATAAAAATATCTTGCATCGGAACTGATATCAGTTCTTTCTTCAAAGGCTCCAACTCATAGGTTAACTTACTTGTATACCCTACTCTATTAGTAATAAGTGGTATTATAGATGAAGTCAAATGCGATTTCGCATAGACATGATGACTAACAACTTCAAACGGTACAAACGAAACACAACGTAAAACCATATTATTCATCGCATATAAACAATGCCCCCAACTGTTCTTTTTTGAATGATAATAGAGTCTACATGATATACTTTCTATAGCATTTCCGATTCTTTTAATCATAAGAAGATTTTGATTTGGCAAACGATAAAACTTTCAATATTATTTATCTGGGAAGCATTCGATTGGCAAATAATCTTAAACTGCTTATAGATTCAGCTAAAATATTGCAGAATAATAGTGTGCAGGTCTTGATTTATGGTGATGGTGAGGATAGGGCTTTTTTAGAGCATTATTGTGAAGAACAACAGATTACAAACGTAAAATTTAAAGCAAAATGGACATCACCTGAGTATGTGCCATATATACTTTCAAAAGCAGATGTGAATGCTCTGAATTATTCTACTAATTTCGGGAAGTATGGTGGCAGTATGAATAAGATGTTTTTGGGACTGGCAAGTGGTAAACCATTATGTTGTAATGTAGGAATGCCATACAGTATCATATTAGAGGAGGGTGTCGGCATAGACTGTAAGTTAACTGATCCGCAGGATTATGCCGCTGCTATACTTTCGCTTAAAAACTTGCCTTCTGATGAGTATCAGACAATATGTAATAAAGCGAAAAAAGCAGCCGAAAAATATGATTATGCGAAACTATGCGTGAAATTTAAAGATGTCTGTAATTTGTAAATTGTTAGTAAAAAGATAATTAGTAAAAAACATGAAAATAACTTTAATTGGTGCGTCAGGTTTTGTCGGGACTCGTTTGATTACACTTTTGAAAAAAGCACAAAGATATGAGATGTTGAATATTGATTTGCAACAAAGTCGTTTCTTTCCAGAAGTTACAGCAATTGGTGATGTACGTGATCAGGATTATTTAGATAAGAAATTGGAAGGGGCTGAATGTGTTGTTTTATTAGCAGCACAGCATCGGGATGATGTTGTTCCGGTATCTCTTTATTATGATACAAATGTAGGTGGTATAGAAAAGACATTAAAAGCAATGGAGAAAAATAATATAAAACGAATCATTTTTTTTTCATCTGTTGCAGTATATGGTCTAAATAAAAAGAATCCAAATGAAGAATATCCGGCAGATCCGTTTAATCACTATGGGAAAAGTAAATGGCAGGCAGAGCAAATTTTGCATGAATGGTATAAGTTACATCCGGATTGGAATATTGATATTATTCGTCCAACAGTCATTTTTGGAGAACGTAACAGAGGCAATGTGTACAATTTATTAAAGCAAATTGCGAGTGGAAAGTTTCTAATGATTGGTTCTGGAAACAATAAAAAGTCAATGGCTTATGTCGGTAATGTTGTTGCTTTTGTAAAATACATGATTGATGAGGTTCGGACAGGTTATAATGTGTTTAATTATGTTGACAAGCCGGATTTTACAATGAATGAACTAGTGGCTCATGTGAGCAAAGTTATGAATAAACATATTCCGGCTACTCATTTCCCTTATTGGTTGGGCATGATAGGAGGATATTGTTTTGATATATTTGCTTGCATTACTCGTAAGAAATTGGCAGTAAGTTCTGTGCGTGTGAAGAAGTTTTGTGCAACAACTGAATTTGATGCTGCTAAAATACATTCTTCTGTTTTTAAAGCTCCTTATTCTTTAGGAGAGGGGCTGGCAAGAACTTTAGAGTTTGAATTTATATACCCCCCTACAGATGATATTACTTTTAAAAGTGAATAAGATGATAAGAATATGGAAAAAGTAAATAAACTAATATGTATGATATTGTTGTCTTTTTTATTAGCAGCATGTCAATCTTATAAAAAGGTACCTTATTTGCAAGACGTGGAAGCAGTCAATCAAGCTACTCAGCAGGAAACTCTTTATGATGCAAAGATCATGCCGAAAGATTTATTGACAATTGTGGTTTCGTGTACCAGTCCGGAACTAGCTGCACCCTTTAACTTGACAATTGCCAGCCCGTCTAATTTATCAATACAGTACACTACTACTCAGCCTGTGTTACAACAATATTTGGTTGACAATGAAGGGAAAATATCTTTTCCAGTATTAGGAGCACTGACAGTTGGAGGGCTTACAAAGAAACAGGCAGAGCAGTTAATCGTTGATAAATTGAAGCCTTATATGAAAGAAAATCCTATTGTCACAGTACGTATGGTAAATTATAAGATATCAGTCATTGGAGAGGTTGCTCGACCGGGTACATTTACTATTTCTAATGAGAAGGTGAATCTATTGGAGGCATTGGCCATGGCTGGTGATATGACGGTATACGGTCTTCGTGATAATGTGAAGCTGATTCGTGAGGACGCAAATGGCAAACAGCAAATTGTCACTTTGGATTTAAATAATGCCGAAACGATTCTTTCACCTTACTATTGGTTACAACAGAATGATATTGTTTATATAACTCCCAATAAAGCAAAGGCTCGAAATTCCGATGTGGGCAATAGTACCAGCCTCTGGTTCTCCGCTACCTCTATCTTGGTATCCGTTGTCAGCCTATTAGTAAACATCTTAAAATAACGATTTGCAATGAAAGAAACAGAATTCAACGGAACACAAGAGCCTAAGGAAGAAAGTATAGATGTCAAGGAACTGCTGTTTAAGTATTTGCTCCATTGGCCTTGGTTTGTGGGGGCGGTTGTGGTATGTTTGATTACAGCATGGGTCTATTTGTATATAGCTACTCCTGTGTATAACATATCTGCTACGGTTTTAATAAAGGACGATAAAAAGGGAGGTAGTGCCGGAATGCTTTCTGGGCTAGAGAGTTTGGGATTGGATGGTTTGATGTCTTCTTCACAGAATATTGATAACGAGATTGAAGTGCTCCGTTCCAAGACTATCGTCAAAGAAGTGGTTGAAGATTTGGGCCTCTATATTTCTTATACGGATGAGGATGAATTTCTTTCCAGGAATATGTATAAAACTTCACCAGTACAAGTGAGCATGACTCCGCAGGAGGCCGATTTATTGGAGAAACCGATAATTGTGGAGATGATATTGCAACCACAAGGAAGTCTGGATGTGAATGTGAAGCTTGGCGATGATGAATATCAGAAACATTTCGAAAAGTTACCGGCTGTTTTTCCTACCGATAAAGGAACATTGGCTTTTTTCCTGACACCGGATTCTGTATTATCTAAAAGAATATTGGAAAAAATTACAGATTCAGAAAAGACTACACGTAATATTACAGCAACAATTAATAAGCCTTTGGCTGTAGCGAAAGGGTATTGCAAAAATATGACTATTGAGCCTACTTCCAAAACCACTTCTGTGGCTGTCATATCATTGAAAAACTCAAATGTACAACGCGGCAAGGATTTTATCAATAAGTTATTGGAGATGTATAATATCAATACGAATAATGATAAGAATGAAGTGGCACAGAAAACAGCAGAATTTATCAATGAACGTATTAGTATTATCTCCAAAGAACTGGGTAGTACGGAAAAGGATCTGGAAAGTTTCAAACGTGGGGCGGGTATTACGGATTTGACCAGTGATGCACAAATAGCTTTGACGGGTAGTGCTGAATATGAAAAGAAGCGTGTGGAGAATCAAACCCAGATTAATTTGCTGCAGGATTTGCAAAAATATATGCAAAATGAAGGTTATGAGGTTTTACCTAGTAATATCGGATTGCAGGATGTGAATCTTGCGGCTGCCATCAACCGTTATAATGATGTGCTTGTTGAGAGAAAACGTTTGCTGCGTACATCAACGGAGAATAATCCTACCATTATAAACTTGGATACAAGTATTCATGCCATGAAAGAGAATGTACAAGTATCTTTAGACAGGGTTTTGCGTGGATTGTTGATTACAAAGGCAGATTTGGATCGTGAAGCGAATCGTTATTCCCGTCGTATTAGTGAGGCACCTGGTCAGGAGCGTGAGTTTGTGAGTATTGCTCGCCAACAGGAGATAAAGGCCGGACTTTATTTGATGCTTCTTCAGAAGCGTGAAGAGAATGCGATAACTCTGGCTGCTACAGCCAATAATGCGAAGATTATAGATGACGCTATAGCAGATGATACTCCTGTATCTCCTAGAGGCAAGATAATTTATCTGGTTGCTTTAGTGTTAGGAATCGGAATTCCGGTGGGGATTATTTACCTGCTCGAATTAACCAAATTCAAGATTGAAGGTCGTTCTGATGTAGAAAAGCTTACTTGTGTGCCTATTGTTGGTGATATTCCATTGACTGATGAAAAGCAGGGTGCTATTGCTGTATTTGAGAATCACAATAACTTGATGAGTGAAACTTTCCGCAATATCCGAACGAATCTTCAGTTTATGCTTGAAAATGACAAGAAGGTGATTCTGGTTACTTCTACGGTTAGTGGTGAGGGTAAATCTTTCATCTCTGGTAATCTTGCTATTAGTCTTTCTTTATTAGGGAAGAAAGTAGTAATCGTTGGTCTTGATATTCGTAAACCGGGCTTGAATAAGGTATTTAATATTCCGAGAAAAGAAGTTGGTATAACTCAATATTTGGCTAATCCGGAAAAGAACTTGATGGATTTAGTACAGCTTTCTGATGTAAGTAAGAATCTTTATATTCTTCCCGGTGGAACAGTTCCTCCTAATCCTACCGAATTATTGGCTCGTGATGGACTGGATAAAGCGATTGAAACTCTTAAGAAGAATTTTGATTATGTGATTCTGGATACAGCTCCTGTTGGTATGGTTACTGATACCTTGTTGATAGGACGTGTGGCTGACCTGTCTGTTTATGTCTGCCGTGCAGACTATACTCATAAAAACGAGTATACTTTGATTAATGAACTTGCTGAAAACAATAAATTGCCTAGCCTGTGTACTGTAATAAATGGTTTGGATCTGAAAAGAAGAAAATACGGTTATTATTACGGTTATGGTAAATATGGCAAGTTCTATGGTTATGGTAAGCGCTATGGTTACGGTTATGGATATGGAGAACATTTTCATGACAAGGAGTCATAAATTCAACCAATATAGCGGTTAATAAACTTTGACATAGAATTCGCCAATATATATTTTATTGGTGATCGAGATTTTTTTAAGTTAATAATGTCATAGAGTACTTTTAATACTTTACACAAAAGTGAGATGGAACATGTAGGTCCCTAACTTCATGCTACACACATGAAGCACCCTACATTTTGTGGTCAGGAAATGTGCGGCGGTGTATTCCTGATCAACGCCCTCATGTCGGTGTAAATCCGATGTGATTTCTATTATATCAACTGTCTGTGAAGATCGTTGATATTTGAAATGATATTATCACTAGATAATATACAACTCAAAACGGGAGACAGCACTTTTGTTGTCTTCCGTTTTTATATTGAATACTTCTTCATTATAAATATTGGTACTTTATCGGGAGCTTACAAATACTCTTATTTTTATTTGCTGTTTTGGACATTTTAGCGTAACTTGCACACCTATTTTAAAGAATATTTTTTTTACAGGAGAATAACAGGTATGGATAATCATGTTGTAATAATGGCTGGTGGCATAGGGAGCCGCTTTTGGCCGATGAGCACTCCGGAATGTCCTAAACAATTTATTGATGTAATGGGATGTGGCCGGTCGCTGATTCAGTTGACGGCAGACCGTTTCGACGGTGTTTGCCCTAGGGAAAATATGTGGGTCGTAACTTCTGAAAAATACATTGATATTGTTCGGGAGCAGTTGCCGGAAATTCCGGAAAGTAATATTTTGGCGGAGCCTTGTGCGCGCAATACTGCACCCTGCATTGCTTTTGCTTGCTGGAAGATTAAGAAAAAACATCCGAATGCTAACATTGTAGTAACTCCTTCGGATGCATTAGTCATTGATACGGGAGAATTCCGTAGAGTGATGGAGAAAGCCCTTCGTTTCACAGATGATGGCAGCGCTATTGTAACGATAGGTATCCGGCCAACTCGTCCGGAAACCGGATACGGATATATTGCTGCTGCCGATCAGCTCCAGACAGATAAAGAGATTTATACAGTAGATGCATTTAAAGAAAAACCGGATAAAGAGACTGCCGAAAAGTATCTGGCAGAAGGCAATTTCTTCTGGAATGCGGGAATCTTTGTATGGAATGTGCGTACTATTACTTCCGTGATGCGTGTATATGCTCCGGGCATCGCACAAATTTTCGATCGCATTTTCCCCGATTTCTATACAGAGAAAGAGAATGAAACAATCAAGAAGTTATTCCCTACTTGCGAAAGCATTTCTATCGACTATGCAGTGATGGAGAAAGCGCAGGAGATTTATGTACTTCCCGCTTCTTTTGGTTGGTCAGATCTGGGCACATGGGGAGCACTTCGCGGTTTGCTTCCACAGGATAAGTCTGGAAATGCAACCGTAGGAACCGATATCCGTTTGTATGAAAGTAAAAATTGTATTGTGCATGCCAGCGAAGAAAAACGAGTAGTTATTCAAGGCTTGGATGGATATATCATTGCAGAGAAAGATAACACATTATTGATCTGCAAGCTGGAAGAAGAGCAAAGAATTAAAGAATTCTCGAAATAAAATTTATTTCGAGAATTGATATTCATGTGGTGTCATTCCTGTCATTCGCTTAAAGAACTTCGAGAAAAAAGAAGGATTAGGGAAGTTCAATTCATCAGAAATTTGATAAACAAGCAGATTGCTATGTTTTAGCAATACTTTAGCTTCTAATATAATGGACTGGTTTATCCAGTCCATTACTGTTTGTTGACTGGTTTGGCGGATGATCGTATTAAGATAACGAGGAGTGAGACATAGCTTATCCGCATAAAAACTAACATTACGTTCTTTCTTGCTATAAGCATTGACTAAAGAAATGAAACGCTGGAAAATCTCTTCCTGATGTGTCTGACAGCTCTGTTCTTTTTGATTGTTGTTTTTGACAAGATATTCTATATTGCACAAAAGACTGATTAGTAGATATTGAATAGCTTCCCGTCGGAACGTCGGTTCTTGTAATATATTCCATATTAAAGCAAAATAACTCTTAAACAAGTCGTATTCATGTGAGGTCAGAGATAATATGAGGTTTTTCTGTAACTGTGAGAGATGAGTGAAGAAATTGTCTTTTCCGGCTATAGAAAGAAATTCCGCGTCCATGGCTACCATCTGCATATCAAAATCCGGAGAGACTTCTATAATCTGAAGAATGGAATTCGGAACAATTAATAGTAGCTTGTCCGGCTGAAAAGTTTCTTCTATCAGGTTGATTAATACGCGTGCATATCCCTGTTTGATAACTGCGATACGTCCCTCTTTGATACGATAAGGTTGATCTATTGTGATAAGATTGGATTCTATTTTGGCGAAGCTGTTTACGAATCCGAAATGCGGAGATATGAAACGAAATTCGTTAAATCGGACGATATCCGGATTTTCTAAGATTTCGAGACCTATATTTAATGGTATTTTCTTTTCCATCTTTATCTGTTTTTTCCGCCAAAGATAATAAAAATCAGCAAATAGCCTTTTATTCTTTCTCTTTATCGAACTATTGGAACATTTTTACTAACTATCGGAATGTGAACGTATCTTTGAAACCTCTATCTTTGTCTTTTGAAGAAATTAAAGAAATGATGTGTATGAAAAGAATGGTTTTCAGTTTCTCCTTTTTATTGTTTGTATCGGGAATAAATGCGCAGATAACGTTGGAAGAATGTCAACGGAAGACGCAAGAAAATTATCCGTTGGTACATCAGTATGGCTTGGTGGAGAAAACAAAGGAATATAATCTTGAGAATGCGGCAAAAGGATATTTGCCACAGTTTGCCCTTTCGGCTAAAGCTTCTTATCAGAGTGAGGTAACGGAAATTCCGGTGAAGCTTCCCGGAGTGGATTTGAAAGGAGTGCCGAAAGATCAGTATCAGGTGATGTTGGAGTTACAACAGAAAATCTGGGATGGTGGAGGAATCCGGATGCAGAAGAAACAAACGACTGCGGAAGCGGAGATAGAGAAAGAAAAACTGAATGTGGATATGTATGCGCTAAATAGTCGTGTAAATGACCTTTATTTTGGGATTCTTTTGTTGGACGAGCAACTGAAACAGAATGCATTGTTGCAAGATGAACTGGAGAGAAATTATCGCCAGATTACTGCTTACGTAGAAAATGGCATTGCCAATCAGGCCGATTTGGATGCTGTGAAAGTGGAGCAGTTGAACACAAAGCAGAAAAGAGTTGAACTGGTTTCATCGCGTATGGCGTATTTGAAGATGCTTTCACTTTTGGTAGGAGAGAAATTGTCGCAGGAAACGGTTTTGGAGAAACCTGTTCCTCAAGATGACATTTCGGCTGTCGGTGAGATTCGTCGTCCGGAATTATCTTTGTTCAATGCGCAAGGAGTAGGATTGCAAGTACAGGAGAAAGCTTTGAATGTGCGTCATCTTCCACAGTTCGGATTATTCGTGCAGGGAGCTTATGGAAACCCCGGATTGAATATGCTGAAAAATGAATTTTCTCCCTACTATATTGCGGGTGTTCGCCTTTCATGGAATTTTGGTAGTTTGTATACCTTGAAGAATGACCGGAAGGTAATTGAAAATAAACGCCGGCAATTGGATAATAACCGGGATGTGTTTCTGTTTAATACAAGATTGGAGATGACACAACAAGATCAGGCCATCCAATCATTGGAAAAGCAAATGCAGGATGATGATGAGATTATCCGTTTGCGTACCAATATTCGCAAATCGGCAGAGGCCAAAGTGGCGAATGGAACATTGACGGTGACCGAGATGCTTCGGGAATTGACCAATGAGAGTTTGGCACGTCAGTCGAAAGCGTTGCATGAAATTCAACGGTTAATGGGAATTTATCAATTGAAATATACTACGAATGATTAATATAACTTCTTTAGATATGGAACGAATGACAAAGATAGGAATGTATGGAGTGGCATTGATTATGTTGGCTGCTTGTGGTAAGGGAATACCCGGCTATGATGCAACCGGCACGTTTGAAGCCACGGAAGTGATAGTCTCTGCCGAAGCTGCCGGAAAGCTGTTGCGACTGGAGGTAGAAGAGGGAACAAGACTGAAAGCAGGTGAGGAGATTGGGCTGGTGGATACGGTGCAATTGTATTTGAAGAAATTACAACTGGAGGCCAGTATGAAATCAGTGGAAAGCCAACGTCCGGATCTTGCTAAACAGATAGCTGCTACCAAACAGCAAATAGCAACAGCAGAACGTGAAAAGAAACGCGTGGAAAACCTGCTTGCCGCTGGAGCGGCGAATCAGAAACAGTTGGACGACTGGGACGCACAAGTCAAATTGCTTGAAAGGCAGCTTGTCGCACAGGAATCGTCATTGCAGAATAGTACGAACAGCCTGATAGAACAAGGAAATTCGGTTGCCATACAAGTTGCACAGATGGAGGATCAATTAGCTAAATGTCATGTCCAGTCGCCTATTGAAGGTACCGTATTGGCAAAATATGCAGAAGCCGGTGAATTGGCGGCAATAGGTAAACCGCTGTTTAAAGTGGCTGAAGTGGATCGAATGTATTTGAGGGCTTACATCACTTCCGAACAGTTGTCGCAAGTGAAACTGGGAGATGAGGTAACTGTGTATGCTGATTATGGAAACTCGGAGCAGAAAGCTTATCCGGGGGTAGTGACCTGGATTTCTGACCGTTCGGAGTTCACTCCCAAAACGATTTTGACGAAAAACGAACGTGCTAATCTGGTATATGCAGTGAAAATTGCCGTGAAGAATGACGGAGCATTGAAGATTGGTATGTACGGAGGAGTGACATTGAAAAATTAATGATTAAAAATTAAAGGAGAGGAGATGGCAAAGGGAGAACCCATAGTGGTTGTGAAAGAAGTCGGCAAGAACTATGGAACAGTGGAGGCGCTGAAAGACGTTTCTTTCGTTGTGGAACGAGGAGAAATCTTTGGTCTGATAGGGCCTGATGGTGCCGGTAAGAGTTCCTTATTCCGTATTCTGACTACTTTGTTGCTGGCGGATAAAGGAACGGCCATGGTTGCCGGGCTGGATGTGGTAACGGATTATAAACAGATTCGTACGAAAGTGGGATATATGCCCGGTCGTTTTTCACTTTACCAGGATCTTTCGGTAGAAGAGAATCTGGAGTTTTTTGCTACCGTGTTCCATACGACAGTTCAGGAGAATTATGATTTAATTAAAGATATCTACCAACAGATAGAACCGTTCAGGAAAAGAAGGGCAGGGGCTTTGTCAGGTGGTATGAAGCAGAAACTGGCATTGAGCTGCGCTTTGATTCATAAACCGGATATTTTATTTCTGGATGAACCCACTACCGGAGTAGACCCCGTGTCGCGTAAGGAATTCTGGCAAATGCTCCGAAACTTACGGGAACAGGGGATTACCATTGTTGTTTCTACTCCCATCATGGATGAGGCCCGGCAATGTGACCGGATTGCTTTCATCAATCATGGACAGATTCATGGCATTGATACTCCCGAACGTATTCTTCATCAATTTGCGTCTATCCTTTGCCCTCCTTCCTTGGAACGGGAGGAAGTGAAGCATGAAGTAGCTCCGGTCATTGAAGTGGAACAGTTGACAAAGTGTTTTGGAGATTTTACCGCAGTAGATCATATCTCCTTTCTGGTGAACCGGGGCGAGATATTTGGCTTTCTGGGTGCTAATGGAGCAGGAAAGACGACAGCTATGCGTATGCTTTGCGGATTAAGTAAACCGACATCAGGCATCGGGAAGGTGGCAGGATATGATATTTACCGGGAGGCCGAACAAGTTAAGAAACATATCGGATATATGAGCCAAAAGTTTTCGCTATATGAAGACCTGAAAGTGTGGGAGAATATCCGTCTGTTTGCCGGAATTTATGGCATGAAGGAACAAGAGATAGAACGGAAGACAGAAGAATTGTTGGATCGTTTGGGGCTTACTGCCGAACGGGATACTCTGGTGAAGAGCCTTCCGGTGGGATGGAAACAGAAATTGGCTTTTTCAGTATCAATATTCCATGAACCGAGAATCGTTTTTCTGGATGAGCCGACCGGTGGAGTAGATCCTGCTACGAGAAGACAGTTCTGGGAATTGATCTATCAGGCAGCCGATCAGGGTATTACCGTGTTTGTCACTACCCATTATATGGATGAAGCAGAATATTGCAACCGGATATCTATCATGGTGGACGGTCAGATAAAAGCACTTGATACACCTGCCCGTCTGAAACAACAATTCAGTGCGGAAACGATGGATGACGTTTTTCAGAAATTAGCCCGCGGTGCGGTGCGCAAAGCAGATTGATTATGAGACAGTTTATAGCTTTTATAAAGAAAGAGTTTTATCATATTTTCCGTGACCGGCGAACCATGCTGATTTTGTTGGGGATGCCTGTCGTGCAAATTATTCTATTCGGTTTTGCTATCAGCACGGAAGTGAAGAATGTTCGGTTGGCGGTGCTCGATCCTTCTAATGATGTGGTAACGCGAAAAATAATTGATCGTTTGGATGCCAGTGAGTATTTCACCGTTACTGCACGTTTTCATTCGCCCCAGGAAATGGAAGCTGCTTTCCTAAAGAATGAAGTTGATATGGCGATTGTCTTTAGCGAACGGTTTGCGGATGATCTCTATACGGGTGATGCTCGTGTACAGCTGATAGTAGATGCAACAGATCCCAATATGTCGACTTCGCAAGTTAATTATGCGACAGGAATCGTTTCTATGGTAGGCCAGGAGATGATTCCCCCGAATATGTCGGCTGCCCGCCTGACTCCTGATATCAAATTGCTCTACAACCCGCAGATGAAGAGTGCTTATAACTTTGTTCCGGGAGTGATGGGCTTGATCCTGATGCTGATTTGCGCCATGATGACCTCGATTTCCATTGTTCGTGAGAAAGAAACAGGCACGATGGAAGTATTATTGGTTTCACCTGTGAAGCCGCTATTTATTATTTTGGCAAAGGCTGTACCTTATTTTGTGCTGTCGTTCGTCAATCTGATAACGATCCTTTTGCTTTCGGTCTTTGTGTTGGATGTTCCGGTGGTAGGAAGTTTGTTCTGGTTAATCACGGTATCTTTGCTGTTTATCTTCGTATCGTTGGCATTGGGCTTATTGATTTCATCAGTCACACGTACACAGGTTGCGGCCATGCTGGTTTCCGGATTGATGCTGATGATGCCCACAATGCTTTTATCGGGCATGATTTTCCCTATAGAGAGTATGCCGGTGATACTTCAATGGATCTCGGATATACTTCCGGCACGTTGGTATATACAGGCTGTGCGTAAACTGATGATTGAAGGAGTACCAGTTGCATTGGTGTATAAAGAGATTGGTATCTTGTTATTGATGGCGACGGTACTTATTACGATCAGTATCAAGAAATTTAAGTATAGATTGGAATAATATGTCGATATGCCAATTGGCTGTATGAATACTATACAGTGTGCTAATGGGCAGATTGATAAATGGAAGAATTATTTATGATAAAGTTCCTGATAGAAAAAGAGTTTAAACAATTGCTTCGCAATTCGTTTCTTCCGAAATTGATTCTTGTATTTCCATGCATGATTATGCTGCTGATGCCTTGGGCGGTAAATCTGGAAATCAAGAATATACAGCTGAATATTGTGGATAATGACCATTCGGCTATTTCACAACGTTTAGTCAATAAGATTGCCGCCTCTACCTATTTCCGTCTGGTGGAAGTGCCGGCTTCGTATGAAGAAGGCCTACGGAATATTGAAATTGGAACGGCGGATATTGTGATGGAAATTCCGCGGCATCTGGAACGGGATTGGATGAATGGAGAAGATACCCACATACTGATAGCAGCCAATGCTGTGAATGGGACAAAAGGAGGGCTGGGGAGTTCTTATCTATCTTCTATTATTAATGATTATGCAGCCGAGCTGCGTTCGGAATATCCTGCAACTGCTACAGTCTCCGGTGCTTTCCCTTCGATAGGCATTGATACACAGGGGTTGTTTAATCCGAATCTGAACTATAAACTCTATATGATTCCGGCATTGATGGTCATGTTATTAACTTTGATTTGTGGTTTCTTGCCTGCATTGAATATAGTTAGCGAGAAGGAAGTAGGAACGATTGAGCAAATCAATGTGACGCCGGTTCCGAAGTTTATCTTTATTTTGGCAAAGCTCTTGCCTTACTGGTTGATTGGTTTTGTGGTGCTGACTGTATGTTTCATATTAGCCTGGTTAATTTATGGCATAGTGCCGGTCGGTCATTTTCTATTGATTTACTTTTTCGCAGTTCTTTTCGTTCTGGTAATGTCCGGTTTCGGACTTGTTATTTCCAACTACTCGGCAACGATGCAACAGTCTATGTTTGTTATGTGGTTCTGTTTGTTGGTTGTAATTTTGATGAGTGGTTTGTTTACTCCCATTAGCAGTATGCCGGAATGGGCTCAACTAATTACTAGGCTCAATCCTTTGAGGTATTTTATGGAAGTGATGCGAATGGTGTATTTAAAGGGGAGTGGTTTCTTTGATTTACTGCCACAGTTTGGAGTATTGTTGTTTTTTGCAGTAGTGTTTAATAGTTGGGCAGTGATTAGTTATCGGAAGAATAACTAAGGATAATAATATAAAAACAGCTCGTTTCCTTTTCAGGGAAAGAGCTGTTTTATTACTTCTTATCACCGTTTCCGGTGAACAGCAAGTGGTTACCGTATTACTTTATTTCGATTTGCCGATTGGGCTTCTTCACTTCTTCTTCAGAGAGTTTCGGAAGTTCGATGTTTAAAACACCATGTTCTACGGATGCAGCAATTTTTTCTTTGTCCACATTGTCCGGTAGAATCATTGTTTGCTGGAACTTAGAGTATGAGAATTCGCGACGCAGATAGCGACCGTCTTTCTTTTCCTCCTTGTTTTCTGTCTTCTTCTCCATGCTGATAACGAGGTTATTATCTTCATCAATGCGAACATTGAAATCATCCTTCGTCATACCTGGAGCAGCCAATTCCACTTTGTATTCTTTTTCTGTTTCCAAAACATTAATTGCAGGTGCAGTAGCATTTGCTTTTACCATCCAATCGTTATCAAAGAAATCATTAAAGATACTTGGTAACCAACTTTGAGTTCTTCTAACAGGCATCATAATTTTAGTCTCCTATCTTTAAGTTAAACATTCAATTAATAAATTTAGAACTTCGGCATTTTCACTTCCGATGGTATCGGTTATCCCGCCTTCCATCGTCCGCTCTCGAACCGTTGTTCGCTTCTATAAATGCAAACCTTATGCCAAGAGATTTTAGAGACTAAAATTGTCTATTTGTCATTTTTATAATGTCATTTTTGCAATATAAATGACAAAATGTATCCTGTTTTTATTTATTTTATATAAGATAGATATTAATTTGATAACCTGTTTACTTCTTCTCGATCAGTTTGAACCTTATTCTTAGTGTTTGCCTTTCTTCGTCATAATCATAACTAATGATTTTGAAGGTACCCACTTCAGAAGTATGGGATACATGCAATCCGATGCAGGCGCAGGCATCATAATCTCCAATGCGGACAATGTGAAGAGTTTCGCTTGCATCGGCAGGTAGCTTACTTAAATCTACAATATCTTTGGCCTGTTCATGAGTCATAAACTCAACAGTCACAGGTAGGTTCTGACTGATTACCTCGTTCACTCTATCTTCAATAGACTGGATTTGTTCCGCTGTCGGACATGACGAAAGTATATAGTCACATTTGCTTTTTTTTCTTTCGATGTGGGCATTGCGAGAACGTGGGCAGCCAAAGGTTTTCACCATGGTGGCATTGAGTAAATGCTCTGCTGTATGCATAGGAGGGTATTCCTGCTTGTTGTGATCGTTGAGTTGAATTTGTTGTTCCATAAATTATTTCAATAACTTTTTATTTTTAATATCTTCTAATATGTTCATTTGTTGAATTGCTATTTGATTTAATTTGATGAGTCTATCCTTTTGTGCCAAACCTTCGTTTATGAAAACTGCATTTTAGTTTTCCATATTTGATAAGCAGATAAGTTCGTTGATTGAGGCATAATCGCGGATATTTCCTTTTAAATCAGGGTGTGTATCCCGCCATTCTAAGGCTGTCATTCCAAACATGGCTACATTAAGGACATCAGCTTCGCTGGCATAAATCATAGATGTTTGCTGTGAAGTGATTTCTTGAGGGATAAGATGTTGTTTGATTGCATCAGTATGAATATGGTAATTAATTTTAGATAATTCTCGCTTTGCCGACCAACCAAGTTGAGCTTGCTCTTGCTCTTTGAGACGTTGGAATTCTTTTACTATGTATAATTCAAATTCAACGGAAATCCAACTTGCAAATTTGAATGCAATGTCTTTGTGAGCAAAAGTGCCCCCATATCGTCCTGATTTGGATATAATTCCAATAGCACAGGTGGTTTCTATCCATTTTTGAGGGGAAAGAGTAAACGCATTTAGTCCTGCTTCTTTTTTAAACCCCTCGAATTCGAGGGGTTTAAAATGGGGGTTGTACAATATCTCCCATAATCCTAAATATTCAATGGTCATTCTATTACGTAGCCAGTTGGCAATAACAGCATTGGCATCTGTCGTCTTGTATTTAGCTATGTCGGTTAAGGAAATGTAATCTGTATCGTTGATTTTTAGGATAGTAACATCTGTTTTCTGAACTGTAATCTTTGCCATATTCTGATTTTTCAGTAAAGGTAGAGCTATATTTGGGAATAAAGAAACGTATATCACTTTTTATTCAGAATATGTTAAACTCACTTCCATGCATCGGAGGTATCTCGCTTATTCAATTATTATTTTCTCTCCCAAGAAATGAGGTTGTTTATCTATACCTAAATCTATAAACATTTTGACTCTTGCAAGTAATTCCCGGATGTTAGTTTTCAGTCCGGCATAAGCATTTACATTTGGGGCGTTGTACCCGATGGCGTCTATTCCATTTTTCTCTGCAAGATAGATCGCTCGTTCGTTATGGAAACGTTGGGAGATGATGGTCAGACGATTTTGTCCAAACACTTCTTTGGCACGTACAACAGAGTCGAGAGTCCGGAATCCGGCATAATCTAAATAAATGGATTTTTCAGGAATACCTTTTTGCATGAGTGCTTTCTTCATTTCTTCCGGTTCATTGTAATCCTCTTTACGGTTATCGCCGCTGATGAGGATATATTTAATTTTTCCGGCTTTATATAACTCCACTGTTGCAAGAATCCGATAATCGAAGTATAAATTGTTATTTCCACTTTTCAACTTGGGAGAAGTTCCGAGAAGTAATCCTACATTGTTGGAAGGGATGGTATTTACTTCCGTATATAGTTTGGAGACTGTGTGTTTCTTGATCGTCCTGTTACATACAACTATGCTGATTACACACAGGATAGCAATTATTAGAGTGGTATAAAGCAGTTTGCGTTTCATGTTTCGGATAATAATTGTGACTTCACAAAAATACCATTCTTTTTTAGGAAATCAAGCATATAGACATAAAAAAAGGAGCAACGCCTTGCTCCAACCTTTGTTAACCTTAAATCTAATACTATGAAAAACACAGTGCAAAGATACGGACTATCGTGAAATTAGCAAATAATCCAAGAAAAAACGTATGTTATATAACATTGATTAAGAAAAAGTACCTTCGCCTTAACGGTTATTCGATGTTTTGGGCGATAGACAAATGTGGATGCTCCATTCTTCTTTCTTCATCAACTTTTTTAATAATTACTATGAACTGATTTAACAGCTGAATTTATTCGAAAAAAGCAAAGCTACAAATAAATTTTAGCACATGCGATTTGCGTTATAAAGATTCAAAAAATAGAAAAATCGAACTATATATTTTAATATATAGTTTATTATTTATATATTTATAATAATACCGGTAAGTGTTCAAGGGGGACTTTTTTAGGTAGGTGTAACCGGCTGCCATATAGCGAGTTATCTGCCTTTGGAGAGCGTTCCACTATGCGTTCGGCAAAAAGGCGCTTTTTTATCCCCCAAATGGAGGCTCTAAACTCATGCGGCAGAGCCTCCGTTTGATACATTCAGAGGCTTTGTTTCAAGTAAATGGAGCCTCTAACTTTTGCTTCCCCAAAGAAAGGTTATTAATATGCGAACGTATATGACTATTTAGAACCGAAACCAACTGAAAAGAACCGATGAGTTTAGAAGCTCCCCGCGTATGGCGTATTTTTGCAGGAAAACTGAAAACAATAACAAATATGCAGAAAAAATCTCTCCCGTCTGACATTTATCAGCACATTATGGCATGGAAATGCACAAAAAATGGCCATACAAAGTATAGTGCATCGCTTTTCTTTTTATCTTTGCATGAAATATAATATTACTAATACTTAATATAAACATGAATAAAAGAAGATGGGGCCAATGGATATTATTGGCTGTTGTTTGCTTGAGTTTCTCGATAGGAGAAAGCTATGCGCAGAAAAATGATTTTGCTAATCTACGTCGTTATTCAAAAGAAAATGCTGCACTTCCACAAGCGACAAAGAAAGACAAACGGGTTATTTTTATGGGAAATTCCATTACGGAAGGATGGGTAAGGACTCATCCGGATTTTTTCAAATCAAATGGTTACATTGGCCGTGGAATCAGTGGGCAGACTTCCTATCAATTCTTGTTACGGTTCCGGGAAGATGTGATTAATCTTTCTCCTGCTTTAGTGGTGATTAATGCTGGAACAAATGATGTCGCTGAAAATACACAAGCGTATAATGAAGATTATACATTCGGAAACATTGTTTCTATGGCGGAACTGGCAAAAGCAAATAAAATAAAAGTAATTTTGACTTCCGTATTGCCTGCTGCTGCATTTAAGTGGAGAATGGAAATAAAAGATGTTCCGCAGAAAATTAAATCTTTAAATGACCGGATAGAGGCTTATGCAAGAGCAAATAAAATTCCGTTTGTTAATTATTACAAGGCAATGGTGGTTGACGAAAATCAGGCCTTGAATCCTCAATATACTAAAGATGGAGTTCACCCAACGAGCGAAGGGTATGATATTATGGAACCGTTGATTAAAAATGCCATAGAGAAGGCTCTTTGATTTATCATCGCTTGAAGTAGGAATAATCCAACTATAAGAAATGGGAGGATTGCATGAATAGATTCAGTCGTAATGAACGATCAGTCTATATCTGCAATCCTCCTTAATTTATGCTTTAGAGAGTGGTACATTATGTCTTTTCAATTTTATATTTTTCATTGAAGGTGACGTATAGACATAAAAAAAGGAGCAACGCCTTGCTCCAACCTTTGTTAACCTTAAATCTAATACTATGAAAAACACAGCGCAAAGATACGGGATTCCGGTAACTTTGCAAATTATCAGCCCTTAATAGGTGTTTTTATAACACTAATTAATAGACTAAATACGAAGTTACAGGTTTGTTAAGAGTTTCAGCCCTTAACAATCAGGCTATAATAGGTGAACAATGGGGAAATTTTATCCCCATTTCTCTTTCATCAAGTCCTCCAGTTTCAATAATTCGTCACGATATTGTGCGGCTTCGATAAATTCAAGTTTCTTGGCTGCTTCCTGCATCAGTTTGCGGGTACGCTCGATACTCTTTTCCATCTGCGCTTTACTCATATACTGCACTATCGGATCTGCTGCGATATTCGGAGTAGAAGGTTCTACATAAGCATGTCTTTCTTTCAACAGCTCATCTGCCTCTTTTGCATTACCGAATACAGACAAGTTTCTGGCCTTTTTAATCTGTTGCGGGGTAATTCCGTTTGCCTCATTGTATGCCAACTGCTTTTCGCGGCGACGGTTCGTTTCATCAATCGTCAGTTTCATACTATCCGTCATCTTATCAGCATACATGATTACCTTACCGTTCACATTACGCGCGGCACGTCCCGCAGTTTGTGTCAACGAACGGTGGGAGCGGAGGAATCCTTCTTTGTCTGCATCGAGAATAGCGACGAGAGACACTTCCGGAAGGTCGAGACCCTCACGAAGCAGGTTGACCCCGATAAGTACGTCATAAACTCCTTGCCGAAGATCATCCATAATCTTCACACGTTCCAGTGTGTCGACATCACTATGGATATAGGTACATCTCACATTATTATTAAGAAGATATTCTGCCAGTTCTTCTGCCATTCGTTTGGTTAGTGTAGTGACGAGTACGCGTTCTTCCTTTTCAATACGGAGCTGGATTTCTTCCATTAAATCGTCAATCTGATTGAGACTCGGACGTACTTCGATGATAGGATCAAGCAGACCGGTAGGACGAATCACCTGTTCCACGACGATTCCTTCCGACTGAATCAATTCATAATCCGCCGGTGTAGCACTGACGTAGATTACTTGTTTTGCCATCTCCTGAAACTCTTCAAATTTCAACGGGCGGTTGTCCATAGCGGCAGGCAATCGGAAACCATATTCCACAAGATTGATTTTTCGCGCACGGTCTCCTCCGTACATTGCACGGATTTGGGGTACACTTACGTGGCTTTCGTCGATAACGATCAGGAAATCATCCGGAAAGAAATCGAGCAAACAATAGGGGCGGGTACCGGCAGCACGGCCGTCGAAATAACGGGAATAATTCTCAATTCCGGAACAATGCCCCAATTCCCGGATCATTTCCATATCGTAAGTTACTCGCTCATACAATCGTTTGGCCTCGTATTCCTTGCCGATAGATTCGAAGAAAGCTACTTGCTTGGTCAAATCATCCTCTATTTCATGAATAGCACGGAGAGTAGCCTCTTTGGTAGTCATGAACAGGTTGGCCGGATAAATCTTATAGGCGTCAAATGGTGCGATAGTGACTCCTGTGATAGGGTCTACCTCTTCGATGCCGTCAATTTCATCCCCCCAGAAGGTGACGCGGAGCAGGTTGTCGGTATAAGCCAGATAAATATCCACCGTGTCGCCCTTGACCCGGAAATTTCCACGGTTCAAGTCGATATCATTGCGGACATACAAACTGTCTACCAAACGACGTAGAAACACATTGCGGTCCATCATCCGTCCCCGTTCTATTTCGATGACATTTTTGTAGAAGTCCGAAGGATTTCCCATACCGTAGATACAAGATACGGAAGAAACCACTACCACGTCTTTTCTTCCGGAGAGTAGGGCGGAAGTGGCAGAGAGTCGGAGCTTGTCGATTTCGTCATTGATGGCGAGATCTTTCTCTATATATGTATCACTGTTCGGCAGATAAGCTTCCGGCTGGTAATAATCATAGTAAGAAACGTAATATTCTACCGCATTGTTTGGGAAAAAACCTTTAAACTCACTGTAGAGCTGGGCAGCCAGTGTTTTGTTATGGCTCAAAATCAAGGTGGGTTTATTGATATTGGCGATCACATTGGCAATGGTAAATGTTTTTCCCGACCCGGTCACTCCCAATAAAGTCTGTGCGGGAACTCCCTGAAGGACCCCTTCAGTAAGTTGTGCTATAGCTTCCGGCTGATCTCCGGTAGGTTTATAAGCTGATGTTAGTTCATAATTCATAGTTAAATCCTAAAAAGTGGAGCAATATTCGGTAAAATAATCGAGATAACAAATCATTTTTCCAAATAAATCCTTTACTTTGCAACATATTAATATCATGAAACAGATTCATACAACTAATAATACCAAGAGAACATGATTTGGAATGAGACCATTGAGTGTATGGACCGCGAAAGTCTTCGCAAGATTCAAAGCATACGACTCAAGAAAATTGTAGATTACGTTTATTACAACACGCCTTTCTATCGAAAGAAGATGCAGGAAATGGGGATTACTCCCGATGACATCAATAGTATTGATGATATTGTAAAACTGCCGTTTACCACGAAACATGATTTAAGAGATAATTATCCGTTCGGACTTTGTGCCGTGCCGATGAGCCAAATTGTACGTATTCATGCTTCTTCCGGAACAACCGGAAAACCGACGGTTGTCGGATATACCCGTAAGGACTTGTCTACATGGGCGGAATGTATATCACGTGCTTTTACCGCTTATGGAGCGGGGCGTTCTGATGTTTTTCAGGTATCTTATGGATACGGACTGTTCACGGGCGGATTGGGAGCACATGCAGGAGCTGAAAATATCGGTGCTTCTGTTATTCCGATGTCCAGTGGTAACACGGAAAAACAGATAACCTTGATGCACGATTTCGGATCGACAGTGCTTTGTTGTACTCCTTCCTATGCGCTTTATCTGGCAGATGCAATCAAAGATTCCGGTTTGCCACGTGAAGAATTCCAACTGAAAGTCGGTGCTTTCGGTGCAGAACCCTGGACGGAAAATATGCGTCATGAGATAGAAGAAAAGCTGGGAATCAAAGCATACGATATTTATGGATTGAGTGAGATTGCCGGACCGGGTGTCGGGTACGAGTGCGAATGTCAGCACGGGACTCACTTGAATGAAGACCATTACTTCCCGGAAATCATCGACCCGAATACATTGCAACCGGTGGAATCCGGTCAAACGGGCGAACTGGTATTTACTCATTTAACTAAAGAGGGTATGCCGTTGCTTCGTTACCGTACGCGTGATTTGACGGCCTTGCATCATGATAAATGTTCCTGTGGCCGTACATTGGTACGTATGGATCGTATTTTGGGACGTAGTGATGATATGTTGATTATCCGCGGTGTGAATGTATTCCCGACGCAGATTGAATCAGTCATTCTTGAAATGGAAGAGTTTGAACCGCATTATTTGTTGATAGTAGGTCGTGAAAACAATACCGATACAATGGAACTCCAGGTTGAAGTACGTCCGGAATTCTATTCGGATGAGATCAACAAAATGCTGGCTTTGAAGAAGAAACTGGGAGGACGTTTGCAAAGCGTACTCGGACTGGGAGTCAACGTGAAACTGGTAGAGCCTCGCAGCATTGAACGCAGCGTAGGTAAAGCGAAACGTGTAATTGATAACAGAAAAATGTAAATAAGTATTAGGTATTAAGTATTAAGTATTGACCATGCGGGTGATCTTGGAACTACGGTAATACTTGTTACCTAATACCTAATGCTTGTTACTTAATACTTATTACTTAATACTTTAATAAATATGGTAGCAAAACAACTTTCTATTTTTTTGGAAAATAAGTCAGGCCGTTTGACGGAAGTGACTGAAGTGCTGGCGAAAGAAAATATCAATCTTTCTGCCTTGTGCATTGCCGAAAATGCTGATTTTGGTATTTTGCGTGGAATTGTATCCGATCCGGATAGAGCATACAAAGCTTTAAAAGATAATCATTTTGCAGTGAATGTGACTGATGTGGTAGGTATAAGCTGTCCCAATATACCAGGTGCTTTGGCAAAAGTGCTGGGATATTTATCAGAAGAGGGCGTATTTATTGAATATATGTATTCGTTTGCCAATAACCATATTGCAAATGTAGTGATTCGCCCCAGCAACCTGGATAAATGTATCGAGGTATTGAAAGAAAAGAAAGTCGATTTACTGGCTGCAAGTGATTTGTATAAACTGTAAATATAACAGTGAGCAATAAATAATGAACGGTAAACAGTTGTGTTATCCAATTCAAGGACAACGCAATTGCTTACCGTTTTTACTATAAATATAGTGACGCTATCCGGTGAAGATAGCGACGGTATATGCCAACGATACCGTTACTATCCCGAACACATACCGTCACTATTGTGATTCGTTTATAATCTGCTGTTTATAGTTTGTCGTTTGTAATTCGACGTCATTTTCTCTCCTTTTGTCGATGTTTAACGCCTTTTATGTATTAAAAAACACAGATTAATTGCTAAATTCCCAGCGAATAAGTAACTTTGCGCATTATTTTTAAATAGGATGAAGAAAAATATCATTATAACTTTGCTTGCGGCGGCTACTCTGACATCATGTGGAGAGTACAATAAATTGCTGAAAAGCACCGATTACGAATACAAGTACGAAGCCGCCAAAAACTATTTTGCGAAGGGACAGTATAATCGTTCAGCTACGTTGCTGAATGAGTTGATAACCATTCTGAAAGGAACCGATAAAGCGGAAGAATCTTTGTATATGTTGGGAATGAGCTACTATAATCAGAAAGATTATCAGACAGCAGCCCAGACATTTATTACCTATTTCAATACATATCCTCGTGGTACTTTTACCGAATTGGCACGTTTCCATGCAGGTAAGGCTTTATTTCTGGATACTCCGGAACCACGTTTGGATCAGTCAAGCACTTATCAGGCTATCCAGCAATTGCAGATGTTCATGGAGTATTTCCCGAACAGCACAAAGAAGCAGGAAGCACAGGATATGATTTTTGCTTTACAGGATAAACTGGTATTGAAAGAGCTTTATTCAGCAAGGTTATATTATAATCTGGGTAATTATTTGGGCAATAACTATGAGTCTTGTGTAATCACAGCTCAAAATGCATTGAAGGATTATCCTTATACTGATTATCGTGAAGAACTTTCCATTTTGGTTCTGCGTGCAAGACACGAAATGGCTATCTATAGCGTTGAAGACAAGAAGATGGATCGTTACCGCGAAACGATTGATGAATATTACGCTTTTAAGAATGAATTTCCTGAAAGTAAATATTTGAAAGAAGCCGAGAAGATATTCAATGAATCACAGAAAGTAATTAAAGACTAAATTTAAATAGATTTATGGACTACAAAAAAACGAATGCTCCTGCTACAACAGTAACCCGTGACATGATGGAACTCTGTGCTGATACAGGTAATGTTTACGAAACTGTTGCCATTATTGGCAAGCGTGCTAATCAGATCAGTGTAGAAATCAAAAACGATCTTTCAAAGAAATTGGCAGAGTTTGCCTCTTACAATGACAACTTGGAAGAAGTGTTTGAAAATAGAGAGCAAATCGAAATTTCTCGTTATTATGAGAAATTGCCGAAACCGGACTTGATTGCTACGCAAGAATACATCGAAGGGAAAATATATTATAGAAATCCGGCTAAGGAGAAAGAAAAACTTCAGTAATTTATTTTCTGACGAAGAATTTGATAGTCAAGTAGTAAGTGGGATGATGATCCCTGCTCCTTATTGCTTGGCTATTATTGTTTAACTCAACTACTATTTAGAATACTTATGATTCAACGAATTCAAACTGTTTATTTATTGATTGTTGTAGGATTGCTGATTACAGCCATGTGTTTGCCGATGGGCTACTTCATTGATGCGATGGGAGAACATCCTTTTAAGGCATTAGGATTGGAAGTAAACGGTGCTATTCAGTCTACATGGGGCTTATTCGGAATTCTGATGGTTAGCACTATCGTGGCTGTGGCTACTATCTTTTTGTATAAGAACCGTATGTTGCAGATTCGCATGACAATTTTCAATAGCTTATTATTAGTAGGTTATTACATTGCTGCCCTTGCTTTTTATTTTGCATTGAAGAATGATGAAAATATGTTCCGTATAGGCTGGGCATTGTGTTTGCCGCTTGTTTCCATCATCCTGAATATACTGGCTATCCGTGCTATCGGACGGGATGAGGTGATGGTAAAAGCTGCGGATAGATTGCGATAAAAAGGACTAAAGTCCCCAGAAATAGAAATCCCCGCTAATTCGTTTAGAGTTAGTGGGGATTTTTTAGTTCGTTATGAATGGGATTTTGTTTATAAATAAGAGGTTTTAATCTCTTCCTCCTTGAAAGAGGGGTTATTTCTTCAAATCAAATAAATATGTGAGCTTTATGGTAATGGTTCCATGCGCTGCACGGGCGAAATAATCTTTCTTAGTAGTGCTGTAGAAATCAGACAGGGCAAAGTAATAACGGCCTTCAACGATGAAGCTACCAGCTTTCTTTGTTCTAAGTTCTACACCACCGCCACCAGCAATACCATAGTCAAACTTATTTTGAATCTTAACTCCGTACAGGGCTTTCTGTGTATCAGATAAGCTATTCATATCAATACCTTTTATTGTTTCCGATTCACTGATTAGAAAGCTGATTTGAGGACCTGCATGGACAAAGAATTGCAATCCTCTGTCTCGTCCGAAAGCAAGGTGAGCGAGGAAAGGAATATCTATATAAGTCATTTTGCGAGTGTAAGTTTTAGTAGGGTCCTTCGAAGTGACTTCATATCCGTTGGCGTCCAGTGATATTGTTTCAAATAATTGGTCCCAGCCTCGTTGCGAGACATTCAACTCGACCTGTGCGCCACAAATCATGGCAAAATACTTCTCGGATATATAACGTGCTGTCAAACCTCCGGTAATTCCCATCAGGCTATTTTGCTTGATGGTGGGAGTAAAAGAAGCACTGTTTAAATTGACACCTCCATTGATACCTACCGATAAATTGTTTCGTGCTTCTCCGATTTGAGCGACAGCAGGAAGGGCAAATCCTGTAAGTAGGAGTGTTGCGATCAAAAATGGTTTTATCTTTATCATTTTCGTATTATTCGAAGTCAAGTTTTACTAATTCAAAATTCTTAGTGAAACGTATGAAGAACACCTTTTTATTAATAAATCCTCCCCAGTTGTTTACACGCTCGAATTTGAATCCGGTCTGGATGGGAGTCAGGTTCATTTTAGGCAGATTGTTTTCCAGTTCCGAGCCATAAAGCGATAATCCTTTCAGGAAGAAGAAGCCGGTGTCAAAACCCAGCATTGCGTAATTAGGGTATTTGCTTGCCAAATCTTTGCTATACCATTTATGGTAAGCATTGGTAAACTGCACAGCTGCCGGGAACAACGTATTCGTATAGAATGAAGAATAGAAATATACATCCAATTCAAAGAAGTTTTCCAGATGATCTCTGGTATAGGTCTGCCATTCCGGATAGCCGAACAGATGAATATTCTCTGCAGGATTCTCTCTGACTAACAGCGTCAGTTGAGGAAGTATCTTAATTAGTAAGACGTTGTTGCCTGATGTCGGAATAAAGATGTTTTCTTTATCACTGCGGAGCGCTGCTTTCAACGTTTCTTTCGTTGCGCTTTCACTGACGGTTCTCATTGGAATTCCTTTACTTTTCAACTCTTGTTTCAAGCCGCTGATAAATTCCGCTTTCTCCTTATCAACGCTCGCCGGTTCTATGAAGATAACGTTTGCATTGGGAAATTGACGGGTGAAGTGCTCGTAAACTTCTGAATATAAGTAAGATTGAGGCGTATTGATCTGATAAACAGCCGGGTTGTTGAATACCTCTTCTCCTTTTTGAGAGAAAGGAATCACCAGGCGTATGTCGTTCTTCTCTGCGAAGTCGGACAATGGCTTTATTTGATTCTGATGCATCGGACCGAAGATGATATTCATACTTTTCATCTCGTTCTTGGCAAGAATTGTATTTAATGTAGAAACATCTTTTCCACAATCATATACATATAGATCAAGAGAAATACCTGTACGTTTCAGACTGTCTACTGCCATCAGGAAACCTTCGTAGTATTCCACCATGCGTTTGTCTTCCTGGAAAGGCAACAATAAGGCTGCTTTAATGGTAGACAGCTTTTGGGGAGTCTCTTTACTTTTGCGGAAAAGCTCGCTATTGCTGGGAGGAATAGCGTAAGGATCTTCCTTCTGTGTAGGTTGCACGGTCGTTGCTACCGGGTAAGGGATGCAAAGGAATTGTCCCTTTTTCATGCCTTTTTTCAGTTCCGGGTTAGCTGCAATTAACTCCTGCTCGCTGATTCCATATTCACGGCTCACGCTAAAAATAGTCTCTTTGCGTTTTACCTTATGCATATCCTTGCATTTCGGAACAACAGGACCTTGAATGGTGGTCTGTTCGGTAGGCGTTTGAGTTGCAGTAGCAGTTTGCTCTTCTTTTTTCTGTGGAATCAGGATAACCTGTCCGATACGGAAATTTTCGGCACTCAAACCGGGGTTTGCTTCACAAATATCTTTGGCGGATACATTATACATGGTTGTCAGTTTGTATAGTGTTTCTCCGGCTTGAATTGTATGGAATGTTTCTCCCTTCTGACTCTCTTTTCCCGTAGGAATTTTGATTGTCTGTCCGGCATAGATCTTTTCGTCACAGCCCGGATTCAGACGTATGATGTCTGATGTAGTGACATTATACATCTTGGAGATGGAGTATAAACTTTGTCCTTTTTCGATGGTATGCAAGAAATATGATTGGTTTTCCTGTGCATAACTGATAGCATATGAAACGCTTATAAAAAGCAGAAATAAGAATATACGGTTTATCGGTTTCATCAAATTATAACTATTGGTTCTTGAAATCAAGGAACAAAGGTACAAATAATGCCCTATATCTTCATAAGATTTGAGTTAAGAAAATAATATTGTGCTTTTTTAGGAGCATATTTCGGGCGGAAACATTAATTTTGCAACATTTATGGAAGGATATGAATATGCAGGAAACAGAATATATTAATGTGTACGGTGCGCGCGTGCACAATTTAAAGGATATTGATGCCGAAATTCCCCGTAACAGTTTGACTGTTATCACCGGATTGAGCGGTAGTGGAAAATCTTCTTTAGCCTTCGATACGATTTTTGCCGAAGGACAGCGTCGTTATATCGAAACTTTTTCAGCGTATGCCCGTAACTTCTTGGGCAATCTGGAACGTCCGGATGTCGATAAGATAACAGGTTTGAGTCCGGTTATCTCCATTGAACAGAAAACAACGAATAAAAATCCCCGTTCTACCGTAGGAACGACTACGGAGATATATGATTATCTCCGTTTGCTGTATGCCCGTGCGGGAGTGGCTTATTCGTATCTGTCGGGTGAGGAGATGGTGAAATATACCGAAGAGCAGATTCTGGACTTGATTCTGAAAGATTATAAAGGAAAGAAAATATATCTGCTGGCTCCGCTAGTTCGTTCACGTAAGGGACATTACAGGGAACTTTTCGAACAAATACGTAAAAAAGGATACCTGTATGTGCGGGTGGACGGAGAAGTGCGTGAAATCACGCATGGTATGAAACTCGACCGCTATAAAAATCACGATGTAGAAGTGGTTATTGATAAATTAGTGGTAGCGGAGAAAGATGACCGGCGCTTGAAACAGAGTGTGGCAACCGCTATGCGCCAGGGAGATGGGTTGATGATGATTCTGGATGCCCAATCTGAAAGTATCCGTCATTATAGTAAGCGGCTCATGTGTCCCGTCACCGGATTGTCTTATCGTGAACCGGCTCCGCATAACTTCTCATTCAATTCACCGCAAGGAGCATGTCCGAAGTGTAAGGGATTGGGAGTAGTCAATCAGATTGATGTGGACAAAGTGATTCCCGATCGTGAACTTTCCATTTATGAAGGAGCGATAGCACCTTTGGGAAAATATAAGAATGCGATGATTTTCTGGCAAATCGGTGCTTTGCTCGAGAAGTACGACGCAACACTGAAAACTCCGATAAAGGAGTTACCGGACGATGCGATTGATGAAGTCTTGTACGGTTCTGATGAACGGATTAAAATCAAGAGTTCGCTGATCGGTACTTCCTCCGATTACTTTGTTACTTACGAAGGAGTGGTGAAGTATATTCAGATGTTGCAGGAAAAGGATGCTTCTGCAACAGCACAGAAATGGGCGGAACAATTTGCCAAAACAACGGTTTGTCCCGAATGTAAAGGGGCTCGTTTGAATAAAGAAGCTTTGCATTTTCGTATCCATGATAAGAATATCAATGAGTTGGCGAATATGGACATCAACGAGTTGTACGACTGGTTGATGAAGGTGGATGAGTTCCTGTCCGATAAGCAGAAGAAAATATCGGTGGAGATTCTGAAAGAGATTCGCACACGTTTGAAGTTCTTGCTGGACGTGGGTCTGGATTATCTGGCATTGAATCGTAGCTCTGTTAGTCTTTCCGGTGGTGAGAGTCAGCGTATCCGCTTGGCTACACAGATTGGTTCGCAATTAGTGAATGTACTTTATATTCTCGACGAGCCGAGTATCGGTCTGCATCAGCGTGATAATCTGCGTCTTATCAACTCGTTGAAAGAACTCCGCGACATGGGGAACTCCGTGATTGTAGTGGAACATGATAAGGATATGATGCTGGCTGCCGATTATGTCATCGATATGGGTCCGAAAGCCGGACGTCTCGGAGGCGAAGTCGTTTTCGCCGGAACCCCGCAGGAGATGCTGAATACAGATACAATGACTTCGCAATATCTGAATGGCAAGATGAAGATAGAAATCCCTGCCAAGCGTAGAAAAGGAAATGGGAAATCTATCTGGCTGAAAGGAGCGAAGGGGAATAACCTGAAGAATGTAGATGTTGAATTTCCGTTGGGTAAACTGATTTGCGTAACTGGTGTATCAGGAAGTGGAAAATCCACCTTGATTAATGAAACTTTGCAGCCGATTCTTTCACAGAAGTTCTATCGTTCTTTGCAAGATCCTTTGGAATATGATTCGATTGAAGGGTTGGAAAATATAGATAAGGTAGTAGATGTGGATCAATCACCTTTGGGACGTACGCCACGCTCCAATCCTGCGACTTATACCGGTGTGTTTTCTGATATCCGTAACCTGTTTGTAGGTCTGCCGGAAGCTAAGATTCGCGGTTATAAACCGGGACGTTTCTCCTTTAATGTTGCAGGTGGGCGTTGTGAAGCATGTACGGGAAATGGTTATAAGACGATTGAAATGAATTTCCTTCCTGATGTATATGTGCCTTGTGAGGTTTGTCACGGTAAACGTTATAACCGGGAAACACTGGAAGTACGTTTCAAGGGAAAATCAATTGCCGATGTACTTGACATGACGATCAACCGTGCTGTGGAATTCTTTGAAAATGTGCCGCAAATCTTGAATAAGATTAAAGTCTTGCAGGATGTCGGACTCGGATATATAAAACTGGGGCAATCTTCTACCACTCTTTCCGGCGGAGAAAGCCAGCGTGTGAAACTGGCAACGGAGCTATCGAAAAGAGATACGGGCAAAACTCTTTATATCCTTGACGAACCGACTACCGGACTTCATTTTGAAGATATCCGTGTATTGATGGGAGTATTGAATAAGCTTGTAGATAAAGGTAATACTGTTATCGTCATCGAGCACAATCTGGATGTGATTAAAATGGCGGATTATATTATCGATATGGGCCCTGAAGGTGGTAAGGGCGGGGGAGAACTCCTTAGTTACGGAACACCGGAAGAAGTTGCGAAGAGCCCTAAAGGATATACACCTAAGTTTCTTCGCGAAGAGCTGGGTCTCTAATTTAAATCATAGAGTGCCAACTTATCGGACAATCTTCGATGAGTTGGCACTTATCATATCATATTCTTTATTTATCAGATATAGAACTTATAAATACAACGAAAATGAAAATCAATAAAACAAATGCCGCACGGCTGTTAGATAAGGCTAAGATAGCCTATGAATTAATTCCCTACGAAGTAGATGAAAACGACTTGAGTGCTGTTCATGTGGCAGCAAGTTTAGGAGAGAACATCGAGCAGGTCTTTAAAACGCTTGTTCTGCACGGCGATAAAAGCGGATATTTTGTCTGTGTCATTCCGGGAGAACATGAAGTTGATTTGAAACTGGCAGCTAAAGCTTCGGGTAACAAGAAGTGCGAGTTGATTCCCGTAAAAGAACTTCTGCCACTTACCGGATATATCCGGGGAGGTTGTTCGCCGATCGGTATGAAAAAGCATTTTCCTACTTATATTCATGAAACCAGCCAACAATTTCCGTATATTTATGTAAGTGCCGGTGTACGGGGACTTCAGATAAAAATAGCTCCGGAAGATTTGATTCGTGAATCCAGGGCGGAAATTTGTCGTTTATTTGAGGAGTAGTTTAACAAATCATTGTGCAAAAACTCGAGAAAAAGTATATATTTGCAAGAAATATTTATTTAAATCAATCAATTATTAATTCTAAAAACTTATATCTATGTTCAGTAAACACCCTAAAGGTCTGATTGCTGCAGCTTTAGCTAATATGGGAGAGCGTTTTGGCTTCTATATTATGATGGCGATTTTGACATTGTTTATTTCAGCGAAATTTGGATTGTCCGAGACAACTACCGGATACATTTATTCCGCGTTTTATGCTTCCATTTATATTTTAGCTTTGGCGGGAGGTGTTATTGCTGATAAGACGAAAAATTTCAAAGGCACTATTTTAGTAGGGCTGATATTAATGGCTGTCGGTTATTTGATTATTGCCATTCCAACTCCGACTCCTGTTCCTAGTATGGCTCTTTATCTGGGATTAACCTGTTTCGGGCTTTTGGTGATTGCTTTTGGTAATGGTTTGTTTAAAGGAAATCTTCAGGCTTTGGTCGGTCAGATGTACGATGATCCCAAATATTCCAATCTTCGTGATGCCGGTTTCCAGATATTTTATATGTTTATCAATATTGGAGCTGTTTTTGCACCGTTTATTGCTATTGGTGTGCGTAACTGGTGGCTGAAGGTGAACAACTTTGATTATGATGCCACTTTACCTGAATTGTGCCATCAATATTTAGAAAAAGGAAATGATATGGCTCCACAGGCAATGGAGAATCTGACAACTTTGGCTAAGACTGCTGTTCTCGATGGAACTCCTGTAACTGATATGGGTATGTTTGTGAATAGCTATCTTGACGTGTTTAACCGTGGTTTCCAGTATGCTTTTATGGCTGCTATTGGTGCTATGCTTGTTTCGCTGATTATTTATATGGCAAATAAGAAACGTTTCCCGGATCCTGCGACTAAAATGGAAACTGGTAAAGGGACTGCGACTGTGAACAAGGAAGAAATCCAAATGAGCGCTACTGAAATAAAACAGCGCATCTATGCTTTGTTTGCAGTATTCGGTGTCGTTATTTTCTTCTGGTTATCTTTCCATCAGAATGGTTATTCTTTGACCTATTTCGCCCGTGACTATGTGGACTTGAGTGTGATTAATATTGACTTAGGTTTTACGCAGATCAAGGGAGCTGAAATATTCCAGAGCGTTAATCCGTTCTTCGTTGTATTCCTGACTCCCTTTATCATGTGGATGTTCGGTTCAATGAAAAAGAATGGTAAAGAACCTTCTACTCCGATGAAGATTGCCATTGGTATGGGTATTGCCGCGTTAGCGTATGTATTCTTAATGGTATTCTCATTTACATTGCCTTCGAAAGAGGTGTTGGGTACTATGAGCGCTGCTGAAATCAATGCTATTCGTGTGACTCCGTGGATTATGATCGGCCTGTATTTCATTCTTACGGTTGCCGAACTGTTCATCTCTCCTCTGGGATTATCATTTGTATCTAAAGTAGCTCCTCCTCATTTGCAGGGGCTGATGCAAGGTTGCTGGTTGGCTGCAACAGCTGTGGGTAACTCACTGTTGTTTATCGGTGGTATTCTTTATACAACTGTGCCTATTTGGGCTTGTTGGTTGGTATTTGTAGGAGCAACTGGTGCTTCCATGATTGTAATGCTTTCAATGGTAAAATGGTTGGAACGTGTAGCGAAATAAAATCCTGTCATTAACTAAATAACCAAAATGCCCCGGAACATTTATAATATTTGTTCCGGGGCATTTTTGTATATCAAATATCTAGTCCCATAATATAATCATTCATATAATACCCGTTACCAATCGGGAAATCACCTTCCCGCAACTTTCTCATTCCCATGTGCTCGTAAAACTGCAAAGCCTTATTATTACGATTTACGTTGAGCTCCATCAAACAAGATCCCGGGTGTATCTCTTTGATACACTTGATTGCTTCCTTGAATAAAAAACTGCCGCAATGCGTGCCCTGAAAACGGGGGAGGACATATATCTTCTGAAGATGGAATACATCCTTTTCCTGTTGTTGAATGGAAACGTATCCGCATGGTTCATTCTCTTTATAAGCAATGGAGTACACATGTCCTTCTTCCTCCATTTGTTTGCGCACATTGGAAGGTGCATACATCCAGTCCATCATATAATCCAGTTGTTCGGGAGATAAAATTTCCTTGTAGGTGGCGGGGAATACCTCCTTTGCCATCTTATGAATAAGCTCGCAATCGGCTACCGTTGCTTTTCGAATTGTAAACATACGTATTTTCTATTTCTTGGTTTAACGGGCACAAATATAGCCATTATTTCTTTTTATAATAAGGTGGAGAGTCTCTAATGTTTTAATTATTATTAATTTATAGTACTTTGCAATGCAAGGTACTAAAGTAATGCATATATTTGTGCATCTAAAAGAAGTGAATAATGAAAGTAGACAATGTAAAATCACAGATGAGGAAAGGCATGCTTGAATATTGTATCATGCTTTTGTTGCACAAGGAGCCCGCTTATGCTTCTGATATTATTCAGAAATTGAAAGAAGCCCAACTGATTGTAGTGGAAGGCACCTTGTATCCATTGCTTACCCGTCTGAAAAATGATGACCTGTTAAGTTATGAGTGGGTAGAATCTACCCAGGGACCTCCCCGCAAATACTATAAACTCACTGAACAAGGAGAAGTCTTTTTGGGAGAGCTGGAAATTTCCTGGAAAGAACTCAATGAAACAGTGAATCATATAGCCAATAGATAATCCGAAAAAGAAGAAATAAAAATGAAAAAGACATTGACCATAAATTTAGGAGGAATTGTCTATCATATAGATGACGATGCCTACCGATTGTTAGATAATTATCTGTCTAATTTGAAGCATTACTTTCGTAAACAGGAGGGTGCGGAAGAGATCGTAAACGATATTGAGATGCGTATTGCCGAACTGTTTGCAGAGAAAGTAACTGAAGGAAAACAGGTCATCACAGTTTCGGATGTAGAAGAAATTATCGCTCGTGTCGGCAAACCGGAAGACTTTGGAATTGCTGATGAGGATATGGACTCACAGAAAAGAACGGAACAAACATCGTCCGCTAATCAAGGCAGTACGCAAACCGCTGCTCAACGCCGCTGGTTTCGTGATCCGGATAATAAATTGTTGGGAGGCGTAGCGGCAGGGTTGGCAGCTTACTTCGGTTGGGATATCACATTAGTGCGTATATTGATGATTATCCTGGTATTTGTACCTTATTGCCCGATGATTATACTTTATATTATCGGATGGATCGTTATTCCGGAAGCCCGTACTGCCGCGGAAAAATTGAGTATGCGTGGAGAAGCAGTGACCATTGAGAATATTGGCAAAACAGTGACAGACGGTTTCGAACGTGTAGCGGACGGAGTTAACAACTATATGAACTCCGGCAAACCTCGTACCTTTCTTCAAAAGATAGGCGATGTATTTGTTTCCATTGCTGCTGTTCTCTTTAAAATATTTCTGGTAGCTCTTGTCATTCTCTGCTGCCCTGTCTTGTTCGTACTGGCCGTTGTACTGGTAGCACTGGTGTTTGCAGCAATTGCCGTGGCAGTTAGCGGAGGAGCACTGCTTTACGAGATGCTGCCTGCCATCGACTGGATGCCGGTTGCTTCCATATCTCCAATGATGACACTGCTAGGTACGATTGCCGGAGTTGCCCTCATCGGCATTCCGTTAGGAGCTTTCTTGTATACTATCTTGCGGCAATTATTCCATTGGTCACCGATGGGAACGGGTTTGAAATGGGCGCTATTGATTCTATGGATATTGGGTGCAGTCATAATGATTATTAATCTTTCAGCTCTTGGCTGGCAACTGCCTTTGTATGGCTTGCACTGCTCTTAACGAAGTCTCATTCTATTAAAAAAGGATAATATTTATTCCTTTATAAGTAAATGTACCCCGATAGTGTGTCCGGGGTACATTTTTTGTTTACTCTAATTCATCGTAAATCGAGAAATTTTTAGTAAGTTTGTAAATACGTATTCAGGAAATAAAAATGGGTGAACATATATGTTTTAGGAGAAATGAACGTTTAGCGACAGTCAACCCTTATTGGAGAGGAAATCCGATGGTGCGCGGGCGTTTTTTTAATCGGCAGCATCGCTTCCGTCCGGGGATGGGGAGTGTACTGAAATGGCGTCTTTCGCCCAATCCCCAACGCAAAGAGAAGAAAACGGTGAAATGGGATCCGAAAGTTTGTTATCTCCGTTCATTGGATGCGGTGGTAGGAGATTCCCTGATATGGCTCGGACATAATTCTTTCTTTCTGCAATTAGCTGGTAAACGAATCATGTTCGATCCTGTGTTCGGCAGTATTCCTTTTGTGAAGAGACAGAGCGAGTTTCCCGCTAATCCTGACATATTTACGGGGATTGATTATCTACTTGTCAGCCATGACCATTTCGATCATTTGGATAAACAGAGTATAGCCCGTTTACTGAAGAATAACCCGCAAATGAAACTTTTCTGCGGCTTAGGAACCGGTGAACTGATTCAGGGATGGTTCCCTGAAATGAAAGTGATTGAAGCCGGATGGTATCAACAGATGGAAGATGAAGGGTTGAAGATCACGTTTCTGCCGGCACAACACTGGAGCAAACGTTCCGTACGTGATGGTGGCCAGCGACTGTGGGGAGCTTTCATGCTGCAAGGAAATGGAATTTCTCTTTATTATAGCGGTGATACAGGTTATTCCAGTCACTTCCGTGAGATTCCCGATCTGTTCGGAGCACCGGATTATGCTTTGTTAGGCATTGGGGCATACAAACCTCGCTGGTTTATGCGTCCCAATCATATATCGCCTTACGAATCATTGACTGCCGCCGAGGAAATGCATGCTAGTCTTACCATTCCCATGCATTATGGCACATTCGATTTGTCTGACGAGCCTTTGCATGATCCCCCGAAAGTCTTCGCAACAGAGGCTAAGAAACGGAAGATTCCGGTGAAGATTCCCTATTTGGGAGAGATTGTGAAATTGAATAAACAGAAATAATTAGATAAGTACCTGCCATGAATTAATCGTTATTTTTCTAGGTACGGATTTCACGGTTTTTAGTGTTGTTATTGTTGCAAAGTAATCGTGTTAATCTGTGTAATCCGTGCCTAAATTATTATATAAACTAATTATGAATACATATTTACGAATAAAGAGATGAAGAAATTAGAAGTAAAAGATTTGAAAGAAAACTTTTTCGAAGCGATTGGAAAAGAGTGGATGCTGGTTACAGCCGGAACAAAAGAGAAGTTTAACACGATGACAGCAAGTTGGGGTGGCATCGGCTGGTTGTGGAATAAACCGGTTGCTTTCGTTTTTATCCGTCCCGAACGGTATACATACGAGTTTGTAGAGAAGAACGATTACCTGACACTTTCTTTCTTAGGAGAAGAAAATAAGAAAATTCACGCTGTTTGTGGTTCCAAGTCGGGACGTAATATAGATAAAGTAAAAGAAACCGGATTGAAACCTGTATTTACAGAAAAAGGAAATGTCCTGTTCGAGCAGGCACGTTTGAGTCTGGAATGTAAGAAACTTTATGCTGACACTATCAAACCGGAATGTTTTCTGGATAAAGAATCAATAGAAAAGTGGTACGGTGGTGCTCATGGAGGTTTCCATAAGATGTATATTGTAGAAATTGAAAATATTTATTCGGAGTAAATTTAGCGAACTTTTTTATAATTTTAGCCGATTTTGATGAATGCAATGGAGAAGCCCCTGAACTCAAAAGATTGAGAACAGGGGCTTCTTTTAGTTTACTATGTTTATTCTACTATGTAATTAACGTAAAATTTTATTTAGACGGAGCTTTCTTCACCCATTTGTCCAACCATTCAAAGAATGTGCGCTGCCATAACACTCCATTCTGTGGCTTCAATACCCAGTGGTTTTCATCCGGATAAATCAGCAGCTCTGCAGGAACACCACGCATCACGGCAGCATCAAAAGCAGCCATAGCCTGATTAGCCAGGATACGGTAGTCTTTTTCTCCATGGATACAGAGAATAGGAGTATCCCATTTCTCTACGAATAGGTGAGGAGAGTTGGCAAACGTACGCTGTGCCACCGGATTCTGTTTTTCCCAGTATGCGCCTCCCATATCCCAGTTGGCAAACCATTTTTCTTCAGTTTCCAGATATTGCATTTCCATGTTGAAGATACCATCATGAGCAATGAACGCTTTGAACCGTTTGTCGTGATGTCCGGCCAACCAATATACGGAGAATCCTCCGAAGCTGGCACCTACGCATCCCAGACGATCTTTGTCCACATACGGCTCTTTTGCCATTTCATCGATAGCAGTGAAGTAATCCTTCATACACTGGCCACCGTAATCGCCACTGATTTGTTCATTCCATTCCACACCGAATCCCGGCAAACCGCGACGGTTCGGAGCAACGATGATATAATCATTAGCTGCCATAATCTGGAAGTTCCAGCGATAAGACCAGAACTGGCTTACCGGACTCTGCGGACCTCCTTCGCAGAACAGTAAAGTCGGATATTTCTTGTTCGGATCAAACTGTGGAGGATAAATCACCCATGTCAACATCTGTTTACCATCTGTTGTTTTCATCCAGCGACCTTCCACTTTACCCATTTCCAACTGGTCATAGATTTGTTTGTTCTCCTGTGTCAGTTGAGTGGTAGAACCATCCAGTGCCACAGAGTAAATCTCATCACCCATACTCATTGAATGACGTTTCGCAATCAGCTTATCTCCGAAAAGAGCTACCCCTTCGTAATCATACATTCCTGAAGTAATAGCCTTTACCGAATCATTTGCCAGGTCAAGCGCATAAATTTGTGATTCTCCATGCCATACACCTGTGAAATAGATCACTTTAGCATCTGCTCCCCAGACAAAAGCATCCACATTCGATTCGAATGCCTTACTCACAAAACGCTTCTCGCCAGTTTCTAGGTTCATGATGAACAGACGGTTCAAATCCGCTTCGTAACCGTCACGTTCCATACTCTGCCAGGCGATATATTTGCCGTCTGGAGAGTATTGCGGATTGGTATCGTACCCTTTGTTGTCTTCCGTGATATTTTCCGTTTTTTGAGTATTCAAGTCATAGATATAAATATCGGAGTTGGTGGAAATCGCATATTCCAGTCCTGTCTTTTTACGGCAAGTGTAAGCCACTTTGTCCGAAGTTGTATTCCAGGCAAGTTGCTCAATGCCACCCCAAGGTTTCATTGGACTTTCATACGGTTCTCCGTTCAGGATATCCACGATATTGGAAATACCGTTACCGTCGAAGTCGGCAACAAAAGGATGTGGAGCTGTCGTTACCCATTCATCCCAATGTTTGTACATCAGGTCGGTCACGATGATACCTGTGGCTTTCGGCAGGTCCGGATATTTATCAGCAGTGCTTTCTTTCGTCTTTACTTGTGAGATAAACAGTAGCTTTTTGCCATCTGGCGAAATGGAATAACCTTCGATGTCTCCGTCGTAGTTGGTCAATTGCTTGCGTCCGCTACCATCCGGGTTCATTTCATAGAGCTGGCTGCTTCCGTTGTCATTACTTAAGAATGCAAGTTTGGTGCCTCCTTTAATCCATGTCACTTCATTTTCCTGATACGGGGTATGAGTGATTTGCTGGTTTTCGCTTCCGTCTGCGTTCATCACGAAAACTTCGCGGTTACTCTTGTTTTCCGGTACACTGTAATACGCTACCGTATACGCAATTTTCTTTCCGTCGGGCGATACGGCGAATCCGCCGATACGTCCCATAGCCCAAAGTGCTTCGGGAGTCATGCGCTTCCCTTCGATCTTAATATCCGATTTCTCGATAAGCACCTGATCTGTTTTGCCTGCGTCTTTGGTTCCTCCGCAGGCAGCTAACAACATTGCTGCCGACATCATAAATAAATTAGCTTGTCTCATATATTTTATAAAATGTTTATTTTCTTGCGAAGATAGTGAAAAAAGGATTTAAATCTTCTTTTTCTGCCAGTTTCCTTTCTTCATATACCAGTAGCAGAACATCAGCGTGAAAATACCATATACGCATTCCGTTGTCCAGGCAAATGCGACGTCCATCCGCAGGTACATGATGAAATATGCAGAGTATGTGACGTAGATAGCCAACACACAAAGTTCCATAGCCAGTGCAGTCCGCGTATTCCCTGTACCTGATACCGATTGGAAATAAACATTGGCAGGCACCAGCACCAGATAGGCAGAACACAATACCCATAGTGAAGGCACGGATGCTGCTCTCAAATCCGGCATATCTGTATAAATACGTAGGATCAGATCCGGAAATAGACAGAAGAATATCAGAATTGGCAATACAAATATATATCCAATGCGAATGTGCTGCCTGATAGTACCCTGTACACAATCCTGTTCACCTGCACCGATCAGATTGCTGACCAATGAACCACAGGTGGATGCAAATGCCATTGCAATCATAAACGGTATCCCCGACACGTTACGGATAATGTTGGCAATCGCCAACGACCGTTCTCCCAAATGCTCCACAAATAGAAAGAACATAAACCAGGTAGACAAAGAAACAAAGTTCTGAATCATTGTCCACACAGAAACATTCAGTATTCGTTTCAGTGTTTTCCCTTGGAACTTAGGCAGTATATTCAATGCATACTTCCTGCAGTCAATCCGCTTCCAGGTATAGATGATAAAGAAAATCACCGATACCATTTCAGCCAGCGAAGAGCCGATAGCAGCACCGGCAATTCCCAATTGCGGGAAACCGAATTTACCGAAAATCAGGATATAATTGAATACCACATTCGAAAGTACCATCACAATAGAGTTCAAAGTCAGCGTCTTGGTTTGTGTCGTACCTACAAAGAAGGCGCGGAACATGACCATGATAAAAGAGAAGAAGAACCCGTACACACGCCAGTGAATATAACTCTCGGCTGCATCGTAAATGTGAGGAGACGAAATGATATTCTTGAGGATATATGGTGAGAATACGATGGAGAACGTGAATAAAATCACTGCCATGGCAAGCAGGAAATATATGCCCTGATAAAAAATGGGTCCGATTTCCTTGTAGTTTCCTTCTCCATTGCGACGCGCAATTAATATCTGGGCACCGATGCTGAAACCGAATGCCATCATGAAAATGGCAAGGTAATATACACCTGCAATGGCGGAAGCACCTAATTCGATTTCTCCGACACGTCCCAGAAAAGCTGTGTCCGTCATACCAATCATTTGTTCCATAATCAGACTGATTAGGATAGGGTAGGAGATTGTCCAGATTTGTTTATAAGAATATTTAGTTTTCATCCTATTTTATTTTTTAGAGAAAGAAAGCCGGGCGACCAAAATAGGTGTCCGGCTTTCTTAGAATAGATTTCGGGAATTACTCCTTATTTTTTATTCTGTCTTTGCTGCTGCAATTGCTCTTGTTGCTTTTGCATCGCCTCCAGGCGAGCAGCAAATCCGGTCTTTTTCATTTGTTTCGGGTCTTTCTTTTTCGCTTCAAGAATAGCCAGCAATTTGGTTTCGTCAGTCGTTCTACGAAGCAGAATCATAGTACCCACACTAATCAGCGTTGACACGAAGTAGTAATAGTTCAAACCTGACGGATAATCGTTCAAGACGAACAAGAACATAATCGGCATCAGATACATCATCCATTTCATTGCCGCCATTTGTGGTTGCGCTCCGGTATCCTGCATAGACATCGTGTACTTTGTGTTCAAGATGTTTGTCAACGTCATCAGCAAGCAGAACAAGCTAAGGTGATTGCCAAGGAACGGGATATGGAACGGGAATGTGATGATAGCGTCATAAGTAGAAAGGTCGTCCGCCCACAAGAAACTCTGTTGACGCAGTTCGATAGCACTCGGCACGAACATAAACAAAGCCATCAGGATAGGGAACTGCAATAACATCGGCAGACAGCCACCCATCGGGCTTACCCCGTATTGGCTGTAAAGGCTCATCACCTCCTGCTGTTTCTTCATTGCATCTTCCTGCTTGGGATATTTCTTGCTGATTTCGTCAATTTTCGGTTTCAATACACGCATCTTGGCAGAAGACATGTACGTTTTCCAGGTAGCCGGATAAACCACGACTTTTACCATGATGGTCAGAATCAACAGTACGATACCCATGCTCAATCCCCAACCAGACAACCAGTCGAATACGTTGATTGTGATAAACTGGTTAATCCAGCGGATCAGCGGCCAGCCCAGGTAAACCAGTCGGTGAAGCTCCCATTTCTCGTCACGTCCTTTATCCAGCGCTTTCAGCGTCTTGAAGTGGTTCGGACCGAAGTAGAAGTACATCTCTGTCGGTTCTTTGCCTGACGGATCAAAGAAAGTATTCATTTCAGCAGAATAATCTTTGATATATCCGCTTCCCTGTTGTTCCATTTTTGACTTAACGGAAACCTTGTCGAAATCCTGTTCAGCGATAAATACAGACGAGAAGAACTGATTCTTGAAAGCTACCCAATCAATGCGTCCCGGCAAATTCTGACTGTCATCTTTGGCAGCAGACAAGTTGTCTACATTATCACCTGTTACTTTATAAGTCAGTTCCGACAGACGATTCTCATAAGTGAATCCTTTTTCCAGTTGGCGGGCACGTTGTGACCAGTCGATGTCTACATACTTAGTACTAGCCAACTTGTCTTCCATGCCTGTCGCTTTGATTTCAAAGTTCATCAGGTAGCTATCCGGTTTCAGCGTATAGATGAAATCGATATAGCTTGTGCTATCCGCAGCCAGGCGCATTGTAACACTACTGTCCGTCTTGTTCACAGCTTCAAAGAAATAATCTTTGGTCTGGATGGCTCCTGCCTTGTTGTAAAAGTTGAAGTTCATCGAAGCATCGTCACCGTCGAACAACATGACCGGCGTCTTTTTGTCTTGTGCCATATAATCTTTCAGCATGGCTGAATAGACACGTCCGCCTTTGGTTGTGAAAGTGATTTCCGCTACATTATTCTGGATGCTGATTTTAGAGTCGGTTCCATGCAAGGCATTGAAAAACAAAGCAGAAGAATCGGCAGCCGATGCCACCTCTTTTTGACTGTTAGCCAGTGCAGCTTCCGTTTTAGCCTTCAACGCTTCCTCCTGCTGCTGTACCACGGCAATAGAATCGTAGTATTTCTTTTGCGCAGCTATCTGTTCCTCGCTTGGACGGCTCAAAAAACTGAATCCTACCAATAATATACCTATCAGAACGAGACCTGTGATGGTGTTTTTATCCATTCTTATTTTAATTACAAATTATAAAATTACAAACTACCGGTCGTTTACCGCGTATTGTTAGCCTTTTGCCGTTGTTTTTTCGTTTTCGATGGCAGCCTTCACGAATGCCACGAACAACGGATGAGGGTTCAGTACCGTACTGCCATATTCCGGATGGAACTGTGTGCCGACAAACCATTTCAAAGTCGGGATTTCAACGATTTCTACCAGATCCGATTCAGGGTTGATACCTACACATTTCATGCCGGCAGCTTCATATCGGTCTTTATAATCATTGTTGAACTCATAGCGATGGCGGTGACGTTCCTGAATATGTTCCTGTCCGTAAGCCTGATATGCTTTCGAACCTTTCTGCAATACACATTCGTAAGCGCCCAGACGCATCGTACCACCCATATTGGTGATTGCTTTCTGTTCTTCCATGATATCAATCACGTTGTGCGGAGTCTTTTCATCCATTTCACGTGAGTTGGCATCAGTGTATCCCAGTACGTTGCGGGCAAACTCAATAGCAATACATTGCATACCCAGACAAATACCGAAAGTCGGAATGTCATGTGTACGTGTATATTTGATAGCGACAAACTTGCCGTCGATACCCCGTTGACCGAATCCCGGACCAATCATTACGCCCGCCATACCTTTCAGAGCTTCACATACATTTTCGTCTGTCAGCTTCTCGCTGTTTACGAAATGAACTTCCACTTTGCGGTCATTGTAAGTACCCGCTTGCGATAAAGCTTCACGGATAGATTTGTAAGCATCCTGCAAATCGTATTTTCCAACCAGTGCAATATTGATCGGTTCTTTTGTCTCTGCAGCGTGACGACGTTCCAGGAATTTACGCCATGGACCGAGTCCCGGAGTTTCTCCTACCGGCAGTCCCATCTTTTCGAGGATAGTGCTGTCCAGTCCTTGAGCCTGCATCAGGATAGGTACTTCGTAAATTGTTTCCGCGTCGATAGACTGCACAACGGCTTTATCGTCTACATTACAGAATTGTGCCACTTTCTTACGCAATCCGTCACTTAGCGGATGCTCGGCACGCAGTACCAGTACATCCGGCTGAATACCCACACTTTGGAGTTCCTTTACAGAATGTTGCGTCGGTTTTGTTTTCAATTCTCCGGCAGCAGCAAGATAAGGAACATAGGTCAAGTGTACGCAAAGAGCGTTCTTACCGAGTTCCCATTTCAACTGACGGATACTTTCGAGGTAGGGGAGTGATTCGATGTCACCTACCGTACCACCGATTTCAGTAATCACAAAATCAAACTTGTATTTATTACCAAGCAGTTTTACATTCCGTTTGATCTCGTCTGTGATGTGAGGAATCACCTGGATCGTTTTACCCAGATAATCTCCACGACGTTCCTTGTCAATGACGCTCTTGTAGATACGTCCCGTAGTAATGTTGTTCGCCTTTGTCGTTTGTATACCCAGGAATCGCTCATAGTGTCCCAGGTCGAGGTCGGCTTCGTGTCCGTCTACGGTTACATAGCACTCTCCGTGCTCGTATGGATTCAATGTTCCCGGGTCGATGTTGATATACGGGTCAAACTTCTGAATGGTTACATTATAACCTCTTGCTTGCAGCAACTTACCGATGGATGATGAGATGATCCCTTTTCCTAAAGAAGAGGCAACACCACCGGTGACGAAAATATACTTTGTTTCTCCCACAGCTATAACTGTTTTAATAATTGTTTACTTAGTAGTATTCTTACGAACTTAAAAACCGCAAAATTATAAAAAAAAGAGGAAGATTACAGTCTTTCGTCTCCACAATTTTATTAAAAAATGCAATTTTAAAAGAATCCTATGATTTCTGAACAAAATAATGTAGCTTTGCAACCTAAACCATAGACAAATATGATGAGAATTACTACTTTATGTTCAGCGTTTATCCTGTCAATCTTATCGTTATCGCTTTTTGCGCAGGAACCTGTCGAACCCACTTCACTTCCGACTGACTCTTTGCAGCCTGCTCCTGAAGTGATTAAACCAGCCAAAACGGTTAAATCTTCAACAGTTGTGGCAAAAGCCAGAGTCGTGAAAGCAGATACGCTTTCGGCGGAGCTTCAGAAATATTTGATGCTTAAACTTAATATGTCGGGGCCGACTCCGAAACTGGATACCGTTTCTTATTTATATAATAAGTATGTCGCGCAATTAGATTATCTGAACGACTTGTCTGTGCCGCCACGTTATATTCCGTCTGATCCCGATTATTTTCGTCTGTTCACACCATTGGCATATTATTATGCTCCGATGGCACAATATTCGAAATTGGAATGGAAGCCTATGCAATGGGACACCACTCCTCAACTGACAGCGGAACTTCTGCCTTATGATACCCTGGCATTTACCAAAACCCAGCGTGCCGAGAAAATAGTGAACAGTGCATTGATGGATCTTTATTTGGAACGTCCGAACTTGGTTGTCACTACAGAAGACCGCATCATGAGTCGTGATGTATTCCGTCACGATGTGAAGCCGAAAATATCTCCCAAAGCAAACGTTATTCATCTGTTTCAACCGGAAAATATGGATGATAATGTAGGGAAAGCCAATATGAAGATTAGTCGGCCGAACTGGTGGGTGACCGGAGGTAACGGATCGTTGCAGATTAGCCAGAACCACCTTTCGGATAACTGGTATAAGGGAGGTGAAAGTAACTTCTCCGGATTAGCCACTTTTCAGATTTTCGCCAACTATAATGACAATGAAAAGGTGCTGTTTGAGAACCAGCTGGAAGCTAAAGTAGGTATGACTTCCACTCCGTCAGATGAATACCATAAATATCTGTTCAATACAGACCAATTTCGTTTGTATAATAAATTAGGTTTGAGAGCTTTCAAGAATTGGTATTATACCATTTCGTCCGAGTTTAAGACACAGTTTTTCAACGGATATAAAGCTAACAGCGAAGAATTGGTTTCATCTTTCATGTCTCCGGCAGATTTGGCGGTCAGTGTCGGTATGGATTATAAATTGAGTAAGAAGAAATTTAATCTTTCTGTGTTTATGGCGCCGTTGACTTATAACTTGCGTTATATCGGTAATTCTGAAGTAGACGAAACAAAGTTTGGCTTAGACAAAGGAAAATGCTCTAAAAACGACTTTGGTTCCCAGTTGCAATCCACATTGAACTGGACCATCATCTCTGCAGTAACTTTAGAGTCTCGTCTCAATTATCTGACCAACTATCATTGGGCACGTGTAGAATGGGAAAATACATTCAACTTCGTATTAAACCGTTATCTTTCTACCAAGCTCTATATACATACCCGTTTTGACGACAGCTCGAAACCGACTGAAGGCGACAGCTTCTTCCAGTTGAAAGAATTGCTTAGCTTCGGTATTAACTATAAGTGGTAATCAAAGTAGATACAGAAAAAGCACAATTCAGTCTGTCTGTAAAAAAAGAAAAGTTTTTTCTTGTTTACTATTTATATTTTTATCTATCTTTGCCACTGAATTCAATCCATTACCTTAAAGGTGACGGAGAAATGAGGGGTAAAAATACATGATCATTAAGAAAAATGACGATCGGGATCTTCTGTCAACAGATGTGATTGGCAGCAGCGTAGCGTGCTCAAAACGTTGGTTAGTAGCTATTGTACGTATCTGTCACGAGAAAAAAACAAGTGAGCGGCTTACGAAAATGGGGATCGAAAATTTTCTTCCAATTCAACAAGAAGTCCATCAATGGAGCGACCGTCGTAAAGTTGTCGACCGGGTATTACTTCCAATGATGATCTTTGTTCACGTTGATCCGCAAGAGCAAAAAGAAGTCCTGACTTTATCTGCTATCAGCCGTTACATGGTATTACGTGGGGAGAGTACTCCGGCTGTTGTCCCTGACCAACAAATGTTGCGATTCAAGTTTATGCTCGACTACTCGGATGAGACGATCAGCATGAGTACATCGCCGTTAGCTCCGGGAGAAAGAATACGGGTAATCAAGGGACCATTGGCAGGATTGGAAGGGGAATTAGTACATGTGAATGGGAAATCGAAAGTTGCTGTTCGATTGACAATGTTAGGGTGTGCATGTGTAGATATACCGGCTGGGTGTGTAGAGCCGGTATCTGAAAATGGGGATTTACGTGATTGAGTAATCAATCTATTTTATAGGGGTATGGGGATTTTACTGCAAAAATGTAATGAAAGTCTGTAAAATAGCAGGCAGTCTATCTGACATCGGTAACCAAACAGTGGATATATTTATCGATGACCTCTCTCAAAAATAAAAATCCATAAAGTATTATGAATTATATCTTTACAAAAGATATAGTGTAGAAATGTATGTACGTATCGAAAGATGAAGGGATTCTTTGTTGGGCTACACCAACATGGAAATCGTAGTCATAGTCCTTGTACTGATCATAATCAATCAGATAAATCAAATTTCGAAATATTATTTTATTCATTTATACTATAATGGAAAAAACATTGAAGGACATAGTGCAATATGTCCGCAAAAATTATTTCAGTTATTGGGTTATTTTAGGTATTGACACGGCAATTTCTGTATTATGTTCGTTGGTCGCTTATGCGGTAATTCATTATATGGCGCATGTTCCAATGACCGACTGGATGCTCTGTAAATTTGCTTGCGTTTCTTTGGTGGCAAGTGTTGCGGGCTCTTTATTATTCCATACTTATCGTAATACAATTCGTTTCTCACAGGCACGTGAACTTTGGCGTATCATGTGTGCCGTTTTATTTAAAATAGCCTGTTTGGTCATTATTTCTTTTGGAGTTATATATGAGACCCAATTGCCATATAATTATAAAATATCCTATCTTCTATTTGATGGTTTATTGACTTTAGTGATCTTGACGACCTTTCGTGTATCATTGATAATCGTCTATGATTTTTTATTGGATTGGGTGAATAAAAAGAACACACGTATTCTTATTTATGGTACTAATGAAGAGAGTGTAGCCTTGAAGTTACGTCTTAGGGATAGTGCACATTATAAAGTAACCGGTTTTTATGTATATGGTAAAAATAACAGCCGACGCCGATTGGCAGATCTTCCCGTTTATTACTTTGAAAATGAATCGGATGTTGATTATATCATGCGGAAGCGCGGAATTAAGGGGATTCTGTTTGCCCGTTATGAAGATACCCGCCTGGAAGAAAAACGCCTTCTGGAATATTGTAAAAACAATGAACTTAAGACATTGATAGCTCCTACTATCAGTGAGGCGGATTCTGATGGAAACTTTCATCAGTGGGTACGTCCTATTAAGATTGAGGATTTGTTGGGTCGTGCCGAAATTAATATCAACCTTCGTCAGGTTGCAGAAGAATTCAGGGGAAAAGTGGTGTTGGTGACTGGTGCGGCAGGCAGTATTGGTAGTGAACTTTGCCGTCAATTAGTGCAGATGGGAATTCAGAAACTTATCATGTTCGACTCTGCAGAAACACCTTTGCATAATGTCCGTCTTGAGTTTGAGAAAAAATATCCTACTATAGATTTTGTTCCGGTGATTGGTGATGTGCGTGTGAAGGAACGTGTTCGTATGGTATTCGAATCGTATCATCCTCAAATTGTTTTTCACGCTGCTGCTTATAAACATGTGCCTTTGATGGAGGAAAATCCTTGTGAGGCTGTACTTGTCAATGTGACCGGTTCTCGTCAGGTGGCTGATATGGCTGTGGAATATGGTGCTGAAAAGATGATTATGGTGTCTACGGATAAAGCTGTAAATCCTACTAATGTAATGGGCTGTTCCAAGCGTTTAGCTGAAATCTATGTTCAAAGTCTGGGATGTGCTATCCGTGAAGGAAAAGTGAAAGGTCATACCAAATTCATCACTACCCGTTTTGGTAATGTGTTGGGTAGTAACGGTTCTGTCATTCCTCGTTTTAAAGAACAGATAGAGAATGGTGGTCCTGTCACTGTTACTCATCCTGATATCATCCGTTTCTTTATGACCATTCCCGAAGCTTGCCGTCTGGTAATGGAGGCTGCTACCATGGGTGAGGGTAATGAGATCTTTGTCTTTGAGATGGGAAAAGCTGTGAAGATTGTTGATCTGGCGACTCGTATGATCGAATTGGCTGGTTATCGTCCGGGTGAAGACATAAAGATCGAATTTACGGGATTACGTCCGGGTGAAAAATTGTATGAAGAGGTGTTGAGCGATAAAGAAAATACGATTCCGACAGAGAATAAGAAAATCATGATAGCTAAAGTTCGTCGGTATGAATATGCTGATATTCTTGATACTTATGCAGAATTTGAAAAGTTGTCGCGTGCGGTAAAGATCATGGATACCGTGCGGTTGATGAAAAAAATAGTTCCGGAGTTCAAATCAAAAAATTCTCCGCGATTTGAAGTATTAGATAAAGAATAATAAACTAGAAAATTTTATGAATAAACTATTTTATATGTATATGAATGTACAAGGTATGGGACGCAATGTGCTTGTTTGCTTGATTACAATACTTCTGTTTGTTTCCTGTCAGTCATACAAAAAGGTGCCTTACTTGCAGGATGCGGAAATTGTGCAACAGACCGTTCAACAGGAAAACTTGTATGATGCCAAAATAATGCCTAAAGACCTGCTTACTATTGTGGTGTCATGTACTAGTCCCGAGTTGGCGGTTCCTTTCAATTTGACGGTAGCGAGTCCTGGCAGTGTGGTTACCGGGAATACACAGTTGACAACTCAACCTGTCCTACAGCCCTATCTGGTGGATAATGAAGGAAAGATCAATTTTCCGGTATTAGGCGAATTAAAAGTGGGCGGTTTGACAAAGAAAGAGGCAGAACAATTAATTATAGAAAAGTTGAAACCTTATATCAAGGAGACTCCGATAGTAACCGTCCGCATGGTTAATTACAAAATCTCCGTATTGGGTGAGGTTGCACGTCCCGGTACCTTTACCATCAATAATGAGAAGGTGAATCTGTTGGAAGCTTTGGCCATGGCGGGTGATATGACTGTCTGGGGGCTTCGTGACAATGTAAAATTGATTCGTGAAGGTGCTGACAGCAAACAGCAGATTATAACATTAGATCTGAACAGTGCGGAAACCATTCTTTCCCCTTATTATTGGTTGCAGCAGAATGATATTGTTTATGTGACCCCAAACAAGGCGAAAGCGCGCAACTCTGATATCGGTAACAGTACAAGCCTTTGGTTTTCAGCTACCTCTATCTTGGTGTCATTGGCAAGTTTATTAGTAACAATTTTCAAATAATATTACTGTATGATTGAGGAAAAAAAGGAAAAGTGTATAGAACAGTCTGAAGAACAGTTTAATATTCAGGAAATCCTTTTCCGTTGTCTGGTTCACTGGCCTTGGTTCGTGTTTTCAGTAATTGTTTGTATCGCCTGTGCGTGGGGGTACCTGCGATTGACGACACCCGTTTATAATATTTCCGCTACAGTCTTGATTAAGGATGACAAGAAAGGTGGTGGTACAAGTATGTCTTCCGAACTGGAAAGGATGGGTTTGGACGGGTTTGTCTCTTCATCCAGTAATGTTGATAATGAAATCGAAGTGCTCCGCTCGAAGTCTTTATCCGGAGAGGTGGTAGACAATTTAGGATTGTTTGTTACCTATATAGATGAAGACGAGTTCCCGAAAAAGGAACTTTATCAGACTTCTCCCATATTAGTGAGTCTTACTCCGCAGGAGGCAGACAAGCTTTCAGGTAGGATGGAAGTCGCCATGACTCTTCAACCGACAGGTGTGATGAATGTACAAATGAAAGTGGGTGATAAAGAATACCGGAGACAATTTGAAAAATTACCTGCCGTATTCCCGACCGATGAGGGTACAGTCGCATTTTTCGCAAATAATGATACCTTGTCCGCTGTCCGCCCGGAAAACGTGACGAAAGAACGTCATATTACGGCTTTCATTAACCGGCCTTTCTCTGTAGCAAAAGGATATGCCAATTCTTTGTCGATAGCCCCCACTTCGAAAACTACTTCTGTTGTGGTCATTTCATTGAAGAATACCAATCCCCGTCGTGGTAAGGATTTTATCAATAAACTGCTCGAGATGTACAATATCAATGCGAATAATGACAAGAATGAAGTTGCCCAGAAAACAGCAGAGTTTATAGATGAACGTATCGGTATTATTTCCAAGGAGTTGGGTAGTACAGAGCAAGATCTGGAAAATTTCAAACGTACAGCCGGTATTACGGATTTGAGTAGTGAGGCGCAGATCGCCTTGACGGGTAATGCGGAATACGAAAAGAAACGTGTGGAGAATCAGACCCAGATCAACCTTATTGTTGATTTGCAAAAATACCTTCAGGGTAATGAATATGAAGTGTTACCTGCCAATGTTGGCTTGCATGATGGTGGCTTGGTTGGAGCAATCTCTCGTTATAATGAGATGCTGATTGAACGTAACCGTCTGTTGCGTACTTCAACGGAAAGTAACCCGGCGATTGTCAACCTTAATACCAGTATCCGTGCCATGCGTAGCAATGTACAGGCCACTTTGGATGCTACGTTGAAAGGATTACAGATCACGAAAGCCGATTTGGATCGTGAAGCGAGTCGTTATTCCCGTCGTATTAGTGACGCCCCGACTCAGGAACGTCAGTTTGTAAGTATTGCCCGCCAACAGGAAATCAAGGCCGGTCTTTATTTGATGTTACTTCAAAAACGTGAGGAAAACGCTATCACTTTGGCAGCTACTGCAAATAATGCCAAGATCATTGATGCAGCGATTGCTGATGATAATCCCGTTTCTCCTAAAAGGATGATGGTCTATCTGGTCGCTTTGCTTTTTGGAATAGGAATTCCGGTAGGTATCATCTATCTGATAGGTCTGACCAAATTCAAGATTGAAGGACGTTCTGATGTTGAAAAACTAACCTCTCTTCCTGTTATTGGCGATATCCCGTTGGCGGATGAAAAGTCCGGTTCTATAGCTGTATTTGAGAATCAGAATAACCTGATGAGCGAGACTTTCCGGAATGTCCGTACCAATCTTCAGTTTATGCTTGAAAATGGCAGGAATGTGATTCTGGTGACATCTACCATCAGTGGTGAAGGTAAGTCTTTTGTATCATCTAATTTGGCTATTAGTCTTTCTTTGTTAGGGAAAAAGGTTGTGATAGTAGGTCTTGACATTCGCAAACCGGGATTGAATAAAGTTTTCAATCTTTCGAGAAAAGAACAAGGTATCACCCAATTTTTGACCAATCCGGCTGTTAATCTGATGGATTTGGTACAGCCTTCTGATATCAACAGGAATCTTTTTATTCTTCCGGGTGGAGCAGTTCCTCCCAATCCGACGGAATTATTGGCCCGTGACGGTTTGGAAAAAGCCATCGAAACATTGAAGGCTAATTTTGACTATGTGATTCTGGATACTGCTCCCGTGGGTATGGTAACTGATACCTTGCTGATAGGCCGTACAGCTGATTTGTCGGTATATGTATGCCGTGCCGATTATACCCGTAAGGCAGAGTTTACTTTGATCAATGAGCTTATGGAAAACAACAAACTGCCTAACCTCTGTATCGCCATTAACGGCTTGGATCTTCAGAAAAAGAAGTACGGCTATTATTATGGTTATGGTAAATACGGCAAGCATTATGGCTATGGCAGGCGTTACGGTTATGGCTATGGTTATGGAGAGAAGCATACAAGTCGGGAGGGTAAATAAACTGCTATTGATAAAACCAAATCAAACATAATATGCGTGATTTCAAAGAGATTCGGGTCGCAGTAGCCGGAACTGGCTATGTGGGACTGAGCATAGCGACACTGCTGTCACAACATCATCATGTGACCGCTGTGGACGTAATCCCGGAAAAGGTGGAGAAACTGAACAACAAGGTTTCCCCTATCCAGGATGATTATATCGAGAAGTATCTGGCTGAAAAGCCTCTTGACCTTGTTGCCACTTTGGACGGGAGGTCAGCCTACGCTGACGCCGACTTTGTGGTAATAGCCGCTCCTACAAACTATGACCCTGTGAAGAACTACTTCGATACGAGCCGTGTGGAGGAGGTTATTGACCTTGTACTTGAAGTGAATCCCGATGCTGTAATGGTGATAAAATCTACGATTCCGGTGGGCTATACCCGTAATCTTTATGTGAAGTACGCCCAAAAAGGAGTAAAGAAGTTCAACCTGCTGTTCTCACCGGAGTTTCTTCGTGAAAGCAAGGCTCTTTATGACAACCTCTATCCGAGTCGTATCATCGTAGGCTATCCGAAAATCATTGACCGTCCGGAGTTTGCTGAAGAAAACAAGGCAATCTGCTCCGTCACGGATGTCACTATGTTGGAGGAAGCAGCTAAAATGTTTGCCGCCCTCCTGCAAGAAGGGGCTATCAAAGAAAATATTGATACCCTCTTCATGGGCATGAAAGAAGCCGAAGCGGTCAAGCTCTTCGCCAACACTTACCTGGCTCTCCGTGTCAGCTACTTTAACGAACTTGACACATACGCTGAAATGAAAGGATTGGACAGTAAAGCGATCATCGAAGGTGTAGGTCTTGATCCACGCATCGGGACACATTATAACAATCCTTCATTTGGCTATGGCGGTTATTGCCTGCCGAAAGATACCAAACAACTTCTTGCCAACTATCAGGATGTTCCCCAGAATATGATGTCCGCAATCGTGGAATCAAACAAAACCCGCAAGGATTATATAGCTGATGCAGTGCTCCGCAAGGCAGGCTATTATACAGGGAACGGACAATGGGACGCATCCAAGGAACATACTTGTATCATCGGTGTATACCGTCTGACCATGAAATCGAACTCTGACAATTTCCGCCAGTCCGCCATTCAAGGTATAATGAAACGTATCAAGGCAAAGGGTGCGGAAGTGATCATCTATGAACCCGCGCTTGAGGACGGGACTACATTTTTCGGCAGTAGGGTCGTTAATGATCTTGCCGGATTCAAGGCGCAGAGCAAGGCTATTATAGCCAACCGCTTTGACAGCAATCTGGAAGATGTGGAAGCAAAGGTTTATACACGTGATATTTTTAGAAGAGACTGACCATGTTGCCATATAATGTAGAACTGGACGGAAAGACAGTGCTTGTAACGGGTGCTGCCGGTTTTATTGGGAGTAACCTTGTCATGCGTCTTTTCCATGATTTCCGAAATATCAAGGTAATCGGTATTGATTCCATCACCGATTATTACGATGTCAATATCAAGTACGAACGTCTCAAGGAAATAGAGTCGTTAAACCGTGACTGGACTTTTGTTCGTGCCTCAATTGCTGACAAGGATGTGGTAGAGAGAATTTTCTCTGAAGACAAAATTTCCGTTGTCGTAAATCTTGCGGCCCAGGCAGGTGTCCGTTACAGTATTACCAATCCTGATGCCTATGTCCAAAGCAATCTTATCGGTTTCTATAATATCCTTGAAGCCTGCCGTCATCACGAGGTGGAGCATTTGGTTTATGCTTCTTCATCATCCGTATACGGCAGTAACAAGAAAGTTCCGTATTCAACAGATGACAAGGTTGACAACCCGGTCAGTCTTTATGCAGCAACAAAGAAGAGTAACGAGTTGATGGCTCACGCATACTCAAAACTCTACAATATTCCATCAACAGGTTTGCGTTTCTTTACGGTTTATGGTCCTGCAGGTCGTCCGGATATGGCGTATTTCGGGTTTACCGACAAGCTTGTAAAAGGCGAAACTATCAAGATTTTCAATTATGGTAATTGTAAACGTGATTTCACATACGTGGATGATATTGTGGAGGGAGTAGTACGTGTTATGCAACACGCTCCGGAAAAAGAGAATGGGGAAGACGGACTTCCGATTCCACCATACAAAGTATATAATATCGGTAACAGTCATCCGGAGAACTTGCTTGAGTTTGTAACTATTCTTCAGGAAGAATTGCTCCGTGCCGGTGTGCTTCCAAAGGACTATGATTTTGAGTCCCATAAAGAACTTGTGCCTATGCAACCGGGTGATGTGCCTATAACTTACGCTGATACTACTTCATTGGAACAGGATTTTGCTTTTAAACCGGGTACAAGTTTGAGAGATGGACTAAGAAACTTTGCAGAGTGGTATGTAAAGTTTTATAATACGGAGAAATAAAACAATAAAACAATAGAACTATGAGCATTTTTGCGGGTAAAACCCTAATGATTACCGGTGGAACAGGTTCTTTCGGTAATGCAGTCTTGAATCGTTTCCTTCGTACCGATATCGGTGAAATTCGTATATTTTCACGTGACGAGAAGAAGCAGGACGATATGCGCCACGAATATCAGGTTAAGTATCCTGATGTGGCAAACAAAATAAAATTCTTTATCGGTGATGTACGCAACCTCCAGTCTTGTAGGAACGCCATGCCGGGAGTAGATTATATCTTCCATGCCGCTGCCTTGAAGCAGGTTCCGAGTTGTGAATTTTTCCCAATGGAAGCTGTCAAAACGAATGTAATTGGTACTGACAATGTATTGACAGCTGCTATCGAGGCTGGCGTTGGTGCTGTGATATGTCTATCTACGGATAAGGCAGCCTATCCTATCAATGCTATGGGTATCACCAAAGCTGTTGAGGAGAAGATTGCTGTAGCTAAGAGCCGTTACTCAGGTAAGACCAAAATTTGCTGTACGCGTTATGGGAATGTGATGTGTTCTCGCGGTTCTGTAATCCCTCTGTGGATAGAGCAAATCCGCAATGGTAATCCTGTTACTCTGACTGAGCCTAAAATGACACGTTTTATAATGTCGCTTGAAGAAGCTGTTGACCTCGTACTCTTCGCTTTTGAACATGGTCAGAATGGTGACATCCTCGTTCAAAAAGCTCCGGCTTGCACCATCCAGACTCAGGCAGAGGCTGTTTGTGAACTTTTTGGTGGCAAGAAAGAAGACATTAAAGTTATCGGTATTCGTCATGGTGAGAAGATGTATGAGACATTGCTCACCAATGAAGAATGTGCCAAGGCAGAGGATATGGGCAATTTCTATCGTGTACCGGCAGATAACCGTGGATTGAATTACGACAAATATTTCAAAGAGGGTGAGACAGAACGTAACACGCTTACAGAGTTCAATTCAAACAATACGCGAATCCTTAACGTGGAAGAAACCAAAGCCAAGATTGCAGCTTTGGACTATATAAAGAAGGAGTTGAGTGGTGAGGGCAACTTCGTACAGTAATAAAATTATGAAGATATTAGTAACCGGTGCCAAAGGTTTTGTAGGGAAGAATCTTTGTGCCCAACTTAATAACATCAAGGACGGTAAGGCTCGTTGTTATGGTGAACTGAAGATTAGTGACGTATTCGAGTACGATCTTGACTCTACTTCGGAACAACTGGATAATTGGTGCAAAGAGGCCGATTTCGTATTCAATCTTGCTGGGGTGAACCGCCCTAAAGACAATGATGAATTCATGAAAGGTAACTTCGGTTTTGCAAATACATTGCTTGACACCTTGAAGAAATATCATAACACTTGTCCCGTCATGCTTTCCTCCAGTGCGCAAGCCTCGTTGACCGGTCGTTTTGGTGACAGTGAATATGGTCGTAGCAAAAAGGCGGGTGAAGATCTTTTTCTACAATACGGCAAAGAGACAGGAGCCAAGGTTTTGGTCTATCGCTTTCCGAACCTTTACGGTAAGTGGTGCCGTCCAAACTATAACAGTGCCGTAGCCACTTTCTGCAATAATATTGCCAATGACTTGCCTATACAGGTCAACGATCCGAGTGTAGAACTTGAGCTACTTTACATTGATGACCTTGTGGACGAAATGATTCATGCCCTGAAAGGGGAGGAACATCATTGCGAGTTCGAAGGGCTTGACGTACAACCGAAGGCTGACGGCAGATATTGCTATTGCCCTGTCACCCATAAGGTAACGCTTGGTGAAATCGTTGACTTATTACATCAATTCGCGGAAATGCCTAAAACACTGATGATTCCGGAAATCCCGGCTGATTCATTTGCCAAACGTCTGTACAGTACCTTTTTGAGCTACTTACCAAAAGAAAAAGCGATCTTCGACTTGAAAATGAATGTAGATCAACGTGGCAGTTTCACAGAACTGGTACATACCTTGAATTGTGGCCAGGTAAGCATTAATATCTCCAAACCAGGTGTAACCAAGGGTGAACACTGGCACAATACCAAATGGGAACAGTTCATTGTAGTCAGTGGTCACGGCCTTATCCAGCTTCGTAAGGAAGGAACAGACGAAGTGCTTAACTATGAGGTGAGCGGAGAGAAAATACAATCTGTCATCATGCTTCCTGGTTATACTCATAACATCATCAATCTCTCTGATACGGAAGATTTGGTGACAGTGATGTACTGCAATGAGATATTCAACTTGGATAAACCGGATACATACTTTGATAAAGTAGAAAAATAATATGGAAAAACAACCTAAATTTGATTATTCAGATATAAAATTCAAGGATAATGGTAAATTGAAACTGATAATCGTTGTCGGCACTCGTCCCGAGATTATCCGTTTGGCGGCTGTCATCACCAAATGTCGTCAATATTTCGATGTGATTCTTGCTCATACCGGTCAGAATTATGACTACAACCTCAATGGCGTATTCTTTAAGGATTTGAAGTTGGCAGAGCCGGAAGTATATATGGATGCTGTAGGTGATGATTTAGGAGCCACTTGTGGTAATATCATCAACTGTTCCTATAAACTCTTTGCGCAGACAAAACCGGATGGAGTTCTTGTACTTGGTGATACCAACTCATGTCTGAGTGTTATTGGTGCAAAACGTCTGCATATTCCTATCTTTCATATGGAAGCTGGAAACCGTTGTAAAGACGAGTGTCTTCCCGAAGAGACCAACCGTCGTATCGTTGATATAATTAGCGATGTAAATATGGCGTACTCAGAGCATGCGCGAAGATATCTTGCAGATTGTGGGTTGCCTAAAGAACGCACTTATGTCACGGGTTCACCTATGGCAGAAGTTCTTCACAATAACCTCACCGAAATTGAAGCCAGCGATGTACACCAGCGTCTCGGTTTGGAGAAAGGAAAGTACATTCTGCTCTCAGCACATCGTGAGGAAAATATAGATACAGAGAAAAACTTCCTTTCGCTTTTTACGGCTATCAATAAGATGGCTGAAAAGTACAATATGCCGATTCTCTATAGTTGTCATCCTCGCTCACGTAATCGTCTTGCTACAAGTGGATTCATACTTGACGAACGTGTTATCCAGCATGAACCTCTTGGCTTCCATGATTATAATTGTCTTCAGATGAATGCTTTTGCAGTAGTCAGTGATAGCGGAACGCTACCAGAAGAATCAAGTTTTTTCACAAGTGTTGGTCATCCATTCCCAGCAATTTGTATCCGAACTTCTACCGAGCGTCCTGAAGCAATTGATAAAGGTAACTTTATCATTGCAGGTATTGATGAGAAGAGTCTTTTGCAGGCTGTAGATGCAGCTGTTGGACTTTGTAAAGATGGTCAGCATGGCATCCCTGTACCTGACTATATAGATGAGAATGTGTCTACAAAGGTTATTAAAATAGTCCAAAGTTATGTAGGGATAGTCAATAAGATGGTTTGGAGGAAATTTTAATAAATTTGTTTCATAAAATCACATTTGGACAAGTGGGCAAAGGACTTTGAGAATGAGGAAGAACCTGAACTTTTCAAGGTGGTAAAATATACGTTTATGGGAATCTTTGCATACTTCGTTGTCTTGAGGATGGAAGTATTGGTCTCTCTAACAATGTATGTGAGTGCTAGATTAGGAGAAATAGCCAATATCGCAACTCTGTAGGCAGTCTAGAATTGGTTGTTCGTTTTGCCCGCTTGATTTCTCCTTTGCCAACATCCGAAAGTATGATCTTGATCTGACAGAATAATACCTTTAGTGTTCTCTTCCGTCAGATCAAAAAGACGACAAAAGGCAAGTTAGTAAACTTGCTTGAGCACAAATGGCAATCTGCTTCAGTCGGCACTTGAGTATAAACAGAATCTCTTATTCTTAAAAATAATAAAAGTTTTATTTATATTAGGTTTAACGGTTCTAGAATGACCGCTTGTAAATAAATTATACATATATGGAAAATAAGTTAAGAATAGTTCTGATTAATCACTCCTTTCAAAAAGAGTACTATTATAGACGTTGGCAACTATTTGCCCAAAACTATAAAAATGTGGAAGTATATCTTCTCACGCCAGCAAAGGTTGACTGGTATGCTACAAAAGAGTACACATTTTCTGGAGCAGAGACTGTATATGGAAAAGTAATTGATGAAGAGAATTTTCATATTCGTCTGTTCCGACTGAACTTTTTCGGTTGGAGTTGGTTCTCTACTGATTACAAAAAAATATTCAAGGAAATCCAGCCTGATTTAATTTACCATGTGGGAACACATCGAATGCTATCTCTTATTCAGGTAGCAATGGTAAGTCATCGAGTATGTCCTAAAGCTAAATTAGCTTTATTTAGCATGAGAGGACCTGCCAGTAATCTGAAGCTAGATAAGTCGAAATGTAGACCTAAAGAATGGCTGAAGCGTCGTTTCAGATATATTCTACTCAAACAAACATGGAATTATGTGCGCAAGAACTTTGATGCCATATTCTGTCACTATCCAGATGCTGTTGCCTGTTTCCGCCTCGAAGGTTATGAGGGACCTCTATATATGCAGACTCAGGTGGGTGTAAACGAAGAATGGTTTCATGAAGATGTAGAAGCACGACATGAGATTCGCAAAAAGTATGATATTGGCGATTCTACGTATGTATTTGGTTCTGCAAGCCGTTTTTCTGCAGATAAGGGTATTGACGTGATACTCAAAGCTCTTCCTGCTGACGGTGATTGGAAATACCTCATGATGGGTACAGGTTCTGAAGAAGATCTTAAACGTTTGCGTGCTATCATTAATGAGCGAAACCTCAGTGAAAAAGTTATAGAAACAGGCTTTGTGGACTGGTTTGAAATGGCAAAATATTGGAATGCTGTAGATTGTGCAATTCATGTACCTTTGACAACACCAGAATGGGTTGAAACATTCTCGCTTGCGGTTATCCAGCCGCAGATAACAAAGAAACCTGTCATAGGTGATGATTCTGGGTCAGTTCCTTATCAGATAGGATTCGATGACATGATTGTTCCAGAGGGTAACGTTGAGGCGCTTCATAACAAAATTGAGTGGGTTCTCAATCATAAAGAAAAAGCCTCTGCAATAGGTTTGAAGATGTACAAGCGAACTCATGATTGTTTCGAAGTAAAGCATCTCAATTCGATGTTCTATGATACGATTGTGGAAGATGTTCAGAAAGGAAAATATGATGAGAACAAGCACGATATGACAAAATATACTCCAAAGTCAATATAATGAACGATTATAGAATTTCAAAATATATAAAGAAGGTATTTGAGACCCCATCTGATAGATTTTCAGAATGGTTTGGCTATTATAACTATGATACTTTGACAAGCAATCATAGGAAATTATTATGTAACCGTATTGCTGAAGATGGTGTACCTCCTAGGGCTGACTTGAAAGTTGAAGTTGGATATTATGAAATACCATTTGGTGAATGGCATCATGTCGGATTCTCTGATTCTTGGAATTGGCAGCAGGGGTGCATGGCTCAATGGTTGAACGATGATGAGATTATCTACAATACTTCAGAAAACAATCATCATATTGCTATTATCTATGATACAAGAACTGGGAATGATCGCAAAATAGATTGGGCAGTATATGGCATTATGCCAGGTGGTAAGAAGTCGATAGCATTGGATATGGAGCGTGCGCATTGGTGTCGTGCGTATCACTATCAATCTGTGAAAGATAAAAGCAAGGATGGCTCCATTTTTGAAGGTGATGGCATCTTTGAAATAGATTTAGTCAGCAATACAAGAAGGCGAATTATTTCAATTCAAGACATCTTATCATTAGATCCCAAACCTTATTTTACAAAAGCAAAACATTGGTTGGAGCATATAATGATAAATCAAGATGGAACAAAATTTTGTGTTTTACACAGATTTTCTTCAGTGACGAATGTCTATTCTTATAAGACTCGACTTATTGTAATTGATGCGTCCACTTTGGAAATGCAAAGTATTGATGGATGGGAAAATACGCAATGGTCGCATTTTGGGTGGAATGGCAATGATTTTGCAATTTATGCTTATCCTACCAGAGAAAAGGTCAACGAAAAAGACTTTGAACCAGATGATAAGATTAAATCTGGTCCTTTTCAGTTGAGATATAAACCCAAATTCTCCATGACTTTATTCGTAAAGATGATTGCAAGGAATGTACTTCCAACACGCGCATTGTTAAAGATGAAGGGTGGAATTACAACCTATCAATACTATACACAGAAACAGAATAAGAAATACTGCTTACAGCGGGTATTCGATGTGGATCCCTTTTTGACCGATGGTCATCCTTCATTCACGCCAGATGGTCGCTATATGATTACAGACACATATCCTGATAAGTACCATTGTCAGCGGTTATATGTCTATGATTTGCAAACTAGTAAATATCTGCTGTTAGGAGCTTTTAATGCCTACTACGATAAGAACCCTGCGTCATGTGATTTACACCCAAAGTTAAGTCGAGATGGAATGACTGTAGTTGTGGATTCTGCTCATGATCAGAAGCATCACATGCTTGTACTTGATTTAGATTGGAATTTAATAAAGAAACAGATTTCTCAATATGAATGATAATAAGAGAATAGCAATAAATAGTGTTGTAATATTTTTGCGACTATGCATTGTAAGTATGGTCAACATTATAGCATCCAGAGTTGTTTTGGACGCATTGGGTGCATCTGATTTTGGTCTTTATAATGTTGTAGGTGGTATTGTAATACTTTTGAATGTTGTCAATACAGCAATGTTGGCAACTACATATAGATATCTTGCTTTTGAAATTGGGAAAAAGCTAGGGGGAAATCCTAATAAGATATTCAATACGAGTTTGTTAATTCATGCTGTTTTTGCTATAGGATTAATTACGGTTGGTATAGCTGTAGGAGATTGGTATATATGTAATTACCTTAATATCGTACCCGATAAGATATCGGATGCGATATTTGTTTTCCATATTTCCATTATTACTGCAGCTCTATCTACTTTATTTGTGCCCTTCCAAGGACTACAGGTGGCATATGAAAAATTTACAGTTAATGCTGCCATCGATATTATCTCACAATCCATTAAACTTGCTGCAATAATACTACTTATATATTCCGATACAAATCGTTTGAGACTGTATAGTATGATCATGCTTTCATACACATTCTTCTCATGTGTCTTATATGTGGGTTATTGTGTAATGCATTATTGGAATGTGATTAAACCTACAGTTTATAAAGATTCGAAACTTATAAAGGAAATGCTTCAGTATGCTCTTTGGACTATGTTCGGAGCTTTGGCGTCAGTTGGTAAGTCTCAAGGTAGTGCTGTTATCATCAATTTTTTCTTTGGTACTGTAGTAAATGCTGCATTTGCTGTCGCAACGCAAATTGAAAGTTTTGTATTGGTATTTGCTCGAAGTCTCAATAGTGCAGCTGTTCCTCAAATTACTAAGAATTTTAGTGGCGGTAATTCCGGGCGTTCTATCAAACTTACTAGTTATATCTCTAAGTACACTTTTATATTAATGTGTTTTGTAGCATTCCCTGTTTTACTTGAAATGGATTTTTTACTGAGTATTTGGCTTAAAGAAGTACCAGAAGGTTCCGCAACGTTCTGCCGTTTGATGATCTTATGTGCTCTTTTGGGCTGTCTTGGAGAGGGGATTCCAGCATTAGTAAATGCAACTGGCAATATTAAGAACTATCAGATTATTATTCATTCTTTCACCTTATTGGGATTACCTATTTCCTTTGTATGCTATAAACTTGGAGCAACTCCATTCGCAATATTAAAAGTTTTCTGTTGTATCAGTTTCCTTTTGGCTTTCATAAGGCTCTATCTCTTAAAAAGAATATTTGATTTTGATGTTCGTCAATTTATTGAAATTTCTTTCATAAAAATAGGACTTATATCAATTCCTCTTCTCATTTTCTATATCTTATACAATCCCGCATCATTCCCAATATGGGGGCATATCTTAGGCATAATTCTTTCTGAGATATTTTTGATTGCTGTTATTGTTCTTATCGGTTTAGACAAAGAGGAAAGACAATTGCTTGCGAGTTTCGTGAAATAATAAATTCTAATGAGAGTTCTTTTTATCAATGGGCGTTGTGGTAGCGGAAGTACCGGTCGCATCTGTACCAATATTGCTGATATTCTGAAATCACAAGGACATGAAGCTTATATTGCTTTTGGGCATGGTGAAAGCGACTACTCTGGGGCTTTTAAAATTGCAGGCAAGGTGAATTATTATGTTCACAATGTATTATCTCGCCTTATAGATGCAGAGGGATTAGCTTCTATTATAGCCACAGGACGTTTACTGCACTTTATGAACAGAGTGAATCCCGATATTGTGCATATTCATAATATTCATGGACACTTTGTAAATTATCCTATGCTGTTCCATTATATTGAAAAACATGGTATTAGGGTGGTTTGGACGTTACATGACTGTTGGGCATTCACAGGTAGGTGTGCTCATTTTGATCTTGTTAAATGTAATAAATGGATGACTGGATGTGGGGGATGCGAATATTTGAAATCTTATCCTGCAACATACGTTGATAGAAGTGCTCAAGGATGGATAAGAAAGCGTGCTTTATTCTTGTCTGTGGCAGAAAACATGACTATGGTTCCTGTTTCACATTGGCTTGAAGGACTACTCAAACAATCCTATTTGGGGAATGTCAACAGCCAAGTTATATACAATGGAATAGATCTGAGTGTGTTTAAACCTACTCCAATATCAGGTCAGATGCGAGCTCTAGGATTGGAATCTTCTAAGTATGTATTAGGAGTAGCTTCTCCATGGGGGGCTTACAAAGGCCTATCCGATTTTTATGTAATTCGTAAACAATTACCCTCTGATATTAAAATTGTATTGGTGGGATTGACTAAAGAAGAAATTATAGATCTTCCAGATGGCATAATTGGTGTTGAGCGTACAAATAGCGCTTCAGATTTGGCTGCTTTCTATTCTTCCGCAGTCGCTTTGGTCAATACTACATATACTGATACATGTCCTACAGTTAACATGGAATCTTTGGCATGTGGAACTCCTGTCATAACATATAGGACAGGTGGAAGTCCTGAACTGGTTGTAGAAGGGGTTACAGGATGGGTCGTAGAAAAAGGCGACAAGTCAGCTATGGTAGAATCTATTCTAAAAGTTATTAACTCTACCACTTGTTTGTCGTCCAATTGCACTCAGTATGCTATTGAGCATTTTGATAGCAAAAAGTGTTTTATTCATTATATTAATTTGTATAACTCTATTTTCTAGTTATGAGTGCATATATATTCCTGTTGATTTTGATAGCATTTATTTCTGTCTATATTGGATCTGATAAAAATAACACAAAAAAACGCAAATATTCGACGGTTGTTTTCTTCAGTATACTGTTTCTGATGTTTTCATTACGTGACTATTCTGTTGGTAGAGATTTACAGGGCTATTCGGATGTATATGAAATGGCTGCAGGAAATAAGTGGTTTGATGCATCTTGGGTATGGATGGAACCTGGGTATGTGTTTTTGATGAAATTGGGAAATGAGCTTGGAATGACATTTAGACAGTTTTTGTTTTTCTGCAATTTTATTATTCTGTTTCCTCTAGCTCAATATATATACAAATATTCTAAGGATGTAGCACTTTCCCTTGTTATTTATGTGTGCTTTCAGTTTTTTGTATTTCATATGTCAGGATTAAGGCAATCCATGGCGATGTCATTATGCTTATCCGCATTTCTTACTGCGCAAAAGAATGGAATCAAGCCTTTCCTAGAATTTTTAATGTTGGTAGCAGTTGCATCATTAATTCATAGGTCTGCCATGGTATTTTTTGCAGCTTATTTAATTATGAGAATTCCTATTAATCTGTGGTGGGGATTTCTATATACCATTATAGGCATTGGGGCTTTTATGCAAAGTGGTTCTATATTAAGAAATCTGCAGAATAATGAAATAACAAATTACGAATTCAACTCTTCGCTTACTATTGGTTCAAGTTTTGTAATGCTATTAGTTTTTCTCGTTATTTCTATTGTAGTTTCTAAGAATGACAGAAATGGGTATACAGGAATTCGTAATACGTTTAAGGCAAAAGATGAGTTTATAACCCTATCAATAAAAAATTATGCAAATATACTTGCCATTTCTATTTTATTTCTTGTTGCATTTTCAGGATCCATCTTAATGAGGGCAGCAACATATTATGAATTAGTATTTTTAATTCTAATACCGGAATTATTTAGTAGACTAAGTACCGATAATCGTAAAATAATAAAGGTCGTGTTTATTGCTTTGATGATTGCAATTTTCTATTTTACTGTTTTATTGCCTAGTCAGTTTGATATTGTTCCTTACAAATTAGGTTCAGATCTCTAATTTAAATTGATAATATTCATGATGAGAAATAAAATTGTTGATATTATTCGTGGCTTCGCCATGTTGTTAGTTGTGTTAGGACATACCTTGTCTGGAAGCACTTCGAATTTTAATGATACTTTCTTATTTCAAGTTATTTGGACGTTGCAAATGCCACTATTTATTATTATTAGTGGCTATGTTACTAAATACAGTAAACCTTTGACGACACGTGACAAACTATGGGTATTTGTTAAGAAACGTACTCTTGCGTATATATTGCCATGGGCAGTTTGGTCATTCGTCATTAGAGGACTGATTTTCCAACAGACTAATTATCTCGATATTAAGTGGCTCTTATGGCATATGGATTCGGGCTATTGGTTCCTTGCAACGATCTGGACAATCAATATGATCTATGGACTTGCTGATTATGCTAGTAACAAAATCTCTAAGTCCACAACTTGGAATATGTTGATTCATCTAACGTTATGTGGAGTGGGTATGATTGTTCTTGGTGTTATTGGTTATATTGCAGGTTTGTCATTCTTCTGCATAAAATTGACATTGTATTATATCCCAATCTACTTGTTGGGCTATTTATATGGTCAATTACAGGACAAGTTTCTTGCGCTTAAGAAATCGTCAAGCTTAGTCAACGGAGTTATTACAATTTCGTTGGTAATATGGTTGACAATGATTCTTCGTTTTAACTTTCATGATGATAATGGAGACGCTTTGATTATTGTGCTTCGTTTCATTACATCATTATTTGGCTGCATATCTATAATTGGATTGTTTATAGGGATATACAGTAGTGGAAACAAACTTTTGCAATTAGTTCATTGGTCAGGAGTTTATTCTTTGGAGATCTACTTGACGCATTATCTGGTTCTCAATATGATTCAAATGACAGTAACTCCACAATTCGGAACATTGGAGGGGATGAGATTGCTAGCTGTCAATTACCTGCTTACAATAGGAATGGTTTGTTTAATAATCAAGATTCTACAAAGGAACAACATACTAAATTACTTACTGTATGCAAAACGAACCCTCTCAAATTTCTAAATTGGGTAGGTAAACACTCTCTTGAAATCTATCTTATTCATGACTTCTCATTGTGTATACTGAAGTTGTTTATAGCACCGTTAGTATTGTCTGCTATCGGATATATTATTTTGTTTGCTAATTTTATCGTAATAGTTGCATTGAGTGGCTTTTGCATTAAGAAACCTGAAACGAATAACTTGTTGAACAAAATTCTTTTTTGAAGATAAAATATATGACACATCCAAGATTGTTGATAGTGGGAACAACTCCATATAGCACCAAAGATCAATCACGGTCGTTTGATGCATTTTTCCACTATTGGGAAAAGGAAAATATAGCGCAGATATTCTGTAAGCCTCAATCACCAGTAAAAGGGCATTGTGGTACTCTGTTTCAAATTACAGACTATCGTATGCTTCAACGTTGGAAAGGAAAACGTATTAAGACGGGTAAAGTGTATAACTATGATGAATTGCCGGATTCGAGCGAATCAAACCAAAGAACTGATGAGACATTATCTGCGCCTCGTGCATACCAGTTCGGTTTAAGGCATAGTCCGCTTACACATCTTCTGAGAGGCCTGCTTTGGAGAAAGAGATTTTGGTGTACAGAAGCTTTGAATAAATGGCTTGATGAGTTTAAGCCAGAGTGTGTTTTTCTGAGTTTCTCGGATGACTATTTTATACCTCAGATTGCATTATATGTGGCTGAACGATATGATATACCTATTGTAAACTCTATTTTGGATGATTATTACTTCAATACTCGTTTTTCATTAAACCCTTTGTATTGGCTATACAAACTAACCTACAAAAAACTCATTCGTAAGGTGCTTGCACATAAGGGGAGTGCCATATATATAAGTGATAAAATCCGTGATAAGTACAATGACGATATGGGCTTGGATGGTGAGACAATTTATCTGAATTCAACTGTAAAACGTAAACTGTTTGCCCCAGTTAATACAGATAATCCTTCTATTACTTATTTTGGTAATATTGGTATGGGACGTAACCATTCTTTGAACGACATCGGATATGCTTTGGGGCGTATCAATCCCAAATATATATTAGAGGTTTATTCTGGATCAAAGAACCCATTAGAGTACGGAGTGTTCAAGGATAATCCGAATGTATATTATGGTGGAACGATTCCTTATGAACAAGTTCAAGAGAAGATGCAGAATAGTGATGTGACGGTTATTGTAGAAGGCTTTTTGCCCAAAGATATTGATGAGTCAAGATATTCACTTTCTACCAAGGCGGCAGATGTATTGGCAAGTGGAGTCACAATATTAACCTATGGTTCACAAGAATGCGGAATTGTCGAGTACATGCAGAGCACTATGGCTTCGTATGTATGTACAAACAAGAAAGATTTGGAAGCAGTTATCAGAGAAATGCTTTCGACACCCAAAAAGCAGAAAGAATATTATGAGCAACAGATTGTAATGACTCACAAGCATCACAATGTAGATAGGAGTTGTGAGATGTTCATGACTGTTGTTAATAGAGCAATAAGTAAATAATATAGAATATGCTAAAAGATACTATAACATGTCTGATCTTTTCGTGTGATAAGTTCAGTGATTTATGGGATGCAAACCTTAAGCTTTTCCGTGAGAATTGGCCGGAAAGAGATTTTGAAACGTTCATAGTAACAGACAAGCCCACCGAGTATACTTTTTCTGATGTGCAGATTATTGCGGCAGGATCAGATCTAGAATGGAGCGATAGACTGAAATATGCACTTCAGTATGTCAAAACGGATTATGTTTTCGTTACTCTAGATGATTATTTTCTAATTGAAAAAGTGGATAACAACAGAATGGAACACCTTGTTGATTTGATGGTGTCTGGTAGGTATGACTACATACGTTTGTTTAAAAAGCCGACAAATGCAACTGGGGAAAAGCTCGATGGAGAGACCAAATTGTATCATATTATTAATGAAGCAAACTATAGTGTGAACTTGTATTCTGGATTTTGGTCAAAGAAGTTCTTTGAATTTTGCGTAAGGGAACCTAGAACTGCTTGGATGTTTGAGGTTACTCTTCATGAGAGTGCAGTTGAGTATGGTGCTAATTGTTTGGTAAGTTATGAAGAAAACTATAAAATTTTGGATGTAGTTCGTAAGGGGAAAATATTGCATAAGGCCGTTCGGTATTTCAAAAAACACCCAGGAATATACGAGGGAAACCGCGAGATTCAGTCATTATTGTATGAGATAAAGTTATGGTGCAAGACTTTTGTACAGGAACATATTCCCAAATGTTTATTTAATACTTTTCGTTCACTTTACGTGAAATTTGGAGGACAGTCATTTACATACCAAAGAGATAATGAGTAGGAATACATTATATGCATACAGGATTAATGACGACATTATTCTACGAAATATCTCAGGTGGCAATTAAGGTATATCTGCTGGCACAGAAAAAACTTTTGTTGGCAGTGAAGTACAGAAACTTTATAAGTAGGTATATAGGCTATGCAAGGCTATAGTTAATTGATGCGTTGCAAACTTAAGGTGATATCTTTCATGAACTCATTGTTCTTTGTCGGCAGCCGTATGGCAAATCTATCTGTAGCCTATCAAATGCTGATATCGACTTGTCGTATGAATGGTTTGTCAACTTTGAAATATTTTGAAGAAGTTCTTCCGTGAACTTGTTAACGGTAACAGGTATTATGAGAACCAGTTGTTGATGAGAGTCGGAATCAATACTAATAATATTAAAAACAGTTCCAATTTTTGATTTATTTAAGAGAAAATCCGGAAAAGAGGCTTTACCTATACGATACGTCAAAATTAAACGCTTATAGGCAACGAAAGATACGCCTAATTAATACAATCTAGTGAGCATATTCTATAATCCTTACTATAAGTTGAAATTATTGCTATGAAGGGGTAAAATAATTAAACAGTGTAAGTCGTAACTAATCGTTGATTAATATGGAGAAATTCTCAGTATTGATGTCTTTATATTGGAAAGAAAATCCACTATATTTAAATCTTGCCCTTAAGAGTGTGTTTGAGCAAACAATTTCACCGGATCAGGTTGTTCTCGTTCTTGACGGTCCCGTGGGAAAGCAACTATTAGCTGTTGTTGAAAGATTCAGGAAAATATACCCATCTCTCGATGTATATCCTCAAGATAATAATCAAGGTTTGAGTACAGCCCTTAATATTGGTCTTGAGAAATGTCGTAACGAGATCGTATTTCGTATGGACACCGATGACCTCTGCTATAAGAATCGTTTTGAGCGAACTTTGGAAGAATATTCGAGAAACTCAGATTTAGAATTAGTAGGTTCATATGCCACTATGATGGATGAAGAAGGAGTGGAGATAAAAGCGATGACAGTTCCTGCAAATCAAAGCGAGATTTATAGGCAAGTGTGGACGTGTCCGTTTATTCATCCTACAGTTTCGTTTAAGAAATCAGCACTATTGCGAGTCGGCAGTTATAACCCTAATTCAGGCCCCCGACAGGATGACTATGAACTTTGGTTTAGGTGTGTTGAAAATCTTATTAAATGCAAAAATATAGAAGAGCCTTTATTATATTATCGTTTCTTCAAAGATAGTATTTTGAGAAACACCGTGAAGGTAGGTTGGTGGAGAGCTAAGGTAGGCTTAAAAGGAGCATGGCGATGCAAATGTTCACCTATTGCATATGTTGGTGTTTGTTATCCATTTGTACGGGCTTGCATGCCATCGTTTATTCGAGAGTTGATGTATAAAGCAGCAGATATAATTAATCCTAGAATAAAACAAAGATCATGAATATATTGATTACTGGTGTACACGGATTCGTAGGCTCGAATCTGGTGAAAGCTTTGGTGCCTGAGCATACGATTTTTGGTTTGGACATTGTGGCTCCGAAGAAGGAGGGGGTGAAGAAGACTTTCTTTTGGGAGGATCTTCCATCTACAAATTTAGGACAGACTCAATTGCTTGATTTCCCCAAAATTGATGCTATTATTCACTTGGCTGGTAAGGCTCACGACACCCGTAATAAGAGCACAGCAGATGTGTACTTTAGAGTAAACACAGGGCTTACCCAGCGTATCTTTGACTGGTTTCTTACCAGTAAGTCTGCAAAGAAATTTATATTCTTCTCTACAGTAAAGAGTGCTGCAGATAGGGTCGAAGGCGAGTTCCTTACAGAAGAATGTGTTCCCACTCCCGTAGGCCCTTATGGAGAGAGTAAAATTAAAGCGGAGGATTACATAATCGGGCATTTTGCCCCTGAAGCTCTCGAACGTCCGTATCACAATTTTAACGATAGTGATTCCATTATAAAAGATAAGCAGGTGTATATCATGAGGCCTTGTATGATTCATGGTCCTGGAAACAAGGGTAACCTCAATCTTCTTTATGGAGTAGTGAGCAAGGGGATTCCATGGCCTCTTGGTGCTTTTGAGAATCGTCGGTCGTTTACCAGTATTGGAAATCTTTGTGTAGTAATTGACGGATTTTTAACTAAGAATGTACCTTCAGGTATTTACCATATGGGAGACGATGAAGCTCTTTCAACTAATGAACTCATTCAGGTTATTTGTGAGGCTCTTGGTAAGAAAGCTCATATATGGTGTATTCCGAAAGGTCTGATGAACGGAGTTGCAAAAGTGGGTGGTTGGTTTCATCTTTCGCTCAATCCTCTTCGAATGCAGAAACTCACAGAAAACTATGTAGTGAGTAATGCCAAGATCAAGGCTGCTCTTGGCATTACGCAGATGCCGGTAAGAGCGAAGGATGGATTGATGGATACTATTAAAAGTTTTAAGCAGTAAAATGATTATGAATACATACTTGACTTACGGAATCATTTTTGTGATTCTATTGGTATTAGAGTTATGTTATTTCAAGGTGGCTGACCACTTTAACATCATCGACAAACCCAACGAACGTTCATCACACTCTACGATAGTATTACGTGGTGGCGGAATAATCTTCTTGATTGGTATATGGATTTGGAGTGCCTTCTTCGGATTTCAATATCCTTGGTTTCTAGTCGGCTTGACATTAGTAGCAGGCATTAGCTTTGTAGATGACATCCATTCATTACCGGACTCTGTAAGATTGGTCGCTCAGTTTGCAGCTGCCACAATGGCATTCTATCAGCTCGGCATATTGCATTGGTCAATGTGGTGGATAATATTACTGGCACTAATAGTCTATGTCGGTGCCACGAATGTGATAAACTTCATGGATGGAATCAATGGTATCACAGCAGGCTACTCTTTGGCTGTATTGATACCGTTGGCACTGGTGAATATAAATGGTGTTTTTGTAGAACAGAGTTTGATCATATCAACGATTCTTGCTTCATTGGTGTTTTGTATTTTTAATTTCCGTCCGAAGGGTAAAGCGAAATGCTTCGCAGGGGATGTCGGCTCTATCGGTATTGCTTTTATTATACTGTTTCTGTTAGGTAATGTGATGATCAAGACAACGGATATTACTTGGCTGATATTCTTGTTAGTATATGGTGTGGATGGCTGTCTGACTATTGTACATCGTATTATGTTGCACGAGAACTTGGGCGAGGCACATCGTAAGCATGCTTATCAGATTATGGCTAATGAGTTGAAAGTGGGGCATGTAAAAGTTTCATTACTGTATACGGTTATGCAGTTAGTGATTTCTCTAGGATTTGTCTATCTTTGTCCCGATACGGTGTTTGCTCATTGGTTATATCTGGTGGGTGTATCAGTTGTATTGGCTATCGTATACATCTTGTTTATGAAAAAATACTATCGTTTACATGAAGAATATCTCATATCATTGAAACAATAACGATTATGGAATTTGATAAAGAATTTTTAGATAAGTTATTTGAGCAAGCTAAAGAGAATCCACGTTTGCGTCAGAACTTCGATTTGCGTACCTCACCTGCTGATACCAGCCAGCGAATGCTTAACGCGTTACTTCCGAGTACAGTGGTGCCCATTCATCGGCATGAAGATACTGCCGAAACAGTAATCTGCCTGTGTGGTAAGTTGGACGAAGTAATTTATGAGGAAGTCGTTTCGTATGAGAAGGATACGGATGATTTTCAGAAGGGGATGAGTGTACAAGATGTAGCTCGTAAGGTTGAGTATCGAGAAATACAGCGTATCCATCTCAATCCTACAGAAGCCAAGTATGGCTGTCAGATACCTAAGGGTGCATGGCATACTGTGGAAGTGATTGAACCATCTGTCATCTTTGAGGCTAAAGATGGAGCTTATACTCGTTGAACGATGAAAAACAATGAATAAGAAGTACTGAAAGTGCTTTTTAATACGCTATGTTATAATTGAACATTTACAATGAGATGGAAAAATGTAGGTCCCTAGATTCATGTGACAAACATGAATCCCTGCATTTCCAAAAAATACCAACTGCCTGTGAAGATCGTTGGTATTTTTTTATACAATAAGGCTGTGGTGGAAATCTATAAGAAGCTACTTTTGACAAGAAATTACTTGAGAATACTCTTTTACCGCATCAAAGCACGGACATCCTTTCATTGGATTCAAGTCCCGGTGTCCCACAATCAACGCTTTCGGAAACTGTCTTTTCAACTCCCTCAACAAAGCGAGCAAAGCTCCTTTTTGCTCCAGTGTACGCGTATCTTTCGGTTTTCCGTTCGCATCCAGTCCTCCCTCATAACAAACACCAACCGAATGGGCATTATGATTACGGCAGTGTGCCCCGACCTTTTCTAACGCACGTCCCCGGTGGATCTCCCCATCACGAGTAATGTAAAAATGATAGCCAATATCACGGAAACCACGGTGCAAGATATGATCCTGTCGGCAAGCCTCCGCCGAAAGGGACTTTCCTTCCGGCGTGGCACTGCAATGAATGATAATTAATGTAATAGTCCGCATGGGGTTACATGCAACTTTGTATTCCGAACACACCTCCGATGGCGGTGGCTACAGTGATAATGATTTTGAGAACTAAGCTCCATACAGAGCGGGGAGATGATGATTTACTCATACAATAACAGGTTTTAAATAAATTAATAATAGTTTTCTTTTACCACAGATTTACTGTAGGTTTGCCATAGGTTTACCACAGATCTACACAGACTCACACAGATAAATAATCGACTACTTTAGCAACTACCAATTCAATATAATCTGTGGAAATCTGTGTAGTCTGTGGTGAATCTTTTAGGCAGCCGGGTCAGGCGCCTCGCCACCTCCATCCGGTTTCGGATCAGGGTTGTCATCCGAATCAGAACCTCCTCCGGCAGTTGTCGGTTTCTGATATTCCGCCTGCTGCTTCAACTGGCTATCGAGTTTCAGATTATTGGTCGACAGATTACCGGTGGCACGGGCTTTCAGACGCATGCCGCTAATATTCTTCTCCAACGAGAACTCTTCCAGCGTATCGGCTGCCTTACTGCGAATACCCACACCAAAAATGGCAAGATCATCAATTTTCACACACTTGCCGTCTAGCAACAATTCCTTGATGCAATCTACCATATCCGAAAGCACACCTTTGATGACACCACCGGAATACGGTGAATTGTGCTTCGACATATGTTCGGCAAGCTTTGCCAAATCAAACGTCTCGTCGCTTACTGCACGGGCGAACCACTTACCCGCATTCAAGCCTTTCTTCTGCTGGTTCTGATAAATTTTGTAACGAATCATAAAACAATAAATTAAAGGGTTAAACATATTGTCCGGGGATTCTTTTCCCTTTCGACGATACAAAAATACTACTCCGGATCTCCCGGAAATCAGCTGTGCACGGTTGTGTCTGGTAGCGGTCGGTTATTTGTCATTATAGTCGGTTATTCAATGGAAAAACGTTGGTTATATAGTCGTTTTTTGTTATTTTTGTAACAGTAAATCAGAAATATATCCATCATGAGTGAATTTAAAATACGTGCTTACGGGCGCATGGAACTGGCGCAACTCTATTCTCCACAACTAACTGACATCGCTGCCTATCGAAAGATGAAGAAATGGATCTTTTTGTGCCCCGGACTTCTGCAACGCCTGTACGACTTAGGCTACGAATCAAAGCGACGCTCATTCACACCATTGGAGGTGAGAGTCATTGTGGATGCCCTGGGAGAGCCTTAAATAAAGCGTCGCTTTATGGTGTCTAAAGCACCGCTTTACGATGTCTAAAGCTTAGCTTTACACCTCCTAAAGCGATGCTTTATGTAGGAAAAACGATTGTATCAGTCAAAATGGATGCGGTAATTGAAATGACTACCGTATCCGTAAGTAAAACGGGTACAGTAGGTACACTTTTTCCGGTTCACTCATACACACACGCACGCGCATACAACCCTTTACCGTCCATACTGATTAATTTTCCGTGTTTGGTGAGCCGTTTCAGCCAAGTGAGGGCTGTGTTTTCTTTAATTCCCATGGCAACTGCTTCTTCCAGTAACTGTGTACGAGTAAATTCATCACCCAGTTTCTGGAAGAGATAATCACGATCGGCATTAGGACGGTGGCTGATTTCTGTATTGGGGAGGAACGATAGAATATGCGTGGCATGACAGTAGAGAGGTTCCGCAAGACTAAGCACAGCATGAAAGTCTTCCAGTGAAATGGATACATCCCAACGAGTGATGATGTCATCTTTGCGGTTGTCCGCAGGAATCTCCTTGTCCGGTGTGAAAGGAGAGGTGGGAGAGGTCTTGAAGTCGTAGGGCTGCGGGCTTTCGAGGGCACGCAATACGGCTACTTCCGACATGATTCTGCATAGATTGACGGCCAGACGTGCCACAAAACTATACATTTCCCTTCCATTAGCTACACTGGAGCGTTCAAACGAGTCGGAAAAGACGGTGTCGATTTCTTCTTTTTGTTCATCCGTAAGTTGCAGGGTATGAATGCCGTGTGTTTTTATCACGCTCAACTTTTCTTTCCATTCCAGTCCCATAGCGGTGAATATCTCCTCCCAATCTATCTCGTTGTCCATAAATTGGCTGATCCATTTACTGATTCCGCACATGTAATAATATAATTGGCGGGAGTATGATCCGTCTTCTGCCGTCGGAATGAAAGTTTGCACCTGCGACGGCGTACCCGAAATCAGGACGGAAAGATAGCTTTTCTTCACTTCCCGGTATTCCTGGTCGGTGCGGCGGTTGTAGGACAAGCGGTCGTGGTCGAACGCTTTGCGCAGGGTATCGCTCCAATGACCGTGGTCCGATCCGATGGCGGTGGAAAGGGTGTCCGCTTCCGCTTCGCAGATAAGTCCGGTTCCGTCGGAGTCCATGATGTTTTGTAGGATACCCGTACCGGTGTTGTTGCCCGAAATGAGGAACATCCTGTTAGGGGGCATTTGTGGAGCCTCCTTTTTGGTTCGTTCTTTTCCCATTGCATCATACTCGGCTTTCTCTTTTTTGTATGCTTTCATCTGTATGGCCACTTCTTTGCGGATCTCGTCGTGGATAGGTTCCACGAGTAAGCGGATGTAGGAAAGGATACCTTTGCCGGAAGCCGAAGGAGCCACTACGAAACATTGGAGGCTGGGGTGATGGTATTTGCCGCCATATAGGCATCGCACGTGGCGCGACATACAAGCACCCAGGGCAGTGAGCGCTCCCAATAACATGATGTCGTGTTGTATTGGGCTGCTCCCGGCTTTTATGATACGTTGCAAAAATTCCGGCCAGTCGTTTTCCGGGAAAGTGGGCAATTGATGTTGTGGTTCACTGCCTGGTAATAGTTCTTCTTCCCCTTCTCTATCATCGGAGATATTGTCATTTCCCACCTTATTATGCGCGCCCGTGTGTGGGGGAAATTTGCGTGCTGTACCTGCTGTACCTTTTGTACCTGTGGGATGTTTGGGCATTTCTTCTATGCAGATGCTTACTCCCGTCGCTTCGGCCAGGTGGAAAGCGGTGCCCAAGTGCACTTCTCCACGTTGGGTGTGGAGTGCGTTGGAGAATACCCGTTCGGCATGTTCGCGCTGATACTTGGGAGACACCCGGCACAGGCGATGGAAAAAGTCACGTCCTGCTTCACCGCAATCCGTTGCGATGGCGAATGACAATTGTACGTATTCAAGATAAGTGGGAGCAATGTCCGCTCCTGCCGCTTCGACTGCTTCGGTGAGACGGCATAAAGATTCAATATCGGTCATGTTTTGATTTTTATAAAATAATGTTTAATTATTCTCGTTTACTTGGTTCTGAACAATGCTTCCGGGTCGTAACTAAGGAAACAGGATCTCACGAGGTCTTTGCCGGAGAAATCTACTTTGGATTTCGTTTCGGAAGAAACCGCTGTTACCGTATTGTATGCCGTCTCTACGTACCGCATCGCCCAACTCATGTTTTCTGTGATATTTTTTGTATCATTTGTCGTGGAGGAATAATGGCAAGGAACAAATGCCTTTACACCCAGTCCGCTGGGGCTGATAAAGGTGAGTACAGGTTGTAGGAGAGGATCGTCATAGAGCATACGTCGCATTTCTACTGCTTCCTGATAAGAGTGGAGACCGTCCACATCTACTATCACCAGATGAGACGGGGAGACGAAATCCTTACAGCTACGGCGGGTGAATGTGCCGCAAGGGGTCACATACGGAAGCAATGATGCTTTGGCGGCTCGTATATCTGTGGCATTCCGTACTTGTGCGGTCAGGGTTTTGAGATTCTCATTGCAAGTAATCATTTGGAAAACTTGTTCGATGGAGACTTCGCAGAAGGGGATAAGCGTGGGAGGAGTCATCAGTCGGCCTTGTTTGTCTTTGATGGGAGCGATAGGTGGCATAAAATAGGACATTCTGTAGTTGTTTGACATCATTTTCTTTTTGTTATAAGTTAAAATGTTTATTTTTGCAAAAAATATGAGGGTGTTTCAAAAACACGGCATGAAGGTAGTAATAACAAAATAGACTCTACCCTGATATGTGAGGATAAAAGTTAAAATATTTAATTATTAAAGTGTGTATTTAACAACAAAAAACAAAGATGAAAAAGAAAACGGTTTGTTGCAGTGATTTGGGAGCTTATATTAATGAGTTGCTTAAACGTGCGAAATTGAAAAATGAGTATGTATGCGAGACCCTGGGTATGGGACATGATGTTTTGAATGGCATAAAAAAGGGCTAAATCTCCCATTGAACGATTATATAAAAGTAATGAATCTCTGTTTGAATGCCTACAACGAAGAGGAGATTGAACTGATTTTGAATACGTTGGTGAGAATGTATCTGCGCTACTACAAGAAGAGGATAGTGGAGTAATCCGTGAAATAATTGATAGAAAATCCCGGCTGAATAAATAAAAACGGCTGGGATTTTTTTGTTTAGGATGTCTATTTGTCATTCTTGGGAAATATCAAATGGTAGCCATACCTTTTCCGTGTGCGATAACGAAAACACAAAAAATAACATTTTATTAGGTAGAAAAAGTTTGAGGAATGCTTCGTAGTTCACAAATAATGATTAAATTTGCCGCGATTTGTAATGCGGAGTTTGCAAAATGACGAATAATACTATAAAGCATCTAGGTATTGTGGAAAACATACAGGGTTCTCATCTGTCGGTGAGGATTGTCCAGACATCGGCTTGTGCGGCATGTAGCGCAAAGGGGCATTGTTCCTCGGCGGATAGTAAGGACAAAATCATAGATATTATAGATACCGCGGCTTCTTCCTATCAGGTGGGAGAGAAGGTGATGGTGGTCGGCGAAACGTCGATGGGCATGATGGCAGTGGTATTGGCTTTCGTACTTCCTTTCGTACTTCTTATATTTTCATTGTTTCTTTTGATGGCGTGGATAGAGAATGAGTTGTATGCAGCACTTCTTTCTCTGGCTGTCCTTATACCTTATTATTTCGTTTTGTGGCTCAATAAAACGCGACTCAAACAACAATTTTCATTTACTATAAAACCAATAAATAACTAAAAACATTATGAATTTGATTCTGATTGCAGTGATTTCATTGGGAGCTATAGCGCTCGTGCTGGCCGCTATTCTTTATGTGGCTTCCAAGAAATTTGCCGTGTATGAAGACCCGCGGATTGCCCAGGTGGGAGAAGTGCTTCCCCAGGCTAATTGTGGTGGATGTGGCTATCCCGGTTGTAGCGGCTTTGCCGACGCTTGCGTCAAAGCCGGTTCGCTGGATGGTAAATTCTGCCCCGTAGGCGGACAGCCTGTCATGGCACAAATTGCTGATATCCTAGGGCTTGCAGCCGGAGAAGCTGAACCGATGGTAGCAGTGGTAAGATGTAACGGAACGTGTATGAATCGTCCGCGTATTAATCAGTACGACGGTGCGAAGAGTTGCGCTATTGCCGCTTCGCTCTATGGTGGGGAAACGGGTTGTAGTTACGGATGTCTGGGGTGTGGTGACTGTGTGGCTGCCTGCCAGTTCGATGCCATCCACATGAATCCTGAAACAGGACTTCCGGAAGTGGATGAAGCGAAATGTACCGCTTGCGGTGCCTGTGTGAAGGCTTGTCCGAAGGCGATCATCGAAATCCGTCCGCAAGGAAAGAAATCACGCCGTGTGTATATCTCTTGTGTGAATAAAGACAAGGGAGCTGTGGCACGCAAGGCTTGTACGGTGAGTTGTATCGGCTGTGGCAAATGCGTGAAGACTTGTCCGTTCGAAGCTATCACGTTGGAGAACAACTTGGCTTACATCGATCCGCACAAGTGCAAATCTTGCCGGAAATGTGTGGAAGTCTGTCCGCAGAATACCATTATCGAATTGAATTTCCCGCCGAGGAAACCGAAAGAAGAAGCTCCGGCTGCTCCAAAACCGGCTGCTGTTTCTAAAGAAGCGGTGGAAACTCCTGCACCGGCAGCAAAAGTGGAAACTCCTGCTGAAAAGGCTACAGAAGCTCCGAAAGTAACAGAATAATAACAGAATAAAATACAGAACTGTATGTTAAAGACATTTTCAATTGGTGGAGTTCATCCACACGAAAATAAATTGTCGGCACATCAACCTATTATCACAGCGGAAGTTCCTGCAAAGGCTGTTATTTTGCTGGGGCAGCACATTGGTGCGCCTGCAAAACCGGTTGTAGCGAAAGGGGATGTGGTAAAGGTAGGCACTAAGATTGCTGAACCTGCCGGCTTTGTTTCGGCAGCAATTCACTCTTCGGTCAGTGGTAAAGTGGCGAAGATTGATACTATTGTCGATGCCAGCGGTTATGCGAAACCTGCTATCTTTATCGATGTGGAAGGCGACGAATGGGAAGAAACAATCGACCGTAGCGCCACACTGGTGAAGGAATGTGAACTTCCGGCAGAAGAGATCGTGAAGAAAATTGCCGATGCCGGAATCGTTGGTCTGGGCGGTGCTTGTTTCCCTACACAGGTGAAACTTTGTCCTCCTCCTTCTTTTAAGGCTGAATGTGTGATTATCAATGCTGTAGAGTGTGAACCTTATTTGACTGCCGACCATCAGCTGATGCTGGAACACGCGGAAGAAATCATGGTAGGCGTTTCTATCCTGATGAAAGCGGTGAAAGTGAACAAGGCATTTATCGGAATCGAAAATAATAAGCCCGATGCTATCGAACTGATGACTAAAGTAGCTTCCAGCTATGCAGGCATCGAAGTCGTTCCCTTGAAGGTGAAATATCCGCAAGGAGGTGAAAAGCAGCTGATTGATGCGATCACCAAACGTCAGGTGGCGAGCGGTGCGTTGCCTATCTCTACGGGAGCAGTCGTGCAGAATGTGGGAACGGCGTTTGCCGTTTATGAAGCTGTGCAGAAGAATAAACCGTTGTTTGAACGGGTGATTACCGTGACGGGAAAGTCAGTTGCGAAGCCGTCCAACTTCCTGGCTCGTATCGGTACACCGATGAAACAGTTGATTGACGCTTGCGGTGGTCTGCCCGAAGATACGGGTAAGGTGATCGGTGGCGGTCCGATGATGGGTAAGGCGCTCGTAAATATCGAGGTTCCTACTGCGAAGGGCAGTTCCGGTATCCTGATTATGAATCAGAAGGAAGCCAAACGTGGTGAGGCGCAGACTTGTATCCGTTGCGCGAAGTGCGTGAGTGCCTGTCCGATGGGACTGGAACCGTACTTGCTCGGAGCCTTGTCTGAAAACGGAGATTTTGAAACAATGGAAAAAGAAAGAATCATGGATTGTATTGAGTGCGGCTCTTGCCAGTTCACTTGTCCTGCCAACCGTCCGCTGCTCGACTATTGTCGTCTGGGTAAAGGCAAAGTAGGAGCTATGATTCGTGCACGTCAAGCTAAAAAATAACGAATATGGAAAATAAATTAATCGTATCACTATCGCCCCACGTTCATGGCGGAGACAGCGTACAGAAAAATATGTATGGCGTGCTGATTGCACTGATTCCGGCTTTTCTGGTGTCTCTCTATTTCTTCGGACTGGGTGCCCTGATTGTCACGGCTACTTCCGTTGCGGCTTGTTTGTTCTTCGAATGGGCGATCGGAAAATATTTAATGAAGAAACCGACCACCACCATCTGCGACGGCTCTGCCATCATCACAGGTGTGTTGCTGGCATTTAATTTACCGTCTAACTTGCCTATCTGGATTATCATCCTCGGTGCACTGTTTGCTATCGGTGTAGGTAAGATGTCTTTCGGCGGATTAGGCTGCAATCCTTTCAACCCGGCATTGGCAGGCCGCGTATTCCTGCTGCTTTCTTTCCCGGTGCAGATGACCAGCTGGCCGGTAGTCGGACAGTTGACCGCTTATACGGATGCTACCACCGGTGCCACTCCGCTGGCCTTGATGAAGCAAGCCATTTACGGTGACACTGCCGCTTTAAGCCAGATTCCGGACGCATTGACCTTGCTGATCGGACAGAATGGCGGATGCTTGGGTGAAGTGAGTGCGCTGGCTCTGCTGATCGGACTCGTTTATATGCTCTGGAAGAAAATCATCACCTGGCATATTCCTGTGTCTATCCTGGCTACTGTGTTTGTCTTTGCAGGCATCATGCACCTGGCAGATCCGGAAAAATACGTTTCTCCGGTATTGCAGTTGCTTTCCGGTGGTCTGATGCTGGGTGCTGTCTTTATGGCAACCGACTATGTGACTTCTCCGATGAGTAAGAAAGGGATGCTGATCTATGGTGTATGTATCGGTCTGCTGACGGTAGTTATCCGTCTGTTCGGCGCCTATCCCGAAGGTATGTCGTTCGCCATCCTGATTATGAATGCGTTCACTCCGCTGATTAACACCTATTGTAAACCAAAACGCTTTGGGGAGGTAGCGAAGAAGAAATGAAAAAGTTAGAATCATCTTTAAAGAATATGTTGCTGGTACTTACGGGAGTGACTGCTATTTCCGTTGCGTTGCTGGCTTATGTAAATGAACTGACAAAAGGCCCCATTGCCGAAGCGAACGCGAAGACACTGAACGAGGCCTTGAAAAAGGTTCTTCCCGAATTTACCAATAATCCGGTAGCGGAAAGCGATACGATCTTCAGTGAGAAAGATGGAAAGAAGAATGTTGACTTTATCGTTTATCCGGCTAAGAACGGTGAAGAGCTTGTAGGTACGGCTGTTGAAGCTAAATCAATGGGATTTGGCGGTGAACTGAAAGTGCTGGTAGGCTTTAATGCCGAAGGGAAAATCTATAACTACTCTCTGTTGGCTCACACGGAAACTCCGGGATTGGGCTCTAAAGCCGACAAATGGTTCGGAGCGTATGATCCTGCGAAAGGAGAAAAGGCAGTATCTCACGAAGAGAGTACGAAATCTATTTTGGGTATGAATCCGGGTGAAGCTCCGTTGACCGTCAGTAAAGATGGGGGAGCAGTGGATGCCATCACAGCTTCTACCATTACTTCACGCGCTTTCTTGAATGCCGTGAATGCTGCTTATCAAGCCTATAAGGCCGAAGGCGGGGAAGTGAATGGTGTAACCGGTGCTTCTCAAAAAGCGAAAGGCGCGGACGCAGATGCTACTGACGCTGCTACGGGAGCTACGATCAAAGTTGAACTAACTGATTCAGTCAGTGCTAAATAAGAAAGGAGACAGATATGAATAACTTTAAAGTAATGATGAACGGGATTATCAAAGAGAATCCTACGTTTGTACTCCTGCTCGGTATGTGTCCTACATTGGGTACTACATCATCGGCTATCAATGGTATGGGCATGGGACTGGCTACCATGTTCGTATTGATCTGCTCGAATGTGGTGATCTCTTTAATAAAGAACCTGATTCCGGACATGGTGCGTATCCCATCGTTTATTGTGGTGATTGCGTCTTTCGTGACCTTGCTTCAAATGGTGATGCAGGCTTACGTGCCGGGACTGTATGCTACACTCGGTCTTTTCATTCCGTTGATTGTAGTGAACTGTATTGTGTTGGGACGTGCCGAAGCCTTTGCTGCCAAGAATAACGCAATTGCTTCTATGTTCGACGGTATCGGTATGGGACTTGGTTTCACCATCGCTCTGACTTTGCTGGGTGCTGTCCGCGAGTTTCTGGGAACCGGTAAAATCTTCGATCTGACCATCATGCCGGAAGAATATGGAATGTTGGTATTCGTATTGGCTCCGGGTGCTTTCATCGCTTTGGGATACCTCATAGCGTTGATTAATAGTTTCAAGAAAGCCTAATTCAATTAAATAAGAAAAGAATATGGAATATATATTGATATTTATTTCGGCAATCTTTGTAAACAACATCGTGTTGTCGCAGTTCTTGGGTATCTGTCCGTTCCTGGGCGTATCTAAGAAAGTAGAGACTGCGATGGGTATGAGCGCTGCGGTTGCTTTCGTGTTGACCATCGCTACCATCGTCACTTTCCTGATTCAGAAGTTTGTACTGGATGTTTTCGGACTGGGATACTTACAGACGATTACATTCATCCTGGTGATTGCCGGATTGGTGCAGATGGTGGAAATCATCCTGAAAAAGGTATCTCCGGCCCTGTATCAGGCTTTGGGTGTGTTCTTGCCGCTGATTACAACGAACTGTTGTATTCTTGGTGTCGCTATCCTGGTGATTCAGAAAGACTATGACCTGCTGACAGGTGTTGTATACGCATTCTCTACGGCTATCGGCTTCGGTCTGGCACTGGTGCTTTTTGCCGGATTGCGCGAACAGATGAGCCTTGTGAAAATTCCGAAAGGAATGCAAGGAACTCCGATTGCTTTGATTACCGCCGGTTTGCTTGCTATGGCATTCATGGGATTCTCCGGCGTGGTGTAAGGATTTACAGTTGATAATTAAATAGGGGATTGGAAGCTCTGCTGTATGGCGTCATACAGCTTTGAGTTTCCAATTCTTTTTTATACCTGATTGCCACCCAATCGTACCTAAATTACTTTTCAGCAAATAAAATTGTGGCAAATTATTGCTATTCCATTTTATTTCCATACATTTGTAACTCAAACAATGATAAGCCGAGAAACTAACCATTTTTATAAAGTATATGAAAGAAAGAATTTTAGTAACAGGCGGGACAGGATACATTGGGTCTCATACTGTTGTAGAACTACAAAACAGTGGATATGAAGTAATCATCATCGATAATTTATCAAATTCAAGTGCTGACGTTGTTGACAATATAGAGAAAGTTTCCGGTATTCGCCCAGTTTTTGAAAAGCTGGATTGCCTGGACTTTGCTGGTCTTGATGCAGTATTTACAAAATATAAAGGAATTAAGGCGATCATTCACTTTGCAGCGAGCAAAGCAGTAGGAGAATCGGTACAGAAACCGTTGCTTTACTACCGTAATAACCTGGTTTCTTTGATTAACCTTCTCGAACTGATGCCAAAACATGGAGTAGAAGGTATTGTGTTCTCTTCTTCTTGTACAGTATACGGTCAGCCGGACGAGCTGCCGGTAACGGAAAAGGCTCCGATCAAGAAAGCGGAATCACCTTATGGAAATACCAAACAGATCAATGAAGAGATTATTCGTGATACGGTAGCTTCAGGTGCTCCGATCAATGCGATCATGTTGCGCTATTTCAACCCGATTGGCGCGCATCCTACTGCATTGCTGGGTGAACTGCCTAACGGGGTTCCTCAAAACCTGATTCCATATCTGACCCAGACAGCCATCGGTATCCGTGAGAAACTTAGCGTGTTTGGTGACGATTATGATACACCGGACGGTTCTTGTATCCGTGACTTTATCAATGTCGTTGACTTGGCTAAAGCACACGTGATTGCTATCCGTCGTATCTTGGAAAAGAAACAAAAAGAAAAAGTAGAAGTATTTAATATTGGTACAGGACGTGGTGTTTCTGTATTGGAATTAATAAATGGCTTTGAAAAAGCCACTGGCGTAAAATTGAATTATCAGATTGTCGGACGTCGTGCAGGTGACATTGAAAAAGTTTGGGCTAACCCGGATTTTGCTAATAAAGAGCTGGGTTGGAAAGCCGTAGAAACTTTAGAAGATACTTTACGCTCTGCATGGAACTGGCAGCTGAAACTCCGTGAAAGAGGGATTCAATAAAAGAGAAACTTGTTTTAAATAACATAAAAGTTTAAACAAATCGTGCATGCGATTTGTTTAATTGATGCTAATCGACCTGAAGCTATTTATGAGTATGCGAATATACGTAAATAGTACTTATGCCTCCCCGGCATAGACAGGAAAGATTGCATAGTAGTTTTGTCGTGTTTTATTTTGTGTTTGTGTTGTGACGGTACTACGACGTGAGTCGTGGTACCGTTTTTTTGGTACGCCCAGCATGGATGTTCTGTTTTATAAAATATTTAGCACTAATTCTTTTGTTATCCAAAATTATTTTGTAATTTTGTATCAAATGAATAAGATATGAGAGTAGTATCACATAAGAAATTGAAAGATTTCTACGAGACGAAAGGGTGTGAAGATTCACGTGTTGCTTTAGAACGTTGGTATGATATAGCGGAAAAAGCAGAATGGCGGAATTTGTCTGATATAAAAGCGGATTTTCTATCGACTGATTATGTAGGCAATCAACACTATGTTTTTAATATCAGAGGGAACAACTATCGGCTGGTAGTGGTTGTTAAATTTACGGTGGGATACATTTTTGTCCGTTGGGTGGGAACTCATAAAGAGTATGATAAAATAGATTGTTCAACTATATAATATAATAGATATGACTAAAATAACGAAAGAACAATACGAATTTGCATTGGCAAGAGTCGAAGAACTTCTGCCTTTGGTGGACGACAGCACTCCTGCAAATGACAAGAGCATGGTGGAGCTTTCTGTTATGTCTGATATAGTGATTGCGTATGAGAAGGAACATTTTCCTATAGAAAAACCAACCGTAGCAGAATTAATAGAGCTATCTCTTGAAGAGAAGGGCATGACACAAAAACAACTTGCTAGTGAAATAGGGGTTAGCCCTTCACGTGTGAATGATTATATTTCGGGGCGCTCGGAACCTACTTTAAAAATAGCTCGCTTGCTTTGCCGGGTACTCAATATACACCCCGCTGCCATGTTGGGATTTTGAAAAAATAGTCAAAACATAATTGTTAGTGAGATTTATTTGTTTAATGTACCTTTGAAGCAGAATACGTCAGTTCCCCAATCAATTTCTGGTAAGACGAATCCGGGAGCAAACAGCCCGAATACGGATGAGCCGGAGCCGCTCATGGATGCGTAGATTGCTCCTTGATGATAGAGTTCTTCTTTGATTTCTCCAATGACGGGATGTTGCGGGAATACACTTGCTTCAAAATCATTGATTAGGATATCCTTCCATTCTGCAACTGGACGCAGGATTGCCTCTTTGACCGGATATTCCGGACGATGGGGATGAATGTTTGAAAAGGCTTCCCGGGTGGAAACAAAAACATTCGGTTTTATAATCATGATTTGGTAGCCGTTTAATGAAAGTTCGACCGGGGAGAAGATGTTTCCAATTCCCTCGGCAAATATCGGTCTGTTTTTGATAAAGAAAGCGCAGTCTGCTCCCAAAGTGGCAGCGTATACTTCCAATTGTTCTTCGGATACTCCCAGCTGATAATGATCGTTGAGCAACTTTAGCATGAAAGCGGCATCTGATGATCCTCCTCCCAGTCCGGCTCCTGAAGGGATGTGCTTGTATAAGTGGATTTCGATAGGAGGGAGATGAAATTCCTTATCCATCAATAAATAGGCTTTTACTACCAGATTGTCTTCAGGGTTACCGGCTATTTCCATTCCATGTTGGTGGAGAGTGAATTTTCGGTCAGCGTTAGGGGAGGTACGGATTTCCAGTGCGTCTTCCAGAGCCACCGGATAGAAAACTGTTTCCAGATTGTGGTATCCGTCCGGGCGTTTTTCCGTGATGGAAAGTCCCAGGTTTATTTTGATATTGGGAAAAGCAATCATATTTCTATTTACTATTTTACTATTTACTATTTACAGTGCTTCACATTACAATTAATCATAGCTGGATAATGTGAATCGGGAGCAAAGTTACTAAAATCTTCATTTTTCCTTATTCATTCTTCGTGATTATATTCTATCTTTGTCGTCTCGACTGGAAGAATTCCGTGATAAATGTGATAATAGAGTCTGTCCAGTCGTAAAATAATAAATAGTAAATCGTAAAATAGTAAATATCTCGATGGCCGAACAGAAAAGAAATACCCGCAATTCAAAGTCTACTAAAATACAACCGGTAAATGATTATGGTCGTATTCAGCCGCAGGCGCCTGAACTGGAAGAAGCAGTTTTGGGAGCTTTAATGATTGAAAAGGACGCTTATTCATTGGTGAGTGAAATTCTTCGTCCCGAATCATTTTACGAACGCCGGCATCAGTTGATTTATTCTGCTATCGTCGATCTTGCGGTGAACCAGAAACCGGTGGATATTCTGACTGTAAAGGAACAACTTAGTAAACGCGGAGACTTGGAAGAGGTGGGAGGTCCCTTCTATATTACTCAATTGAGTAGTAAGGTGGCTTCATCCGCACATATTGAATACCATGCCCGTATTATTGCACAGAAATCGCTGGCGCGTGAGCTGATAACGTTTACGAGCAATATTCAGAGTAAAGCGTTTGACGAGACCTTGGACGTGGACGACTTGATGCAGGAAGCGGAAGGTAAGCTTTTCGAGATCTCACAGCAGAATATGAAAAAAGATTATACGCAGATCAATCCGGTGATTGACGAAGCCTATAAACTAATTCAGAAAGCTGCGGCTCGAACCGATGGTTTGAGTGGTCTGGAGAGTGGTTTCACGAAACTTGATAAGATGACTTCGGGTTGGCAGAATTCCGACCTTATTATTATAGCTGCCCGTCCTGCTATGGGTAAGACTGCTTTCGTTCTTTCAATGGCTAAGAATATTGCGGTGGATTACCGGAACCCGGTGGCGTTGTTCTCTCTTGAAATGAGTAACGTTCAGCTGGTGAACCGTTTGATTGCGAATGTCTGCGAGATTCCGAGCGAGAAAATCAAAAGCGGGCAGTTGGCAAATTATGAATGGCAACAACTGGACTATAAACTGAAGAATCTGATGGATGCACCGCTTTACGTGGATGATACGCCGTCTCTGTCTGTGTTTGAACTTCGAACCAAAGCGCGTCGTCTGGTACGCGAACATGGGGTGCGAATCATCATCATTGACTACCTTCAGTTGATGAATGCGAGTGGGATGGCGTTTGGTAGTCGTCAGGAAGAGGTTAGTACCATTTCCCGTTCGTTGAAAGGATTGGCGAAAGAGTTGAGTATTCCGATTATCGCACTGTCACAGTTGAATCGTGGTGTGGAAAGTCGTGAAGGTATTGACGGTAAACGACCGCAGTTGAGTGACCTTCGTGAATCGGGAGCCATCGAGCAGGATGCCGATATGGTGTGCTTTATCCATCGTCCGGAATACTATAAGATATTTCAGGATGATCGTGGTAATGACTTGCGCGGTATGGCGGAAATTGTAATCGCCAAGCATCGTAACGGTGCGGTAGGCGAGGTGTTGCTCCGCTTTAAGGGTGAGTTTACCCGTTTCTCTAATCCGGAAGACGATATGGTGATCCCGATGCCGGGCGAGCCTGCAGGAGCTATGTTAGGATCGAAAATGAATACAGGTAATGCTGGTTCCATACCTCCTCCCGCACCTGATTTTGCACCGCAGACGGAGAATCCATTCGGAGCACCGGGAGATGGACCGTTACCATTTTAGTTAATAGTTGATAGTTGATAACTGATAGTGAAAATGCTCTGCGCAACATTTCTTCTATCTGTATGTTATTCCGCATGGTAACTATCAACTATAAACTTTTTTATCTAACCTTCTCGGTCAACCGAAAAATCTTATTAACTTTGCAAATCTTTTTGAGAAACAATAAAAAATTAAATATATGAATATCTCTTATAACTGGCTGAAAGAGTATGTCAACTTCGACCTGACGCCCGATGAAACGGCTGCTGCGTTGACTTCTATCGGCTTGGAAACAGGTGGTGTAGAAGAAGTGCAAACCATTAAAGGTGGTTTGGAAGGACTGGTGATCGGTGAAGTGCTGACCTGCACGGAACATCCTAATTCTGACCATTTGCATATTACTACTGTTAATCTGGGAGACGGTGAACCGGTACAGATTGTTTGTGGGGCCCCGAATGTGGCTGCCGGACAGAAAGTGGTGGTAGCTACTTTAGGTACGAAACTTTATGACGGTGACGAATGTTTTACCATCAAGAAATCAAAAATCCGTGGGGTGGAATCTACTGGTATGATTTGTGCTGAAGACGAAATCGGTATCGGTACGGATCATGCAGGTATTATCGTATTGCCGGAAAATGCTGTTCCGGGTACGCTTGCCAAGGATTATTATAATATCAAGAGCGACTATGTGCTTGAAGTGGACATCACGCCTAACCGTGCGGATGCTTGCTCTCACTATGGGGTGGCTCGTGACTTGTACGCTTATCTGATTCAGAACGGCAAACAGGCTACTTTGCAACGTCCGTCGGTAGACGGCTTTAAAGTGGAAAACCATGACTTGAATATTGAAGTGAAGGTGGAAAACAGCGAAGCTTGTCCGCATTATGCCGGTGTTACGGTGAAAGGTGTCACTGTGAAGGAAAGCCCGGAATGGCTGCAAAACAAATTGCGTCTGATCGGGGTGCGTCCTATTAATAATGTAGTGGATATTACTAATTATATCGTTCATGCTTTCGGTCAGCCGTTGCACTGCTTCGATGCCGGAAAGATAAAAGGCAATGAAGTAATTGTAAAGACAATGCCGGAAGGAACTCCGTTCGTTACGCTGGATGAGGTGGAACGTAAATTGAACGAACGCGACCTGATGATTTGTAACAAGGAAGAGGCCATGTGTATTGCCGGTGTATTCGGCGGACTGGACTCCGGTTCTACGGAAGCTACGACAGATGTATTCATTGAAAGTGCTTATTTCCATCCTACATGGGTGCGTAAGACAGCCCGCCGTCATGGCTTGAATACGGATGCTTCTTTCCGTTTCGAACGCGGTATCGATCCGAACAGTGTGATATATTGCTTGAAACTGGCTGCTTTGATGGTTAAAGAACTGGCTGGCGGTACGATTTCTTCTGAAATAAAAGACGTGTTCACTACTCCTGCACCCGATTTTATAGTTGATCTGGCTTATGAGAAAGTACATTCTTTGGTAGGAAAAGTAATTCCGGTAGAGACGATCAAGAGCATTGTGACCAGCCTGGAAATGAAGATCACTAATGAAACGGCGGAAGGGCTGACATTAGCTGTTCCTCCTTATCGTGTAGACGTGCAGCGTGATTGTGACGTGATTGAAGATATTCTTCGTATCTACGGATATAACAATGTTGAAATCCCGACTACACTGAACTCCAGCCTGACTACCAAAGGTGAACATGATAAATCGAATAAATTGCAGAACCTGATTGCAGAGCAATTGGTGGGCTGCGGATTTAATGAGATCCTGAACAACTCATTGACGCGTGCTGCTTATTATGATGGTATAGAGACTTATCCGTCCAACCATCTAGTGATGTTATTGAATCCGTTGAGTGCGGATTTGAACGCTATGCGTCAGACTTTGCTGTTCGGTGGACTGGAAAGTATTGCTCATAATGCAAATCGTAAGAATGCTGATTTGAAGTTCTTCGAATTCGGTAATTGCTATCATTTCGATGCTGACAAGAAGAATGAAGAGAAGGTATTGGCTCCTTACTCGGAAGATTATCACTTGGGCTTGTGGGTAACCGGTAAGAAGGTTTCCAATTCATGGGCACATGCAGATGAGAACAGTTCGGTATATGAATTGAAGGCTTATGTAGAAAATATATTGAAGCGTCTGGGACTGGATTTGCACAATCTGGTTGTCGGTAATCTGACGGACGATATTTTTGCTGCCGCACTTTCTATCAATACGAAGGGTGGTAAGCGTCTTGCTTCCTTCGGTATCGTGACTAAGAAGCTGTTGAAAGCATTTGATATCGACAATGAAGTGTATTTTGCCGACTTGAACTGGAAGGAACTGATGAAAGCTATCCGTTCTGTGAAGATCAGCTACAAGGAAATCTCCAAGTTCCCTGCTGTGAAACGTGACCTGGCATTGTTGCTTGACAAGAATGTGCAGTTTGCCGAAATCGAAAAGATTGCTTACGAAACAGAGAAGAAGCTGCTGAAAGAAGTGGAACTCTTCGATGTGTACGAAGGTAAAAATCTGGAAGCAGGCAAGAAGTCGTATGCGGTGAGCTTCCTGCTTCAGGATGAGAGCCAGACTTTGAATGATAAGATGATTGATAAGATCATGTCGAAACTGGTGAAGAACCTGGAAGATAAACTGGGTGCCAAACTTAGATAAACTTAAAATTGTCATTATTAAAAATATAAACCAATGGGAAGAGCATTTGAATATAGAAAGGCCGCTAAACTGAAAAGATGGGGCCACATGGCTAAAACATTTACAAGACTGGGTAAACAAATCGCGATAGCTGTAAAGGCAGGCGGTCCGGAACCTGAAAATAACCCGACTTTGCGTTCGGTGATCGCTACTTGTAAGCGTGAAAATATGCCGAAGGATAATATTGAACGTGCTATCAAAAACGCAATGGGTAAAGACCAGAGCGACTACAAGAGCATGACTTACGAAGGATACGGTCCTCACGGTATTGCTGTATTTGTGGATACGCTGACAGATAACACAACCCGTACGGTGGCTGACGTTCGTTCGGTATTTAATAAGTTTGGCGGTAATCTCGGTACAATGGGATCTCTCGCGTTCCTGTTCGACCACAAATGTGTATTCACTTTCAAGAAGAAAGACGGATTGGATATGGAAGAACTGATTCTGGATCTGATCGATTATGATGTGGAAGATGAATACGAAGAGGATGATGAAGAAGGAACAATCACTATCTATGGTAATCCCAAGAGCTATGCCGCTATTCAGAAACACCTGGAGGAGTGTGGCTTTGAAGATGTCGGTGGAGACTTCACTTATATCCCGAACGACATGAAAGAGGTGACTCCGGAACAGCGCGAAACATTGGATAAGATGATCGAACGTTTGGAAGAATTTGACGACGTGCAGACTGTTTATACCAATATGCAGCCGGAAGAGGGAGAATAAGACAAGGTTATGGAATATGTGTATAGAACCCAGGGAACTTGCAGCACCAACATCGAACTGAATGTGGAAGATGGAGTGGTGAAAGAAGTTGCTTTCTGGGGAGGATGTAATGGTAACCTTCAAGGTATTTCCCGCCTTGTGAGAGGAATGAAGGTAGCGGATGTTATCGCAAAACTTGAAGGAGTGCATTGTGGTGGCAGACCGACTTCATGTCCTGACCAATTGTGTCGTGCATTACATGAGATGGGATATTAATCGACTTCTTTTATTTTTGTAAAATTTGATATTTTTCAAGACCTTCGGCAATTTATTTTGTCGAGGGTCTTTTTTTTGCGGGAACCCATAGGGGGCCGGGCGTTGTTTACTTACTTGTCGGTATTTTGAACTAAAATTGACCTTCACTCGTTATTTATAAGTATATTTGTAAGGTTAAAACTATTATGCAAAAATGAAGAATATTTTTCAAGACTTAAAACGCAAAGATCATAAACGCTATCTGGGTGGACTGGATGTTTTTAAATATATTGGTCCGGGGCTTCTGGTTACGGTAGGATTTATTGATCCGGGAAACTGGGCTTCTAACTTCGCCGCCGGTTCCGAATTTGGCTATTCCTTACTTTGGGTGGTTACATTGTCTACTATTATGCTGATTGTGCTTCAGCACAACGTTGCCCACCTGGGGATTGTTACCGGACTTTGCCTTTCGGAGGCGGCCACTAAATACACTCCCAAATGGGTGTCGCGACCTATTCTTGGTACGGCGGTATTGGCGTCGATTTCTACTTCTTTAGCGGAAATTCTGGGAGGTGCCATTGCGTTGGAAATGCTCTTTGATATTCCTATTATATGGGGAGCTGTGTTGACTACGCTTTTTGTCTCTATCATGCTTTTCACTAATTCGTATAAAAAGATAGAGCGTTCCATCATTGCATTTGTCTCCGTTATCGGGCTTTCGTTTATCTACGAACTGTTTCTGGTGGAAATAGACTGGCCGGCTGCAACAGTAGGGTGGGTGACTCCTTCTTTTCCGAAAGGAAGTATGCTGATTATCATGAGTGTGTTGGGAGCGGTAGTGATGCCTCATAATCTGTTTCTTCATTCGGAGGTGATACAGAGTCACGAATATAATAAGAAAGATGATGCTTCTATTAAGAAGGTTTTGAAATATGAGTTGTTTGATACTCTTTTCTCTATGATTGTCGGCTGGGCGATTAACAGTGCCATGATTCTTCTGGCTGCCGCTACTTTCTTTAAAAGCGGTATTCAGGTAGAGGAACTGCAACAGGCTAAGTCATTGCTCGAACCTTTGTTGGGAAGTAATGCTGCCATCGTATTTGCACTGGCATTGCTGATGGCGGGTATTTCATCCACCATTACGAGCGGAATGGCGGCAGGTTCCATCTTTGCGGGTATTTTCGGTGAATCGTATCATATCAAAGACAGCCATTCGCAGGTAGGAGTCCTTTTATCTCTGGGAATTGCCTTATTGCTGATTTTCTTTATTGGAGATCCTTTCAAAGGATTGATTATTTCGCAGATGATACTTAGTATTCAATTACCTTTCACGGTATTTTTGCAGGTGGGACTGACGTCTTCCCGAAAGGTGATGGGAGATTATGTCAATAGTCGTTGGAGCACGTTTGTGTTGTATTCGATTGCCATTATTGTTTCGGTACTGAATATCATGCTTTTGTTTTCATAAAATGAATATAAATCAATACATATAGATCGATGAAGATTATTACTTATAATGTGAACGGACTACGTGCCGCCGTATCTAAAGGTTTGCCGGAATGGCTGGCGCAGGAGAATCCTGATATTCTTTGTCTGCAAGAGACGAAACTGCAACCGGACCAGTATCCGGGAGAGGTGTTTGAAGCGTTGGGTTACAAGTCTTATTTGTATTCGGCGCAGAAGAAAGGATACAGTGGAGTGGCCATACTTACCAAGCAGGAACCGGACCATGTGGAATATGGGATGGGAATGGAGGCTTATGATAATGAAGGACGTTTTATCCGGGCGGATTTCGGAGACTTATCGGTAGTCAGTGTTTATCACCCTTCGGGAACGAGCGGGGACGAACGCCAGGCTTTTAAAATGGTGTGGCTGGAAGATTTTCAAAAGTATGTGATGGAGTTGCAGAAGTCCCGTCCCAATTTGATTCTTTGTGGTGATTATAATATCTGCCATGAGCCGATCGACATTCATGATCCTGTCCGGAATGCAACAAACAGTGGTTTCCTTCCTGAAGAACGGGAGTGGATGACACGTTTCCTGTCTGCGGGGTATGTGGATTCTTTCCGTACGCTTTGTCCCGAAAAACAGGAATATACCTGGTGGAGCTATCGTTTTAATTCGCGTGCCAAAAATAAGGGTTGGAGAATTGACTATTGCATGGTTAGTGAGCCGGTACGCCCGCTGTTGAAACGTGCGTATATCCTGAATGAGGCCGTACATTCCGATCATTGTCCGATGGCGTTGGAAATATTATAGGATAGTAATACTCAATTTACGGGTGTCTCCTCCGTCGCGAAATTCGCAGAGGTAGACACCTTGCCATGTTCCCAGGTTCAGGCGGTGATTCTTGATGGGGATAGTGACCGAGCTTCCTATCAGGGAGGCTTTTATATGGGCGCTCATATCGTCGGGGCCTTCGAGGGTATGGATGAAATAGGGGGCACCGTCGGGAACCAGTTTATTAAAGAATGTCTGGAAGTCATGCCGTACGTCCGGGTCTGCATTTTCGTTGATAGTTAGTCCGGCAGAGGTGTGTTTGATAAAGACTACCAGCAGGCCACTTTCGGGAAGTGCTGGTAGTTGTGAAATGATATCACGCGTGATTAAATGAAATCCACGCGAGTAATGAGGGAGTTGAATATCGAATGTTGTAGCCATTGTTTTATCTCTTAGAATTTGGAGGGTGGATTCAGGTCCACATAGGGGTCGTTGATAGCTGACGCCATCATTGCATTGACGGCAATTCCTGCATCCTCTTTATAATTTCTTCTCTTGTTCCATTCACGTACATCTTTGAGAGTGACATCACGTTTCTTTCTGTTTTGGGGAAAACCACTTTTTCTTTTCCTGTCAGCATATTCATCCTTTCTGGCTGCGCTTATCATAGCTTGGATGGCAATGGCTGTCGATTCTTTATATGAAATAGTTTTGTTCATATTTTCTTTTTTTTGATTTTAATCTTTACGCCCTATCTGATGCAAAGATACTTTTTTATATTTTTGTGCGAAATAAAAATGCAAAATAGTTTATGGAAGATAGAATACAGAAAGCAGTGGAGCTTTTTAAGAGTGGATATAACTGCTCACAGTCGGTGGTAGCGGCTTTTGCGGACATGTATGGATTTACACAGGAACAGGCATTGCGTATGAGTGCTTCTTTTGGCGGGGGCATCGGACGAATGCGTGAAACGTGTGGAGCTGCCTGCGGCATGTTTCTGGTGGCAGGCTTGGAAACCGGTGCTACGGAAGCAACTGACCGGGAAGGAAAAGCTGCCAATTATGCGGTAGTGCAAGAACTGGCGGCTGAATTTAAGAAGCGTAACGGCTCGCTGATTTGTGGCGAATTGTTGGGATTAAAGAAAAAAGATCCCGTTTCAACGATTCCGGAAGAGCGTACTGCTCAATATTATAGCAAGCGTCCTTGCGCTAAAATGGTGGAAGAAGCGGCAAGAATTTGGTCTGAATATCTCGAAAAGCATCCTAAATGAAAGAAAAAATGCTTTTTTATTACAAAAACGATAAAAAAGTGCTCAATAAAGTGTTATATAACATAAAAATAACTATCTTTGTCCCCGAAATAAAATCTGAAAGTCTTTTTGACCGGATGATTTTAAGCATGTCTAACTAAAATTGCAAAGCAAATGTTGAAAGAAAAAGCTGGTGTAATTGCAGGTACTATCTGGAATGCACTGAACGAAACAGAAGGAATGACTGCCAAGCAGCTTAAAAAAGCAACTAAATTGGTTGACAAAGATCTGTTCCTCGGCCTTGGCTGGTTATTGAGAGAAGACAAAGTCTCTGTGGAAGAAGTTGAAGGTGAACTCTTCATCAAATTGATCTAAGCGAGTAACTCACTTAAGCAATAAAAAAATGCGTTGGTACATGATCATAATGTTATCAACGCATTTTTTTTTATTCCGCCATTTACGTATCTTTGCACACCAAAAAGATAAAATAATAAGAATTCAGAATGAAGAATATTCGCAACTTTTGCATTATTGCTCATATTGACCACGGTAAGTCAACGTTGGCCGACCGTCTGTTGGAGTTTACTAACACCATTCAGGTGACTTCAGGGCAGATGCTTGATAATATGGATCTGGAAAAAGAAAGAGGGATCACTATCAAGAGCCATGCGATCCAGATGGAATATACTTATCAGGGGGAGAAGTATGTCCTTAACCTGATTGATACTCCGGGACACGTGGACTTTTCGTATGAGGTGTCACGTTCTATCGCTGCATGTGAAGGGGCATTGCTGATTGTCGATGCTTCGCAGGGAGTGCAGGCGCAGACGATCTCGAATCTGTATATGGCCATTGAACACGACCTTGAGATTATTCCGGTTATCAATAAATGCGATATGGCGAGCGCCAATCCCGAAGAAGTGGAGGACGAAATCGTTGAACTGTTGGGTTGCAAGCGCGAGGAGGTAATTCGTGCATCCGGTAAAACGGGTATGGGAGTGGAAGAGATACTGGCTGCTGTGATTGAACGTATTCCTCATCCCGAAGGGAATGAAGAGGCGCCGTTGCAGGCTTTGATTTTCGACTCTGTATTCAACTCTTTCCGTGGAATTATAGCTTATTTCAAGATTGAAAACGGCACGATTCGCAAGGGCGACAAGGTGAAGTTTTTCAATACGGGAAAAGAGTATGATGCCGATGAAATAGGGGTGTTGAAAATGGATATGGTGCCTCGTAACGAACTTCGTACGGGGGATGTAGGATATATAATTTCCGGTATCAAAACTTCCAAAGAGGTGAAGGTGGGAGATACCATTACACATATTGCCCGTCCGTGTGACAAGGCTATTGCCGGGTTTGAGGAGGTGAAGCCGATGGTGTTTGCCGGAGTGTACCCGATTGAGGCGGAAGATTTTGAAGATCTTCGCGCGTCTTTGGAAAAGTTGCAGCTGAATGATGCGTCGTTGACTTTCCAACCGGAGTCTTCATTGGCTTTGGGTTTTGGTTTCCGTTGTGGTTTCCTCGGATTGCTCCACATGGAGATTGTGCAGGAGCGTCTGGACCGTGAGTTTGACATGAATGTGATTACTACGGTACCGAACGTGTCCTACCATATATATGATAAGCAGGGCAATATGAAGGAGGTGCACAACCCCGGTGGTATGCCTGACCCGACGATGATTGACCATATCGAGGAACCGTATATCAAAGCATCTATTATTACAACGACTGATTATATCGGTCCTATTATGACGCTTTGTCTGGGTAAGCGTGGTGAATTGATTAAACAGGAATATATCTCCGGTAACCGGGTGGAAATCTATTATAATATGCCTTTGGGAGAAATTGTGATTGACTTTTATGATAAGTTGAAGAGTATTTCTAAAGGGTATGCGTCGTTTGATTATCATCCGAATGGTTTCCGTACTTCGAAGCTGGTGAAGCTGGATATTTTGTTGAACGGTGAGCCTGTGGATGCACTTTCTACTTTGACACATATTGACAATGCTTACGATATGGGACGCCGGATGTGTGAGAAACTGAAAGAGCTTATTCCGCGGCAGCAGTTTGATATTGCCATTCAGGCAGCTATCGGGGCTAAGATTATTTCCCGTGAAACGATTAAGGCTGTTCGTAAGGATGTGACAGCGAAGTGTTATGGTGGTGACGTGAGCCGTAAACGTAAACTGCTTGAAAAGCAGAAAAAAGGTAAAAAACGAATGAAACAAATCGGTAACGTGGAAGTGCCGCAGAAAGCCTTCCTCGCCGTACTGAAGCTGGATTAAAAAACACTGCCGCAAGCAATTTTTCAGAGATATGTTCTGAACAAATTGACTTGCGGTTAGTTTTTAATACACCAGGTGATTGCCTTCTGTCTGCAGAGCTTTCCTTGGCAATCACTTTTTAGGAACAAACAACTATAAATATGAGAAAAGTTCTGTCTTTTTCGGGCTTCCTGATGTTGGGGCTCGTGGTTTCGCAATTCCTGCCGATGATGGCAGGAGATGGGTATGGAGCTGTTAAATCCATATCGAATGTACTACTCTATGTATGTCTTAGTTTTATAATGATTAATGTAGGCCGTGAGTTCGTCCTTGATAAAACACGGTGGAAAAGTTACGCTCAAGATTATTTTATAGCCATGGCTACGGCTGCTTTACCATGGTTTATGATTGCTATTTATTATGTGTTTGTATTGCTTCCTCCCGATTTTTGGAATAGTTGGGAAGCATGGAAGGAGAATTTATTGTTAAGCCGTTTTGCTGCACCTACATCAGCCGGTATTCTGTTTACGATGTTGGCGGCTATCGGACTGAAGTCCAGTTGGATTTATAAGAAAATACAGGTATTGGCAATTTTCGATGACTTGGATACGATTCTTTTAATGATTCCTCTTCAGATTATGATGATTGGGCTGCGCTGGCAGTTGATTATTGTGGTGGTGATTGTGTTCTTGTTATTGTCGATCGGCTGGCAAAGATTGAATAAGTATGATTGGCGTCAGGACTGGAAGGCTATCCTCTTTTATTCAATGATTATATTTCTGGCTACTCAAATACTGTATCTGGGGAGTAAAGAATTGTATGGGGACGAGGGAAGTATTCATATTGAAGTCCTGTTGCCGGCATTTGTTCTGGGTATGATTATGAAACATAAGGAACATGACACACCTGTGGAACGAAAGGTGTCTACCGGGATTTCATTTTTCTTCATGTTCCTGGTGGGAATGAGTATGCCGCATTTTATCGGAGTGAACTTTGCGGAGACTCATGCTGGTTCTTATTCCGTGACTGGTTCGCAGGAGATGATGTCGTGGGGAATGATTATGTTTCATGTGGTGATTGTCTCTTTATTGTCGAATATAGGAAAGCTTTGTCCGATGTTCTTTTATCGTGACCGGAAATTAAGTGAGCGACTGGCTCTTTCCATCGGTATGTTTACCCGTGGTGAGGTAGGGGCCGGAATCATTTTCATTGCATTGGGATATAACTTGGGTGGCCCGGCATTGGTTATTTCAGTGCTTACTCTGGTATTGAATCTGATTCTGACGGGTATCTTCGTTCTTTGGGTGAAGAATTTGGCTTTGCGGAGTTATGCGGATTGACGTGATATGGAAATGTTGTAGAGCATTTTCTGTTTAGTGTGGAGGTGTGTCGAAACACTTTCTCTAATTTTTTTAGGCACGGATTATACGAATTGCACGGATAAGTTTATTTTCTTTCCGTGTTTATCGTGTAATCCGTGCCTAAATAATATCAGTTAGTAATCTGTCAAATCGTCTTCTACGTCAATAGGTAGAATCTTTTGGCTTTCTTCGTGTGGCAACTGTTCCACTTGCCGCAGTTTGCGTTCGATGGCACGTGTTCGTTTTCCCATGACTTCTTCGAGTTGGTCACCGGCGCTTTGCAAGTTCTTTTGTACTTTTTCAAGTAACCCTCCGAATTTACTGAATTCTGTTTTGACAGCTCCCAATACGGTCCAGACTTCTCCGGTACGTTTTTGGATAGCAAGTGTGCGGAATCCCATCTGGAGACTGTTGAGGATGGCGCCTAATGTTGTCGGACCTGTAACTACAATCTTATACTCCTTTTGGAGTGTTTCGATGAGACTGGTGCGTCGGATTACTTCGGCATATATGCTTTCAAACGGGAGGAACATGATGGCAAAATCTGTGGTAAAAGGCGGGTCCACATACTTATCATGGATGTCTTTTGCCATCTTTTTGATTGTATTTTCCAATTGTTTGCCGGACGATTCCATCAATGCTGCGTCTCCCGCTTCGAATGCATCGTAATATTGTTCGTATACATCTTTCGGAAATTTGGCGTCGATGGGGAGGTAGACGGTGCTGTTGGCGTCATCTTTTCCCGGAAGTTTGATGGCAAATTCTACAAATTCGGTTCCGCTCTTTTTGGTTTTGACATTGGCGTCGTACTGTTCGGGGCTCATCATTTGTTCTAAGAGTGCACCCAGTTGGACTTCGCCGAACGTTCCTCTCATCTTTACGTTGCTCAATACCTTTTTTAGTCCGCCGACATCTTGAGCAAGAGATTTCATTTCTCCCAGTCCTTTTTGCACGTTCTCAAGTTGCGAACGGACGATTTCGAATGATTGACCGATACGTTCATTCAGGGTTTTCTGGAGCTTTTCTTCCACCATCAGGCGCATGTCATCCAGTCGTTTCTCGGTGGATTTCAGTAATGCTTCCTGCTGGCGGGCCATCATGTCGAATTTCTGTCGTTGCAGTTCTCCGGTAGTCATCATATTCTTGTGCAGAACATCTTGGAGCTGTTGCATATTCTGGTTCAGCGTTTGCGTCATTTCCATGCGAAGTTCCCGGATGCTGCGGTTCAGTTCTTCCCGGTTTTCCTGCATTTGCTGACGCAAGGCTATTTGTAATTGTTCTGCTTGAGTTTGATTGTTGCCTTTGGTTAGTGATAATACAAGTAGGACTATCATTAACACGGCAATAACAATAAGTAGAATCAGTTCCATTAATATGTCAGAATTTCGTTTCCGGTTTCAGTAATCAGAATCATATTTTCCCATTGGGCGGAAGGCAGTCCATCGTCGGTGCAGACGGTCCATCCGTCGGCATCGTCTACAAACACTTCGTAGGTTCCCATATTAATCATGGGTTCGATGGTGAAGGTCATGCCCGGCACGATCATCATGCCTGTGCCCCGGCGTCCGAAATGTTCTACGTCCGGTTCCTCATGGAATTGCATCCCTACGCCATGTCCGCAGAGATCACGGACTACGCTGAATCCGTTCTTTTCTGCATGTTCCTGGATGGCGGCGCCTACATCACCCAGCTGTTTCCAGGGTTGTGCGGCAGCAATTCCTATTTCCATACATTCTTTGGTTACCTGTACTAACTTTTGCATATCAAGGTTGACGTCTCCAATCATAAACATACGGGATGCATCGGAAAAATATCCTTTGTAAATGGTGGAAACATCTACATTGATAATATCTCCGCTTTTCAGAATCTCATTTTTATTGGGTATTCCGTGACACACTACATCGTTGATGCTGGTGCAAACACTTTTGGGAAATCCTTCGTAGTTGAGTGGGGCAGGGATGGCACCGTGACTGGTGGTGAAATCATACACTAGCACATCAATTTCTTCGGTGGACATGCCTTCCCGGATATTCTCTGAAATATAGTCCAGCAGTGCAGTATTGATCTTGGCACTTTCCCGGATACCTTCCAGTTGCTCGGGAGTACGGAGTACTTTGCGCGGTGGAAGTTTATAACCTTGCTTTCTGTATTTCTGTATTTTTGCTTCTACTTCTGCCGGATAATTAGAGGGGGTAAACCGGAATCCCTTGATAAAGTTCTTCATTATGATAGCATATTTAATCGTATGACAAAGGTACGAGAATAAATGGAAAATATGCTTTCTTGTTTTCTAAAACTTTTCGATTCCTGATTGTCGGCACGGGTTACCATTCGTATGAAACACTAATTTGAGGTATCCATTCCCATCTTTTGCGGAGGACATTGTATTGGTATTGTACCCCTGTTTTTATTTTCCAGTTTTTATTTATTTTGAGAACAACATTACTACCCAATTGGGTGGGTTCCACTTCGGAAGGGAGGCCCCGGTGTTTTCGGGTATCAAGGTTTTGTACGCCATATATGTTGAGAGACCATTTGGGAGATAAATTATATTCTATTTGGCTTTGGATATGAAAGCAACTGGAATTTTCTGCAAAATTACTTTTACTGTGCAGCACAAGATTCTTGTTTATTCTTAACCAGGAGTAAGTGGGTAAAAAGGTGGAACCCGGTTTTAGGAATGTCTGATAAGTGCGAATGGAAGGTTTCGAAAAAATCATGGAAGATTTTAAAGTCGGTAGTGTGGGATCAAAATCTACAAATGGTTTTCGAGAGTACATGTTTTGCTCTACTTTTTCGATAAACTTTCTATTTATCTTGATCTCCTGATCGGATTCCAGCATTTGCTGAAGTCTCAATGAATCCTGTTTGTTCCATTCTTGTCCTGTTGCGGATAAGGGGAACAATAATAGGCAAAAAATATTGAATTGATATTTTCGAATGTCCATACACTGTGCTAGTAAAGTTTATTGTATGGACGGTGGAAAACAGGAAATGCTGCTCTAAACGATTAGCGACTAATAATAATTTCACATAATATGAGAATACTTTTCTTTTATTTATGATAGTTTTTTAGCCTTGAAAACCGGTTGTATCTTCTGAATCTCCGACTCAAAACCAAACCAGTAACCATGTCCTTCTTCATCGGTGGGAAGGAAACATAATCGTAGATTCTCGCGATATGCTCCGTATTCTATTTCCCAGCTTTCAGGTGGTAGCTGTCTTTTGGTTCTTACTTTTTCTGCCGGAGCTTTTTTTAATGACATACCCGCTTCTATCCATGCAATGCTGACTTGTGTCAGGTAGTCGGGATAATGATTCTTGCAGAAGTCATAGAGGATTAATCCTCTTTTTTCCAGGCTAAGAGGGGTGTCAATCACATCTGTTTGAACTAAATGATCGAGTAACTCATGTATAAAATGAGGGTTTTCGAGAATGAGTATCCGTGTGATGCTTCGCCAAGTTGGGGTATTGTAGAAACCGTCTAACAGGCGGGACAGATAATGTGCTGTCTGTAATTCATCTACGGTGATTTCACGAGTTTGAAGAACTTCGTATGGAGGGAGTGGAGAGTACTGTATGCCTAATTCGTCCGCTCTTCTTTTCATTTCGGTGCCCGGAAGTAATTTGAGGGATTCCAGTTGAATTTCTCCTGCGCCATACTCTGCTAAAGTACGGACATCATCGAAAATTTCTGATAGATGGTAGAGTGGGAGCCCTGCTATTAAGTCGGCATGGGTTTCCATGTTTTCAAGGGAACATAGATACTTGAGTCCGGCCAAAGCATCGGAGAGTTTGCCTATTCTCCGGCTTTGTTCAAGCACGTTTTCCCGAAGGCTTTGGATTCCGGCTTCCAGGTGTAGCAGTCTTTTAGGAAGGGTGGCTAATTCCTGTTTGAGTTCATCGGAAAGGAGTGCAGGATGAATTTCCAGATGAAAACAGATATCCGGGTATTCGCGGAATAGATTTAGTAATTCTTTTGCCCGTTTGTTGTTGTAATTGAAAGTGCGGTCCAGTACCCGTACATTCTTGATTCCGTGTTGGTGTATCACGTCAAGACGTTTCCGGGTTGCTTCAAGAGATAGGGTGCGAACCGGTTTTTCACCTCCACTGACACAAAAGGCACAGGTGTTAAAACATCCGCGGGTAGTTTCTAATTGCACAAAGGGTTTGCTCCAATTGAAGAAACGGCTCTCTTCAGGAGGGACTAATTCGGAAAAGTTCATGACACGGGCGAGCCCGTTGTCATGGTATGCTTCCGATTCATCCAGATAGCAGAGTCCTGTGATTGATTTCCATTCTTTTCTTGGCTGATTCCACACTTTTAACCATAAAGGAAATACTTCTTCGCCTTCTCCGCGAAACACTCCGCTTACAAATTTGTTCTTATATAAGAAAGCTTCATTATCTCCTAAAAACTCGGGACCTCCGAGTATAACACAGCAGTGAGGTAGTAACGCTTTTGCGCGTGAAACGATGTGCAGGAGTTGCTCGTGATTAAATAGCCAGTTGGTAGCTGCAATGATATCCGGTTGATGGCGGTAGATTTGATTGACGACACTACCGGTATTTTCATTGATAGTGGCGGAGACCGTACACCATTCAATGTCTGTATTATTTGCTATCTGGGCATGTAAGGCTGGCAATGCCAGCGAAGAATGAGCGTACGAACTATTTAAATCAAGCCAAAGAAGTTTCATGTGGAAAATTTAATATTATCTTTGCAAAGGTACAAAAAACTTGTGGCTTGTGATGTATAGTAAATATAAAATGCTAATTTTGTATTAATAAACGCAATAAACTAGAGAATTATGAAAATGATAAAGAGATATGCAGGTATCTTGATGATGCTGACTTTATTGGTTGGCTTTACTTCGTGTGAGAGTGAAGAAGAGACAGAATTTAATCTGCCTGGCGAGTGGTATACTAATGAAGAAATTGATTTCGGGGCATATACCAAGAGGTACGCTCATGACATTTAATGCGAGAAATCAAGGAACGATTGGTTCTGCTGGTGATCCAAATTATCTGGTTTTTGAGTGGAGATGGATTGATGGAGGATATAATTCAATGGAATTATTTTTCTACGGTGACCGCACTTATGCCTATATTTGGGGTGCAGAAGCTACCGGCAGGACATTTAGTGGAACATGGTATAATAATTGGCAGGATTTTAGAGATAGAATAGATGGACAGCCATTTTATATGAGGCGTCAATAAAATAATAATGAAGATTAAAAATAAAGCCAGAGTCGATTATGATTCTGGCTTTATTTTTGAATATAGGAATTTATTTTTTCAGAAACAACTTCTTAAACTCCGCCGGATAAGGTGTCTCGAACTCCATCAAATCTCCCGTTACCGGATGATAGAAACAAAGTTTGAAAGCATGGAGTGCCAGTCGTCCGATAGGGTTGGGAGCATCTTCTCTTCCATATCTTCCATCACCGATAATAGGATGTCCTAAATCTTGCATGTGTACACGAATCTGATTCTTTCGGCCGGTTTCCAAATCGAGTTCCAACAGAGAATATCCGTTGGCACGTTTGATGGTCTTATAGTGGGTAATAGATTTTGATCCACCGTCATCATATTCACTGGAACTTACATAAAGCGTTTTATCAGTCAGCCAGGAAACGACTGTATCATAATCTTTTTCCATACTTCCCTCCACCACAGCTACATATCGACGGTCAGTCACGATATCGTGCCAGTTATCACGTAGTGTCCGCTGTGTTTTTTCGTCTTTAGCAAACATCATCAGGCCGGAAGTGTCCCTGTCCAGGCGATGAACGATAAACACACGGAATTGACGTCCGGAACGTTGCACGTATTCGTTAAGTATTGTATAGGCTGTGCGCTCTTTCTGTCTTTCTGTATTGACTGATAAAAGTCCCTGCATCTTCTCGACAACAATGATATAGGCATCCTCATATACGATTTTCAGCAGTCTGTTATTAAATTCTTTTTTTCCCTTTTGTTTGCTGATTTGCACTTTCATGCCCGCTTCAAGAGGAAAGTTGAATTGTGTGGTTATCACATTATCAACAAATACAACCCGTTTGCTTAACAACGATTTTAATTTCGTACGACTTGCGTCCGGCATCTTGGTAGCCAGGAACTCCATTAGTTCCATGGGTTCTTTCACTGCATAATTGGTATATTGAGCACGTGCTTTTTCAGCAGGAGTTCTTCTAGGTCTTTTTCCCATTTCTTTTTTCTTTTGAAATTCTATTATCATCACGGATTATCGAAGTTCCAGCAACACCACATTTTCTACGTGGTGGGTGTGAGGGAACATATCTACCGGTTGAATGGCTTTCACCTTGTATTTCTCATCGAGTAATTGCAAATCCCGTGCTTGAGTAGCAGGATTACAACTTACATACACAATCCGTTTCGGTTCGGCAAACAAGATGACATCAACTACATCCTGGTGCATACCGGCACGAGGAGGATCAGTAATGATTACATCCGGGCGTCCATGCTGATTGATGAAATCCTGCGTCAGTATATCCTTCATATCACCGGCATAAAACAATGCATTCTTGATATCATTGATTTCTGCATTTACCTTTGCGTCTTCGATAGCTTCCGGCACATATTCGATACCGATTACCTGGCGAGCCTGGCGTGATACGAAGTTGGCGATTGTTCCCGTTCCTGTATAGAGGTCATATACCAGTTCGTTGCCTGTTAATCCGGCAAATTCACGGGCCACTTTATATAAATTATAAGCCTGTTCCGAGTTGGTCTGATAGAATGATTTCGGTCCTACTTTGAAACGCAGTCCCTCCATTTCTTCAAAGATGTGATCTTTCCCTTTAAATACATGCACATCCAAATCATTGATTGTGTCATTGCACTTATTATTAATAATGTATAGAAGAGAAGTGATTTCTGGGAAAGAGTCCGCTACGAATTGGAGTAACTGCTTGAACAGTTCCATTTCGTGATCTTCCGTAATCTTGCAAATGACGATTACCATCAGTTCGCCAGTTGAAGAGGTGCGTACAATCATATTCCGCAGCATACCTTCCTGTGTGCGCAGATTGATGAAAGAGTAATCGTGTTCGTAAGCGTAGTCACGTACAGCGTTGCGGATACGGTTGGATATATCATCCTGTAACCAGCATTTCTCAATAGCCAGCACCTTGTCAAAGGCTCCCGGAATGTGGAAACCCACCGCATTCATCTGGTCATACTTCACATCCTGACGAACTTCTTCGTTTGTCAACCAGCGTTTATTTGAGAAGGTGAATTCCAGTTTGTTCCTGTAGAATTCCGTCTTGTCAGAACCGAGAATCGGAGAAATTTCGGGAAGTTCGATTTTCCCGATACGTCTCAAATTATCTTCCACTTGCTTTTGCTTATATCTGATCTGCTCCGAATAGGGGAGCACTTGCCACTTGCAGCCACCGCATACGCCATAGTGTTGGCAGAAAGGAACAGCGCGATTGGGCGACAGCTCGTGAAACTTCACCGCTTCAGCTTCGGCATATTTATTCTTTTTACGCTTGATTTGCAGGTCTACGACATCACCCGGCACTACATAGGGAACAAAAATCACCAGGTCGTTTACTTTTGCGATGGCTTTTCCTTCGGCAGCCACATCCATGATTGTTACCTTCTCCAATAAGGGAAGCTCTTTTTTCTTTCTTGCCACTTTTACACCAGTCTAATAATTACTTTGCAAAAGTAGGTATTTTTTTTGGAAAAAATTCGGGTATACAGAAATATTCCGGATTGTAATGTCGAAATTGCATTTTGATAGAAAGTTTTTTCGCAAAAAGTTTTCAAGTTTGCGAAATATCCTTAGATTTGCGAACAGAAAAAAATCATAATGTAACTTTAAACACAATATTATGGATAAAAAAAGAGTTTATACCTTTGGTAATGGTCAGGCAGAAGGAAAGGCTGACATGAAGAATTTGCTCGGTGGTAAGGGAGCCAACCTTGCTGAAATGAATTTAATCGGAATTCCTGTCCCTCCCGGATTCACAATAACTACAGATGTTTGTACGGAATACAATACGTTAGGACGTGATAAAGTGGTTGAGCTACTGAAAGATGAAGTGGTAAAAGCGATCACTCACGTGGAAACGTTGATGAAATCTAAATTCGGTGACGTTGAAAATCCTTTGTTGGTGTCTGTACGTTCCGGTGCGCGCGCATCTATGCCGGGTATGATGGATACGATTCTGAACTTGGGATTGAATGACGAAGTGGTAGAAGGTATTATCCGTAAGACAGGTAATGCACGCTTTGCATGGGACTCTTATCGTCGTTTTGTGCAGATGTACGGTGACGTAGTATTGGGCATGAAGCCTACCAATAAAGATGATATCGACCCGTTCGAAGCAATCATTGAAGAGGTGAAGAAAGCGAAAGGGGTAGAACTGGATAACGAGTTGAAAGTGGAAGACTTGCAGGAACTCGTAAAGAAATTCAAGGCCGCTGTAAAAGAACAGACCGGAAAAGATTTCCCGACTTGTGCATACGAACAACTTTGGGGAGCTATCTGTGCTGTATTTGATTCATGGATGAATGAACGCGCTATTCTTTATCGTAAGATGGAAGGTATACCTGATGAATGGGGTACAGCTGTCAATGTACAGGCTATGGTGTTCGGTAATATGGGTGAAACTTCGGCTACTGGTGTTTGTTTCTCACGTGATGCCGGTACGGGTGAAGACCTTTTCAATGGTGAATATCTGATTAACGCACAAGGTGAAGACGTAGTGGCCGGTATCCGTACTCCGCAACAGATCACCAAGATTGGTTCTCAACGTTGGGCTGTATTGGCTGGTGTGACCGAAGATGTTCGCGCAGCGAAGTTCCCTTCCATGGAAGAGGCAATGCCGGAAATCTATAAAGAATTAGATGCTCTCCAGACTAAACTGGAAAATCATTATAAAGATATGCAGGACATGGAGTTCACCGTACAAGAAGGTAAACTCTGGTTCCTTCAGACACGTAACGGTAAGCGTACAGGTGCTGCTATGGTGAAGATCGCTATGGATTTGCTCCGTCAGGGCATGATTGACGAAAAGACTGCTTTGATGCGCGTGGAACCGAATAAACTCGATGAATTGCTTCACCCTGTATTCGATAAGGATGCTTTGAAGAAAGCCAAAGTGTTGACTCGTGGTCTTCCGGCTTCTCCGGGTGCTGCAACCGGTCAGGTGGTGTTCTTTGCTGACGACGCTGCTGAATGGCATGCTGCCGGTAAACGTGTGGTAATGGTTCGTATCGAAACTTCTCCGGAAGACTTGGCCGGTATGGCAGTTGCCGAAGGTATTCTTACGGCTCGTGGCGGTATGACTTCTCATGCTGCTGTTGTGGCTCGTGGTATGGGTAAATGTTGTGTATCAGGTGCAGGTGCATTGAATATCGATTATAAAAACCGTACCGTAGAAATTGACGGTGTTGTGTTGAAAGAAGGCGATTATATCTCTCTGAACGGAAGTACAGGTGTAGTTTATAATGGTAAGGTAGAAACACAGGCTGCAGAACTTTCCGGTGACTTTGCTGAATTAATGACGCTGGCTGATAAGTATACTCGTCTGCAGGTACGTACAAATGCGGATACTCCTCATGATGCGGAAGTGGCTCGTAACTTCGGTGCAGTAGGTATTGGGCTTTGCCGTACGGAACACATGTTCTTCGAAGGTGAAAAGATCAAGGCAATGCGTGAAATGATTCTGGGGGAAAATGCGGAAGGACGTCGTAAAGCATTGGCTAAGATTCTTCCATACCAACAGGAAGACTTTAAGGGCATCTTTAAAGCAATGGCTGGTTGCCCGGTAACTGTTCGTTTGCTCGATCCTCCTTTGCATGAGTTCGTTCCTCATGATTTGAAGGGACAGCAGGAAATGGCAGATACTATGGGTGTGAGCCTGCAATATATCCAGCAACGTGTAGAATCATTGTGTGAGCATAACCCGATGTTGGGTCACCGTGGTTGCCGTCTGGGAAATACTTATCCTGAAATTACACAGATGCAGACACGTGCCATCTTGGGTGCTGCACTCGAATTGAAGAAAGAAGGAGTGGAAACTCATCCGGAAATCATGGTTCCATTAACTGGTATCTTGTATGAATTCAAGGAGCAGGAAAATGTAATCCGTGCGGAAGCTAAGAAGTTGTTTGAGGAAGTAGGAGATAGCATTGACTTCAAAGTGGGTACAATGATCGAAATTCCGCGTGCCGCTTTGACTGCCGACCGTATCGCTTCTTCTGCCGAGTTCTTCTCATTCGGTACAAATGACTTAACGCAGATGACCTTCGGTTATTCTCGTGATGATATAGCTTCTTTCCTTCCTGTTTATCTGGAAAAGAAGATTTTGAAAGTAGACCCGTTCCAGGTTCTCGATCAGAATGGTGTGGGACAGTTGGTACGTATGGCTACAGAAAAGGGCCGTGCTATCCGTCCGGATCTGAAATGTGGTATTTGTGGTGAACATGGTGGTGAGCCTTCTTCAGTGAAGTTCTGTCACCGGGTAGGTTTGAACTACGTTAGTTGTTCTCCATTCAGAGTGCCGATTGCCAGATTGGCGGCGGCGCAAGCAGCAATAGAAGGATAGTCAAATACGCTGGTTAGGTACTTAACTATCTGATAAATAGACTGTAAATACTTGTGAAAGTATTTGCAGTCTATTTTATTTTATGCCTGTTGGGTACTGATGTCCGTTTACCACCCAATATTTATTTGGTATTTATTATAAAAAACTAACTAAATGTTTGTTTAATCATAAAAACAGCTTTACATTTGCACCCCAGAAATCGACCGAATTGGGGTCTAACGTTTAATTTAAAAAAACAAAGAAAATGAAAAAGGGTTTATTATTGGTAGTTGTAATGTTAGCAACTATCGCTGTAAAAGCACAAGACATTTACGTAGGCGGATCTTTGAACGTTTGGCGTAACAGCACAGGCAACACTACTTCTTTTAAAGTTGCTCCGGAAGTTGGATACAACTTTAATGAAACATGGGCATTGGGTGCTGAATTGGATTATTCACATAATTATAATGGTGGACTAACAAAAAATTCAGTAATTGTTGCTCCATACATTCGTTGGTCTTACTGTGAAACCGGTGCGGTTCGCCTGTTCCTGGACGGAACTGCTGCTCTCGGCTTCGTGAAGGTTAAAGACGGAGACACTACTAAAGCCGGACAAGTGGGACTTAGACCGGGGATTGCTGTTAAATTGAATGATCACTTCTCTTTCATTGCCAAGTATGGTTTCCTGGGATATCGTAGAAATATAAATACGCTTGGAGATTCTTTTGGTCTTGAACTTACTAGTGAAGATCTTTCAATTGGTTTCCATTACGCATTCTAATAAGAAGAAAACAAATCAACAAATTAGGAAAGGGAGTTCTCAAAAATAGGGAATTCCCTTTTTTTATGTATAATCTCTATAAATTGCGCACTTGTTAACGAAAAAGTTGTTTAATACAAATTACAATTATACATTTGTATTGTTAAACAATGAGGTCAATAAAAACCTTTAGTATTAATTTAAAACTTTAAAATTATGAAGAAGAGTGTTTTGTTTGTTTTATTTGCACTGATTTCAGTGGCAGGTTTCTCTCAAATTACAGGTTGGAATGCCAAAGTAGGTATGAACTTTAGTAATTACACCGGTGATCTTGATCTGAATGCAAAGGTTGGATTCAAACTTGGTGGAGGTTTTGAATATGCTTTTAATGATACATGGTCACTGCAACCTTCATTATTCTTAACTAGTAAAGGTGCAAAGAAAGATGGCAATAGCATTAATGCAATGTATTTGGAATTGCCAGTAATGGCTGCTGCACGTTTCAATGTAGCAGATAATACTAATCTGGTGGTGAATGCAGGTCCTTATTTTGCTTGTGGTATTGCCGGTAAAACAAAGTTTGACTTAGGTAATGACACAGAACGTAAAGTCGACACTTTTGGTGATGATGCTTTGAAGCGTTTTGATGCAGGTCTTGGTGTAGGAGTTGCATTGGAATTTGGTAGAATCATTGCAGGCTTGGATGGTCAATTTGGTCTGGTTGATGTGGAAAAAGTTGGTAATCCTAAAAACATGAACTTCTCTATTATCGTGGGATATAAGTTCTGATAAGAAAACACCGAAAATACAGAAAGCCGTTGCGGAAGACAATTCGCGGCGGCTTTTTTATTTTATGATTGAGAAAGTCATTTCCTTTATTGGATATACAATAGGAATGTACAGTCAGTTTACTATCGGCTTTTTATTAATCTGATAGCTTTTTCAACTTTTTAAAGTGCTCGATTACGGCTAAATAGTTCTGATCCTGACAGGCGTCGAATTTGTTCCAAAGATCTCCTAATACGACAGCTCCTCCGAAACCGAAATCTTTAATCTCCAGCAAATTATCTTCATTGATACCTCCCAATGCCATCACTTTCGAATCGATAATTTTGGCTCTTTGTGCTTCACGCAATTCTTCGGCAGTATATGTTGAATAGTAATTCACTTTAGAGATACTATCATAAATAGGACTCATAAAAACATAGTCGTAAAAATGCTTTCTGTTTTTTACCTCCTCCACTGAATGGCACGAACAGCTGATGTGACCATAATAATCATGCGGCTCTTTGGGATTACGTGCATTCAGGTGGATACCCATCAGATTAAATTCTTCTTTCAAATAGAAATGTTCATGCGTGACGATACGGCGGTGATATTTATCCGGAATAAGTGTCAATAGCCGTTCCGAATACATAGCCGGAGTCTCCGGCTTCCTAAGATGTAGGACATCCAGCCCCTCTTCGAAAAGAGCGGTAATAATCTTATCTTCTTCGACGAAGAAGGTAGGGGTGGTAACTACAATTAGTTTCATTTCTTTTGTTAAAATTGGATTGCTTAGCAAAGTTACTAATTAACTATGTCAGAAACCAACCTTTATAGTGAAAATTTGTTAGATTGCAGTGTCCGCAGGTCAATTGTCCATAGTTCGCCGGCTAAAACATCACCAAAGCCACAGATTATTTTCAATACTTCCGTAGCTTCAATGCTCCCTACAATGGCAGGAGTAACCCCCATCACTCCTTTGGGCGGAGGAGGCATCCGTTGCATTTCTTCTTCATCGGGATAAAGATCCCGGTAGTTTTTCTTTTGATTTCCGTAGTTGAATACAGAAACCTGTCCTTCAAAACCGCAGATAGCACCATATACGTAAGGCTTTTTCTGCTCTATGCAGATATCGTTAATCAGGTAGCGGGTGGCAAAGTTATCACAGCCGTCGACTACTATATCATATTCCTGAATGATATGATAAGCATTTTCTTTCGTCAACCGGGTAGAGTAGGGATGTATTCTGATCTCGCTGTTGAGAGCGGAGAGCCGTTCCGCTGCACAGATAGCTTTCGGTTTACCCAATTCTTTTTCGGAATAGAGAACTTGTCGTTGCAGGTTAGTGATGCTTACCAAATCGTCATCTACCAGTCCGAGACATCCCACACCGGCGCCTGCCAGGTAGAGAGCGATGGGAGAGCCTAGCCCTCCCACACCTACAATAAGCACTTTGGCTTCCTGCAGTTTCTTCTGACCTTCTTCTCCGATTTCGGGAAGTATGATTTGTCTATCGTACCGCATCTGCCTATCTTTTAAAATCAAAAGACTGATCCCAATCCTTCCAAACTGGTTCGCGACCTAGTTTCTTCAAGTCACGTTCCACTTCAACCGCCTTTCGCTCATCACTTACGTGAAATTGTTCCAGGGTTTGAGGATAACTGTAATATCCTCCGGGTTCAGTTTTACTCTCCGCACTCATGGTTGTAACACCGAGCGTTGCCATGTGATTTCGGATTTCTGCACTTTCACGGGTGGAATAGGAGATATCTACGTCGTGGTCGAAGATTCGCATCGCGAATGTAAGTTGAGCCAGTTCCCGGTCGTTCATGACTACATTCGGTTGGAATCCGCCATTTTCAGACGGGCGCATACGCGGGAAATTTACGCTGTATTTCGTTTTCCAGTAATGCTTTTGCAAATAACGTAGATGATAAGCCATCATCGTAACGTCAGTTCGCCATTCCTCCAAGCCGATCAGGACACCCATGCCAATCTTATGTACACCTGCCTGTCCCATGCGGTCGAAGCCGTCTACACGCCATTCGAATTTAGACTTCATGCCTCTCGGATGATATGTCTTGTAATTTGCTTTATGGTAAGTCTCTTGAAAACAGATCACTCCATTCAGACCATGATTAGTCAGTTCCTGATATTCTTCTGCTTTAAGGGGCATTACTTCAATTTGCAGGTTGCTGAAATAAGGTTTTGCCAAATCCAGCGCCCGGGCAATGTAGGGAACACCTGCTGCGGCAGGGTTTTCACCGGTTACGAGCAGTAGATTTTCAAAAGGAGCCAGTCGTTTGATGGCTTTGTATTCGTTGACAATCTCTTCCTCTGTCAGTATCGTTCTCTTCATCGGATTGCTGATGTGGAAACCACAATAGACGCAGGAGTTGGTACATGAATTAGTCAGGTAGAGCGGTACGAACATGGAGATAGTCTTACCGAACCGTTCCATCGTATATTTCTGACTAAGGCGTGCCATCACTTCCAGATAAGGAGTGGCGGCAGGTGAAATCAGCGCCATAAAGTCGTTGACATCCAGATGCTCTTTTTTACCCAACGCACGGCGTACGTCAGCATCTGTTTTGGAATAGATGGCTTTTGTCGTCTCTTCCCAGGATATTTTTTCTAATTCGTCTGAGAACATTTTATTCAATTATAAATTAAAAATTGAAAATTAAAATGAGGGGAGAGAGGTAGGTCAGTGGCCCGACGTTTTGTTTCTCCCCACTCATTATTTATTGCCTTTGGCACTTTTCTTTAAATCGCGTGACAATCTCATTGCACAGAAATTAGGTCCGCACATCGTACAATATTCTCCATCGATATGATGTCCTGCACGAAAATAGGTCTGCGCCCGCTCCGGGTCGAGAGACAGGTCGAACTGATCTTTCCAGCGGAACTCATAGCGAGCTTTACTCAATGCGTTGTCTCGTACCTGTGCACCCGGGTGTCCTTTTGCCAGGTCAGCGGCATGAGCGGCTATCTTATAGGTAATGACTCCTACGCGTACATCCTCTTTGTCGGGTAAGGCAAGGTGTTCTTTCGGAGTGACATAACAAAGCATAGCCGTACCCAGCCATCCGATTTGTGCGGCACCGATAGCAGAAGTGATATGGTCGTATCCGGGAGCAATATCCGTCACCAACGGGCCGAGTGTATAGAATGGGGCGTCATGGCATTTTTCAATCTGACGTTCCATGTTCTCTTTGATTTTATGCATCGGAACGTGTCCGGGGCCTTCAATAAATGCCTGAACATTCTTATCCCAGGCACGAAGCACTAATTCTCCCATGGTATCCAGTTCGGCGAACTGCGCTTCATCGTTCGCATCGTAGATAGAACCCGGACGAAGTCCGTCGCCTAAAGAAACGGCTACATCATATTGTGCCAGGATATCACAAATATCATCAAAGTGATCGTATAAGAAACTTTCCTGATCGTGTACGAGACACCATTTACTCATTATGCTTCCTCCACGGCTGACAATACCGCACAACCGCTTATCGGCAAGATGAACATTATGGCGGCGGATCCCTGCATGAATGGTGAAGTAATCTACACCTTGTTCACATTGTTCAATCAATGTATCCCGGTAGATTTCCCAGGTGAGGTCTTCCACTATGCCGTTCACCTTTTCAAGTGCCTGATAAATAGGAACCGTGCCGACGGGTACGGGACAATTACGGATAATCCATTCGCGTGTTTCATGGATATTTTCTCCTGTGGAAAGATCCATCAAGGTGTCGCCACCCCATTTGCAGCTCCACAATGCTTTCTCCACTTCTTCATCTATGCTTGAAGTAGTAGCTGAATTTCCGATATTCGTATTGATTTTCACAAGGAAGTTGCGTCCGATAATCATCGGTTCAGCTTCCGGGTGGTTGATATTGGCCGGTAATACAGCACGTCCTTCTGCAATCTCCTGACGGACAAATTCTGGAGTAATGTGGGTCTTAATTCCCAATTCCTCGCAATTCATGTTCTCGCGGATTGCTACATATTCCATTTCAGGGGTGATAATCCCTCTTTTGGCGTATGCCATTTGAGTGATTGCTTCTCCTTTTTTAGCGCGATAGGGCAGAGCGATGTGCTCGAAACGTAAGTGATCGAGACTTTTATCGTCCCTTCTCATTTGTCCGTATTCCGAAGTAATTTCGGGAAGTTGTTCCACATCACCACGGCCTACAATCCATTCTTCACGCATACGGGGTAGTCCTTTTTTAAGATCAATGCTCATATCTGCATCGCTGAACGGTCCGCTGGTATCATATACATATATCTCCGGGTTCGGTGTTGCTATCTTTTCTTCGCCTTCAAAGCTGACACTGGGCACTTGTTCCACTTTCCGCATCGCTACACGGATATTCGGATAAAGTTTACCGGGTAAATAGACTTTCTGCGAGCGGGGGAATTTTATTTTTTGTTCCATAGTTTATTCGTTTTTAATCAAGAAAAGCCGTTAGAGGTGAACTTGCTTCTGCCACGAAGTCGACGGCTTGTAATCCTAATCCTGCTTCGTAAGCCTGTCTTCCGGCTTCTGTAGCCGCTTTGAATGCTTTTGCCATTTCTACCGGATTTCCGGCAACGGCTATTGCGGTATTAACTAATACAGCGGAAGCTCCCAGTTCCATTGCTTCGGCAGCATGACTGGGTGCACCGATACCCGCATCTACGACTACCGGGATACCTGCCTGTTCGATAATGATTTGCAGGAATTCTTTGGTCTGCAATCCTTTATTGGTACCGATTGGTGCACCGAGCGGCATAACGGTAGCTGCGCCCGCTTCTTCCAGACGTTTGCAGAGTACAGGGTCAGCCTGACAATAAGGCAACACGATAAAACCCAGTTTTACCAGTTCTTCCGTAGCTTTCAGTGTCTCGATAGAGTCAGGGAGCAGATAGCGTGGGTCCGGGTGAATTTCCAGTTTCAGCCAGTTTGTTCCAAAGGCTTCACGAGCCAACTGTGCTGCAAAAACAGCCTCTTCTGCATTACGTACACCGGAAGTATTGGGCAATAGCTGAATATTCGGATGAATAATATGTTTCAGCATGTCATCCTCTTTGTTGTCCATGTCGATTCGTTTCATGGCAACAGTAACCATTTCCGTGCCTGAAGCCAGAATAGCTTGTTCCATTACTTCATTGGAATTGAATTTTCCTGTTCCCAGGAAAAGACGGGAGTTAAATTCGCGTCCCGCAATTACTAACTTTTCCATTCTATATATATTATAAATTAAATTACTGATTGTACATCATTGCTTTACGCATGATTCAGGATTCTACGTGTTTCTTCTATCGGATTATCCGCTCCGAGAATGGTTCCCGACAGGGCTATCCCGTTTACTCCTGTGTGAAGTATGGCAGGAATATCCTCATAAGTGATTCCTCCAATCGCTACTACGGGGATTTCGATATTCGCCTCTTTCATCTGTGAAAGGATGGAGGAATAGCCTTCCAATCCCAGTACAGGGCTTAAATTCTTTTTGGTGGTAGTAAACCGGAAAGGACCGATGCCAAGATAATCGGCACCGGCACGATAGTGCTGTACAACATCTTCGAATGTATTTGCAGTGCCGCCGATAATGAAAGCCTCTCCAAGAATTTGGCGGGCCTGGTCGATAGGCATATCCTTTTTGCCCAGATGCACACCGTCCACTTCCAGCTTTCGCGCCAGTTCAACGTGATCGTCCAGAACCAGGATTGCTTCGTGCTCTTTACAAAGCGGTTTCAGTTGCAGGGCTACTGCCTCCACTTCTTCGAGAGGAGCCTCTTTCATGCGTAGTTGGATCCATTTGCACCCGCCTTCGAGTGCCATACGTGCCGATTCGAGGTACGAGTACCGTTCGGTCTGATGCGTGATAAATTGTAGACTGACCATTCCCTTATCCTCCGCAAGCAGCTTTGATAATCACCAGGTTATCGTTCTCATGCAATATGAAACCCTCCCATTCGGTACGGGGAATCATTTTGTTGTTTACGGCGATAGCAATGCCTTGAACCGGAAGTTCGAGCTGTGCTGTCAGTTGTGTAAGGGTAGAGTCGGGAGTAATTTCCACCTCTTTGTTGTTCACTTGTACTTTCATTGTCCTATCAGAATAAATAAGTTGAAAGTAAATACAAAGAGCGTGCTTGAATGGAAAGGCGATAAGAAGAAACACAATCCCTACGTCAGTACTAACTGCCTCAGGTTCCTAGGGTATAATCTCAGCCCCTCATGGGGCACCCCTTTGTCTTTACGGGGGCAAAGTAAGTGAAAAAGAAACAGAAAAACACTAAATCATTCGATTTTTTTTCATTTTTCTGTTGATTCCTGTTTTTTGATAGGATGAGAAAAGATAAATCGGGCGCCATTTTTGTAATTCTTGTCAATCCAGATATCACCTCCCATATATTGGATGGTCAGTTTGCAGATAGCCAGTCCCAATCCTGTACCCTGTACGAACTCGTTCAGCTTTTCGAAACGTTGGAATACCAGCTCCTGTTTATCTTCGGGGATTCCGGTGCCGGTATCAGTTACCGAGAACAGCATACATTGCTTTTTTTCGTCCACTTCATAATTTAGCGTAATACTTCCTCCGGCAGGAGTGAATTTCAAGGCATTGTTCAGCAGATTGATAATAATCTGCTGCAGGCGCAAGGGATCTGTGTAGAGCATGTAAGGCTCTTTAGGCATTTGCAGTTTAATGTCTACATCCATTGTCTTGTTCCGGTTGGTCAGAGTAATCATATTCTGGCAATGGTTCACCAGCTCACACCATTCATAGTTGAATTGCAGTTTTCCTGATTCCAGGCGTGATATATCCAGTACATCACTAATCAGTTGGAGCAACAGATTGGAGTTGGTCTGGACAATATCTGCGTATTCTTTCAGTTCGTTATTCTGCTCTACCGAACCGATAATCAGGCTGGAGAAACCGACAATAGCATTTAGCGGAGTCCGTATCTCGTGGCTCATATTCGAAACAAAGGCACTTTTCAGTTGGTTAGCTTCTTCGGCGCGTTCTTTAGCATCACGCAATTCGACTTCAGACTCTTCCAACTTCTTTTTATCTTCCCGTAGTTGTTTCGTAGTTCTTTCAAGGTGATTCTTCAGGATTTTAGTCCGGTAATAGTAATACAGCGAAATCATTAGACTTCCTACTAATACGAGAAATATAATCAGGATGAATTGCACTTCTGTCTTATAGGCCACAAAGAACGGGATGGGCTGATTGATTACCATTGAGTTGACAGGTAACTTCTTGTTTCCAAATCCCCATTCCTTTAGTTTCTTCGCATCAAATTTATATCTGTTGGCTAAGATATTGATGCTGCTGATACCCGTTTCCTTCTGGTCTAAAAAGCGGTAAGCATATTCTCCCATGCTTTTTCCCACTCCTTCATATTGCGGGACATATCCTCCGATAGCCCAGTAACCTATTGCGGTAGAAGTCATGCTGAACATAGGCAGGAGAGGATTGGCTTTGGAAAAAGCATAAACGGAGTTATTCATATAAGTAATGCCCCGGTTGTCGATTCTCCAGATGCCAAGCAACATGACTGTGTTTCTGGGAAGATTGCGCAATTGACTGGCAGCCATATCGAGTGTATGGATGCGGCCATCGACGTAGGTGATAGACAACTGTGGGAAATGTTGCAGGTTTTTCTTGAACCATGCCAGTTCGGCAAGTCCGTTGTATGTGTTATCCGATACAAATACAAGGTGTTCTGTTTCCGGATAGAAATCCTGTATCATTTCAATATCTTTTTTAATGTCATATTCGTATGTGCTACAATATCTTACGTTGTATTCCTTCATGCGTTCCATTAAGTTAATGCTTTCGGGATTATAGCTTCGGATGTCGGTTGAATCCTCCGGAATACGTATTCCGTTGCGTGATGCCATTGCACAGAAAACAGGAAGCTGCTTGTACTTTTCATCTTCGAGATGGAGGAAACTGCTCCATGCTTCACCACCCAGGAGAATAACTAATTTGGCTTTCGGATGTTTGTCCAGAATATCGGTCAATGTTTTTTTCCATTGATGCGCCTGCGTTAAGTCTGTTGCATTCATATTTTCTACCATGGTCGAATATCTTCCTCCCAATTGGGTGTAGGTCTCTATAAATGTGCTGATGTTATCGTAGGTATATTTAGTGTCAGAATTATAAGAGGTGATAAACAGGATTTCTTCCTCAGATTCTTCTGTGGTGGCAGCATTGCCAACATTGCTAAAAAAGGGGAGGAAAAGGAGTACGGCAATGGAGACAATAAATCGTATTTTTTTTCTTTTATACAGTACCATAATTGTTTGTTATGTTGTTTTATGAGTTGCAAAAATACAACTAATGCATCTGATATACAATAAAAGTCTGTTCTTTTTAATCTGTAAAAAAGGTCGCTGTGAAAAACACAACGACCTTTTCCATAAGTATAGTTTAGCTTGTAAATTTGATTACATTCTTTTTTCAACCACATCCCAGTCGATGATATCCCACAGGGCGTTTACGTGGTCGGCACGGCGGTTCTGGTAATCCAGATAATAGGAGTGTTCCCAAACGTCAAATCCAAGAAGTGGTTTCAAACCGGCACGTACCGGATTGCTGCCGTTCCCCTCTTTAGTGATTTTCAGTTTACCGTCTTTATCTACGGATAGCCAAGCCCATCCTGAACCAAACAATCCGACTGCTGCTGCATTGAATTCTTTCTTGAAGTTTTCAAAACTGCCAAAGTCACGTTTGATGGCTTCTCCCAGTTTACCGGCCGGCTCCTTCTTTGAAGGTTTCGGGGCAAATTGCAGGAAGTACAGGTTGTGGTTCAATACTTGTCCGGCGTTATTGAATATAGCTCCATCCGGTGCGGCTGCAACGATTTCTTCTACCGTTTTACCTTCATATTCTGTTCCGGGCACGAGGCTATTCAGATTATTTACATACGTTTGTAGATGTTTTCCGTAATGGAAATCTATTGTTTGCTGACTGATTACAGGTTCCAACGCATTGTTTGCGTAAGGAAGTTTAGGCATTTCGTAAGTCATGGTCATCATAATTAAAGACATTAATATAGTATTCATAATGTTACAAGTTTTAATTGGCTTGTTATACTATAATAACAGAAGCCCTTTGCAAAATGTTCACAGCATCTTACTTTATTTGTAAATGTACTGTATGCGTTCCACTTCTTTTGGATGCTCACGGTCGGTCCGGCAGATCCATTGGCCCGTATTATCATATTCATAATAAGAATTGCTATCGATCTGGTTTCCGTATTTATCGTACAGGCAGGTCAGGCATCCCGATGTTTTCTGGTTATTGCCTAAAATCCGTTGGTAAACGATTTGTGTCAGATAACCGTATTTATCGTATTCATAAGCATCTTTTTGTGAAATAATCTGATCCGAAGAATTTGCAAAAAGCAGGTTTTGATGTTGGGATGAAATCAATCTGCCTTTATCATCATATTTGTTTGCGGTGTACGCCTGAAGTTCTCCATTCTTATTATACTCTTTGGTTTCGGTCAATAACCCCTGTTTATTATAGGAACTTATGATGACTCTTCCATCTGTATACTTGAGCGAATCACTCTCGATACTTCCGTCCGTACCTATACGGCGTGTCCGTCGGTAGAGATCCGTTTTGGTTTTCGGATTCGTTTGCACTTCAAAGATGCAGTGACCTTGCGGATCGTATAATCTGTTCGTTTGTATTTCATTGCTTGGCTGACCGTTCTTTACGGTAAGCGACAATGTAGAAATGAGCTGCCCCTTATCATCATACGAATAAGTGGTCGAGGTATTTCCCGTACTGTCATTTTCCGCAGACTTAATCAATCGTCCTCCATTATAGTATTTCACAGAAGTAGGAGTGGATATGATTGTTTGCAGAATAAACGGTGTCCGTAGTGCATTGGCCTGGTCACGAAATTCCTTATACCTGTGTGTGCAAAGAAAATCCTGCAGCATACTCAAAGATTCGGAATTGACAATGGCAGCTTTTAAAAGCTCAAAATCAGCTTTTTCACTAAGATATTCAAGGTCGTCCAGATGAGTACGTGCTGTAGAAGTCAGGTAAGGTGATTGCTTATACTCGTCAATAATCTGCCGGATGTCTGTTGCGTTTCCTTTCTCCCGGAGGCTGTCGATCCCTTGAAACAGAAAATCATCGTATAACGCGCGGACTTCCGGAAGGAATGGACGCGTATCTTTATCCGTGAAGAATTTCTGCATGTTGGCGTTATCAAAAAATGCCTTGAAATTCGCTGATGTCGGATTACTCTTTACAATCTGGTAAAGCCGTTTGTTTTCCGCAGTGTTGATTTGAGAGATAAATTTGCCGTTCGGATATTCCGTGATGTACGTTTGATAAATATTCAGCGTAGGTGTTTTCAGCATACCTTCCAGTAAAGCCATTTCACGGATGTCCCGCACCTTTTGCAAGATGGCAGAATCTCCCGGATAACCGCTTGACTGGATACTGTCCATCAACGTCTTGCTAAAAGGAATTTGATCTTTCGAAGCATCCAGAATGGAGATAACGGCCAGTTCTGCTTTGTTTTGTACGTTGGAAAGTTGTATTTTCTCTTCTTCACAGATATTGGGAAAATAAGCTTTCGTTGCCCTTTCGTAGCATCCGAAATAGTTGGTGGCAGCCTGTTCGCTTTGCTCGTTCCACAATCCGTTGAGCACATCCAATAATGCCAGTTCCTCGGCATAATAGGTTTGTGTCTCGTCATCTATCTTATCACGGTTTTTCTGCCATTTGTCGGCGTCATTATCGTTCAGATACCTTAGCAGCTTTTCCAAGCGGCTCTGCTTTTGTGCCATTGCCTGTGGAATGCAGGCAACCAGAAACAAACTTAAAATAATTGATAAAAATATACTCCTTTTCATTGCTTTTTGGGGTTAGGTTAAAATAGTTAGTGATGAAAATTCATAAAAATACCTTCATTCTCGAATGAATATTATACTTTTGTATTGAGAACAAATTTGAACGCCAAGGGTTTGTTAAAAATCCTCATTGTTTTTATAATGCTGTTATGAATACCAATTATATAGATGAATTGAACGAGAGTCAGTGTGCTGCAGTGACTTATAATGACGGTCCTTCGCTGGTGATAGCCGGTGCAGGTTCGGGGAAGACGCGCGTATTGACTTATAAAATCGCTTACTTGCTGGAACAGGAGAACGGCTACAATCCGTGGAATATCCTTGCACTGACCTTTACGAATAAGGCGGCGCGCGAGATGAAAGAGCGTATTGCGCGTCAGGTAGGTATGGAACGGGCACGTTATTTGTGGATGGGGACTTTCCATTCCATCTTCTCACGGATTCTTCGTGCCGAAGCAACATTTATAGGGTTCACTTCCCAGTTCACCATCTATGATACGGCTGATAGTAAGAGCCTGCTTCGTTCCATCATTAAAGAGATGGGGTTGGACGAGAAAACTTATAAGCCGGGAGTAGTGCAGGCACGCATCTCCAATGCAAAAAACCATTTGGTCACTCCTACGGGGTACGCTGCCAATAAAGAGGCTTACGAAGGAGATATGGCTGCCAAGATGCCTGCTATCCGTGATATCTATACTCGTTATTGGGACAGATGCCGTCAGGCGGGAGCGATGGATTTTGATGATTTATTGGTATATACCTATATTCTGTTTCGTGACTTTCCAGAAGTGCTGGCACGTTATCGCGATCAGTTCCGTTATGTATTGGTGGACGAGTATCAGGATACGAATTATGTGCAGCATAGCATTGTTCTGCAACTGACTAAAGAAAATCAACGGGTCTGTGTAGTGGGAGACGATGCGCAAAGTATCTATTCTTTCCGTGGGGCGGATATTGACAATATTCTCTATTTTACAAAAATCTACCCCAATACGAAAGTTTTTAAACTGGAGCAGAATTATCGTTCCACACAAACCATTGTTTGTGCTGCCAATAGCTTGATTGAGAAGAATGAACGCCAGATACGGAAAGCCGTGTTTTCGGAGAAAGAAAAGGGGGAACCTATCGGCGTATTTCAGGCGTATAGCGATGTGGAAGAGGGAGATATTGTAGCTAATAAGATTGCAGAGCTACGACGGGAGTATCGCTACGGATATGCTGATTTTGCCATCCTGTATCGTACGAATGCACAAAGCCGTATTTTTGAAGAGGCTCTTCGGAAACGGAGTATACCTTATAAGATTTACGGAGGACTTTCGTTCTACCAGCGAAAAGAGATAAAAGATGTGATTGCTTATTTCCGTTTGGTAGTGAATCCGAATGATGAAGAAGCATTCAAGCGAATCATTAATTATCCGGCTCGTGGTATTGGAGATACGACAGTCGGGAAGATTATATCGGCGGCTACCGATCATGGCGTAAGTCTTTGGGCGGCACTCTGCGAACCATTGAGTTACGGACTGGATATAAATAAAGGAACGCATGCAAAACTGCAAGGCTTTCGTGAATTGATAGAAGGTTTCATTGTCGATCAGGCAGATAAGAACGCTTATGAAATAGGAACGAATATCATCCGTCAGTCCGGCATTATCAACGATGTCTGTCAGGACACATCCCCCGAGAACCTAAGCCGTAAGGAAAATATAGAAGAGTTGGTGAATGGAATGAATGACTTCTGCGCTTTGCGGCAGGAGGAGGGTAACCCGAATGTGTCTCTTACCGATTTCCTTTCGGAGATTGCATTGCTTACCGATCAGGATTCCGACAAGGCGGATGATGGGGAAAAGATAACGTTGATGACAGTTCATTCGGCTAAAGGATTGGAGTTTAAGAATGTATTTGTGGTCGGTCTGGAAGAAAACCTGTTTCCCAGTGGGATGGTAGGAGATTCTCCCCGGGCACTGGAAGAAGAACGTCGTTTGTTCTATGTAGCTATTACTCGTGCGGAGGAACATTGTTATCTGTCTTTTGCCAAAACCCGTTTCCGTTATGGAAAGATGGAATTTGGAAGCCCCAGTCGTTTCTTGCGTGATATCGATGTTCATTACTTGCAACTGCCGCATGAGGCAGGAGTGAGCCGTGCTGTCGATGAAGGTGCAGGACGTTTCCGTAGAGAGATTGAAGGAGGATTCACCCGTTCAGCTTCTCCGTCGCGTGCCCCTTTCGGAAGTACATCTTCCGAACAGCGTGAACGTCCGAAAGCACAGATCATTGCTCCCAGCGTACCGAGGAATTTGAAGAAAGTTAGTACTGTTAGCCCAAGTAGCGGTGCACAGGCAACCTCTTTCACTTCAGCATCGGTAGCAGGAGTACAGGCCGGACAGATGATAGAGCACGAACGTTTCGGATTGGGTGAAGTGATTAAAGTAGAAGGAACGGGAGACAATGCGAAAGCAACTATTCATTTTAAAAATGCGGGAGACAAACAACTATTATTACGTTTCGCTCGTTTTAAAGTGGTAGAATAAATAATAACACTAAATAGAGAGACTCATGAAGAAACAACTAACAGTAATTTTGCTTTCCGCTTTGATTTTGAGTGGATGTGCGTCGGGGCGTATGGGAAATCCGGGAGCTATCATGGCAGGTGCTTCTATCGGAGGTAGTCTGGGAAGTTCGATAGGCGGACTTATCGGAGATAATAATCATGGCTGGAGGGGCGGTTACCGTGGTTCTGCTATTGGGAATATTGTGGGAACCATTGCCGGTGCGGCTATTGGAAACGCGTTGACGGCGCCGAGACAAGAGCAAATAGAGGAAGATGCGTATATTCCTGAAGTGAGGGAAGTCCGTGTGCAAAAATATAAGAAGCAGCCGGTGCAGCAGCCTATTTCTCAACTGAAGTTGCGCAAGATCCGTTTTATAGATGATAATCGCAGTCATGTGATTGATGCGGGAGAAAATAGCAAGATAATTTTTGAGATTATGAATGAAGGGAGAAATCCTGTTTATAATGTAGTTCCTGTGGTAGAAACGGTGGGGAAGGTGAAGCATCTCGGCATTTCTCCTTCTGTGATGGTGGAGGAAATTCTTCCGGGTGAAGGCATCCGTTATACCGCTTCCATTCACGCAGGTGAAAAATTGAAAGACGGTGAAGTGACATTCCGTGTCGCAGTGGCGGACGAGAATGGAGTGATTTGTGATTCGCAAGAATTTACCCTGCCTACACAGCGCGGAAACTAGAAATAACAGCCCGAATATCCGGTTTAAACATAGTGACGGTATATGCCTGGAATAGTGACGCTATCCTAAGCATATACCGTCACTATGTTGGTGGGATAGCGTCACTCTTTTCGGAGTATCTTTTTCTTTTCATAAGCAGTGCTGACTCACTTTTTCTGCAATAATATTATTTCTGTCATGATGTATAATTATTAGGGCATCTATTAGTATCATGAAATCGTAATATTATTATCTTTGTTGGTAAATGATAAAAACCTGAAAAACAGGAGGAAAAAGATAATGAATAAATTTTATTTTATCTTATTGTTGTGTTTGTTTTCATCCTGTAGGATAAACAAGACAAACCATGTAGAAACATGCAAAACTGAAAATGACAGTACAGAACAGTTCTATGACCAGTCGGAGGGTATGGAAATATTGGATACACTGGGTAAGGTTTATGGTAATGAACCTCATATAGCCGGGTTGTCTTTGGAAACTCCCAACTGCCCCGACTTTATTGAAGGTATCTATTTTGATAAAGCTACTCTTGTTTTTCAGGTCACAGGAGATACAGTCAAAGCACGGCAGATATTGGAAAAGGCTTCCGGAAGTAAGAATTTCAGGCTGGAACTTATGGGTGGTAGTAATTACTCGCAAACCCAGTTGCTCGCTATCCAGAAGGAGTTAAATAAGAAAATGGAAGAGTCGGGATATGAGAATATAAAAAGGAATGTAACGGGATATGGTGTAGGATTGCGACATATAGAAATCCGTCTGATTGTGAATACTCCCGAAAAACAAAAAGAATTCCGGGAGAAGATTATGGACTCGCCTGCTTTTCAATTTAGTGGTGTGACAGAGCCGATTATCAATCAAAAAGTGGGTGTGAACCATATAAACGGTATTTATATCCGTCCCGAATATCCGGTTTATTCTACAGCTGCAGAACAGGTAACATTCATTCTCAATAACTACAGCGGTGGAACAATAGAATGTGGAGAACGTTATTATGTTACTTTTGAAGATGAAAAGGGGATCTGGTGGGAATTGCCTATGAATACCGCTTTTGTTAGCATAGCTTATGTTATACAGGATAAGAGAGAACGGGAGATGAGGGCTTCGCTTTATCCGGATGTGCATCCGAATAAAGCCGGACGTTACCGTTATTTTTACGAGGTGACCATCAACAGGAAACCTGTCTTGATGATGGCTGAATTTAGATTGTCGGACAATGAGAAGGAATGGAAAGAGGCAAAAAGAACGCCTTTACCCGAAGGATTGTTGACAATGAAGCAGGACAACACTCATCAGACGGTTGGGGAACAGGTGGAAGAACTGGTTTATGATATGGTGGAGGTTATGCCGGAATTTCCAGGAGGTGTACGCGCTATGCTTGATTTCATTAAGAAGAATATTCAGTATCCGGAAATAGCTCGCAAAAATGGCATACAGGGGAGGGTGATTGTAGGAGTTGTGGTTGATAAGAATGGCTCTGTAACCAATCTGACTATCCTCAAAAGCATTGATCCTTATTTGGATAAAGAAGCTATCCGTGTTATCAGGCTTATGCCGAAGTGGAAACCGGGGACACAGATGGATAAACCGGTGAAGGTTAAATATGCTATTCCCGTAAGTTTTAAACTTGCCGATTAAAGATAACAAATTCCGGAGATAAAACTAGGTTGGAGAAGTTGCTTTCATACCGAAATAAGACTATACCTAAAACCATACCTAAAGCTATGCTTTAGCATCTGTAAAGCGTAGCTTTATCTAATCTAAAGCTACGCTTTTCATAGTCTTACCAATTATTTCCGGCGTTACTGCTATTGACCAGCATCTCTACCCGCTGTCTGTATGTATTTGCTCCTTCAGCGATATTCTTTCCCGCATCCGCTGTTCCCATTCCATAAACAACGATAGGAGTCTGCCACACCATACCTGAATGGATAGCACTGCCCTGATAAGGGCGTAAAAGTTCGTCCATAGTGAAACCATTCCTTCCTCCGCTGCGGTAAGCATCGAATTCAGATCCGGTAGTTGTTACCACTGTCAGCGGTTTACCGGCGACTGCCGGAGTCTTGGATAGGAAAGTAAAGACTTCATCCTGCCATTTCTTTAGTAATGACGGTGCAGACATCCAATAGAAAGGAAACTGATAGATCACAGCAGAGGCATCAGAGATGATTTTACTCCATTCGTCTACATTGAAAGCGATGTCAGGCGATAATTCGTAAAGGTTGAATACGGCTACTCCTTCAATGTCACCAACGGCATCAATTAATGCCTTGTTTGCTTGAGATCCTTTCATGTTTGGATGTGCCAGCAGGATCACTACTTTTCTTAAATCTTTATTCATATTCAATCAGGTATTTAGGATGATATAACTACTTATAGATTATAAAGGTGTAAAAATAAGAAAAAGTTCGCGAAAACCAATATCTTAATTAAAAATAAAACAATCCCTCTTTGCTTTTGAATTTGTATTTTTGCATCCACGTTCGTAAGGCGTTATTTTAGATAATAATTTATATATGATAGATTTTAATCAGTTCCCTTCTCCTTGTTACATCATGGAAGAAGAGCTTTTAAGAAAGAACCTGTGTTTGATAAAAAGCGTGGCCGACAGGGCGGGAGTGGAGATTATTCTTGCTTTCAAGTCATTTGCCATGTGGCGCTCTTTCCCCATATTCCGTGAATATATAGATCATTCTACGGCAAGTTCGGTGTATGAAGCCCGTTTGGCATTGGAAGAGTTCGGCAGCAAGGCGCATACATATTCTCCTGCTTATACGGAACAGGATTTCCCGGAAATCATGCGTTGCAGCAGTCATATCACATTCAACTCAATGCAGCAGTTTGAACGCTTCTATCCGATGGTGGTTGCAGAAGGAAGTGGCATCTCTTGTGGTATCCGCGTAAATCCTGAATATTCGGAAGTGGAAACCGAACTTTATAATCCATGTGCACCCGGCACACGTTTTGGGATAACAGCCGATTTGTTGCCCGAAGCATTACCGCAAGGTATTGAAGGCTTTCATTGTCATTGTCACTGTGAATCTTCTTCTTATGAGCTGGAACGTACATTGGAACATCTTGAAGCTAAATTTGCCCATTGGTTTCCACAGATTAAATGGTTGAATCTGGGTGGTGGACACCTGATGACTCGTAAGGATTATGATACCGAACATTTGATAAGACTGTTGCAAGGATTAAAAGCACGCTATCCTCATTTGCGCATTATCCTGGAGCCCGGTTCGGCCTTTACCTGGCAGACGGGAGTGCTGACTTCCGAAGTGGTGGATATTGTGGAAAGTCGTGGTATCAAGACGGCTATTTTGAATGTTAGTTTCACTTGCCACATGCCGGATTGTCTGGAGATGCCATATCAACCTGCCGTGCGTGGTGCAGAGATGGGAAATGAAGGAAAATATATTTATCGTCTCGGAGGAAATTCCTGTTTGAGCGGTGATTATATGGGACTGTGGAGCTTCGATCACGAGTTGCAAATCGGAGAGCGTATCGTGTTCGAAGATATGATTCATTATACGATGGTCAAGACAAATATGTTTAACGGAA